>JAEEGH010020353.1_pt1 | contig 13807 bp, 11 predicted proteins | sample 9134181 | NCBI WGS metagenome assembly JAEEGH01 (sample SAMN16246544, study PRJNA631951) | gut metagenome | biome: gut microbiome; feature: rumen; material: DP-attached | host: Bos | place: Iran: Karaj | collected 2018-10
GTATCGTCTCTTGTATGAAAACGAATAAACGATCTGAAAACAAAAGTGACGGAGCCCATCGAGACTCCGTCGCTTTTCTTTTATAGCTTACAGTTCGTGTTCCTGGATGATGGCGGAGATCTCCCTGGCGATGGTCTTCAGCTCGTGATTGCTGCGGCCGCTCATCTGGTCGACCAGCTCCAGGAGCTTCCGGGCCACGGCCTTCAAGGATTCGTACAGCGGGTTCGTCTTGACCTGCTTCAGCTTCTCGATACGCTTGCCCTCAGCGGCGAAGGATACCTTTGCGGCGGCCAGATCGTATTCTGTGCCAGAGAAGGGGGCGATCACTTCGGTGCCGGGGAAGGTGTCTCTGAGGAGCTGCGCAAAGGTCATGCAGGCTGTTTCGTCCCCATGGTTCACGAAGACGGTGCTGGGACAGGCGTCAAACCCTTTGACCCAGTTGAGGAGCCCCTGTTGATCCGCGTGACCGCTGGTGCCGTGGAGGGAGAAGATCTCGGCGTTGACGGCGATGCTCTCCCCGAAGAGCTTCACTTGCTTGGCCCCGTGGAGCAGGGAATGGCCCAGAGTGCCCACCGTCTGATAGCCCACGAACAGGATCAGGTTCTTTTCGTCCCACAGGTTGTGCTTCAAGTGGTGCCGAATGCGGCCCGCGTCGCACATGCCGCTGGCGGAGATGATGACCTTGGGCCGCGGGTCGTTGTTGATGGCGATGGAGTCCTCCGTGGTCACCGAGAGCTCCAGCCCATCGAACCAGACGGGGTTTTCGCCCCGATGGAGAATCTCCAGCGCCTCCTCGTCCAGGTAGGATTCATCCACGTCCCGGAAGATGGCGGTGGCTTCCTGGGCCAGGGGGCTGTCCAGGAACACCGGCGCGTCGTCATGGCCGTGCAGCAGCCCGCGGGCTTTGATCTCCCGCAGGGCGTACAACAGCTCCTGGGTCCGGCCCACGGCAAAGGCGGGGATCACCACGTTGCCGCCCCGATCCAGCGCCCGCTGCAGGAAGGCGGCAAAATCCGAAACCACGTCGATGCCTTCGGTGGACTCATGGAGTCGATCCCCGTAGGTGGATTCGATGACCAGATAATCCGCATCGGACACGTTTTGCGGGTCCCGGATGATGGGTTGATCCGTGTTCCCCACGTCGCCGCTGAAGACGATCTTCTTAGCAGTTTCACCCTCCCGCATCCAAATCTCGATGCAGGCCGAGCCCAACAGGTGCCCAATGTCGGTGAACCGGATATCGATCGAGTCGTCCACAGGGATGGTATCCCCGTAGCGGCAGGGGCGGAAGAGGGGCATGAGCCCGTGGACGTCCTCCGCGGTGTAGAGGGGCTCTATGACTTCATCACCGGAACGGGTGGCCTTGCGATTACGCCATTCCGCCTCCGATTCCTGGATGTGGGCGGAGTCCAGCAGCATGATGTTGCACAGACTGCAGGTGGCGGATGTGGCGTAGACGGGGCCGCGATAACCGTCCTTATAGAGCTTGGGCAGCATGCCGGTATGGTCTATATGGGCATGGGTGATGAAAACGGCGCTGATTTCTTCTGGGGCTACGGGCAGGGGCACGTTTTCAAACATATCCACGCCCTGTTCCATGCCTTTGTCCACCAGGTAATACTTGCCCCCGTTCTCCAGGAGGGTACAGCTGCCGGTCACTTCATGGGCGGCTCCGATAAACGTGATCTTCATATTACCTTCCTCCGCATCGGCAAATCATTTCTCGTTCTTGATCTTCAGCAATTGAATGATGGCGTGGATGGCGGCATCCACGATAAGGATACTGCCCACAACGATGGAATACCACCGGATGATCCATTGAGGAGCGACCAAAATGAACAGACCGCAGATGGAAAAGACGATGGCTTCGATGAGATGGAACCAGAAGAACGGACCAAACTTCCGATCCTCCTTCAGCTTGGATGCCGTGAAGTACGCGTAGAACAGCAGGATGCCGCCGAAGAGCGCGGAACTGAGCACGAACAGCGCCTGATCCTTGACGAGGATCAACAGGAAGATGACCAGCAGGGCGATGCACAGCATGATGCGCATCCGTTCCGACCGTGTGTTCCAATGGTTCTTCATCAGACGGCGGACGGTGAACGTCGTTTCGGCGGCGAACACCAGGAACAGGAGGATCGCCAAAAAGATATCGAAGACCCTGATGGGAAGCAGCAGGAGCAGCAGGCCGATCAGCCCGATGGCGGCATCCAAAAGATACGGCTGATGGGCGATCTCCTTCTTGACCTTCTTGGTGACCTTGTTGGCAGCCTTCAATTCCTCCTGGATGGCCGCTTCCGGCAGCTTTTTCAAAGTGTCCTTGGTGGCTTGGTCCCCGTCGAGGACCGACACGATGACATTCTCGATGGAGGCAGGCCACTTTTCCAAAACATCGGACAGCGTCAGGGAGCCGTCCTCCTCCAGCGCACCGAATATGCCTTCGGTGAAGGTTTTTCGTTCTTCGGGGGATACGTTCTCCATCCATCGGTCGAACACCAATCCCATGGACACGCTCTGGGGATCGTAGGCATCGGCCAGGGCGAGGTCGCCCGCATCGATGCCCCAGGAGAAGATGGAGTGCTGCATGCCTGCCTTCTGGGTGCTCTTGACGATGCGGCAATCGTCGATCTTTGGCTCGAAGATCTTGCCGATCACGCAGAATTCAGGCCGGATGGTGGTGGAGATGGGGTTGATAGATTCGATCAGCTTAGGGTCCAGCACCTCCTTGCAGAACCCGGGCCCGTCGTTGATGAACAGATGCTTCAGCTGGGACCTCTTCTTTTTCGGCAGCAGCGCGGCGGCGTAGAGCACTTCGTTGGCGCCCTTGCTGTGCCCGCCCACGTAGTAGGACCGGCCGGGGCGAATGTGCTTATCCAGATACTCCAAACTGCGCTCCTGGGCTTTGGTCTGGGTGAAGCTGATCATAAAATCCTCTTTCCACCCGGCGATGGAGCTGTCCGTGCCGCGAAAAGCGATGTATCTCGTGAATCTATCCAGATGGAATGTGATTGCAGAGAACTGGATGGGTATCTCGGGATAGAATTCGTCCACGTAGTTGCTGACATAGAGATCCCCGAAGCGCTTGGATTCCGCCGCATACCGAACGAAGTCCGGCATGGTCTCGTCCTTTTCGGTGGTCATCATCTGCACGGGTTCCCCGTGAAGGCTTTCGAAGCATTCGCGCAGGGTATGCTTCTTGTTCCGCTTCCAATCCATATCGGGAAACTTCCAGTAGGACAGCCCGCAGAAGACCAGATTGTCCACCTCGTTGAAGGGGACTATATCAAAGGGAAGGTCTGCATACCAACGAACGTAATCTATGATGCGATCCATAGTATCTCCTTATTTTGAAAAGGCAGCCCCATGGCTGCCGGCGGTCCAAACCCTCAGGACTTTTCCTTCTGCGCGAAAGCTTTGATCCGCTCGAAGGTGGCGTCGCTGATGTAATGCTCCACCTTGCAGGCGTCCTCCAAAGCGGTCTTCTCATCCACGCCGATGCTGATGAAGAATTGGGACAGGGTGTTGTGACGCTCGTAGATCTTTTCGGCCACGGCACGGCCGGAATCAGTGAGGGTCAGATATCCTGTGGGATCCATCAGCAGATATCCGGCGCTCTTCAAAAGGCCCACCGCTCGGGAAACGCTGGGCTTGCTGAAGCCCATGTGCTCCGCCACGTCCAGGGAACGCACATGTTCCAGCTTTTGGGAAAGAATGAGGATGGTTTCCAAATACATCTCTCCGGATTCCTGCAAGCGCATCCGATCGCCTCCTCTCATCTATTGTTATAGTATCATATATCCGTTTTTTTGCAAGTCTCCAGCCCAAATCTTTCAAAACGATCATACCGTGGGTCTTTCGTTTAGATGCTGTCGATAGGTGTGTCGGGGCCTCTTTTGCGACAGGCTGCTCCATCAGACGAAAAAAGTTCACCGTTTAAGAACGTGGAACAGGTTGCTATAGTGGGGTTGCTACTTTAAAGAATGCGAGGTGTTTCATGAGGAGCAAAGACTGTCGTCACTATTCAAGAAGGGAACTGATCGAGATCATCTATGAGCTGGAACGAAGGGAAGAACGGCTGGAGCGGAAGCTGGAGAAGACCAGGGCCAAACTGAAGGAACGGACGGAACGGATGGCACGGGCGGGGACGCTGGCAGAGGTCACGGCGGTAATCGCGGGGCTGTTTGAAGCGGCGGACGAGACGGCTGCCATGTACCTATCCGGCGTCCAGGCTCAGGCGGAAAGTTTCCGGGAAGCGGAAGTGGAGGAGAAGGCGTCATGATCTTTCAGACACAGCGGGGACAGGCCATCCCGACTCTGTTGCAGGTGAAGGAGGAGCGAAAGAAGTTAGACCGTCGGGCTGATCGCCGACATGGCTTCTGGGCTTTCCTGTTCTCCTTCCTGCTGACGTTAGTTGGCGGCGTCATGATCATGCTTCTGTTCCTTCCGGTGCTGGAGGTGTCGGGGAGCAGCATGGAGCCCACCTTGCAGGACGGGGATATCCTGGTCCTCTATAAGCCCCATGTGATCCGAACCGGGGAGATGTGCGGCATGTATGCAAGGGACAGGCTGATCCTGAAGCGGGTCATCGCCCTGCAGGGGGATGTGGTGGATATGGACGATGCGGGGAACGTATTCGTGAATGGCGTTGCGCTGCAGGAACCATACATATCCCAAAAAGCGATGGGCACCTGCGATCTGTCCTTTCCCTTCACCGTGCCGGAGAACAGTATCTTCGTGATGGGGGACCATCGGGAGACCAGCATCGACAGCCGCTGCAGTTTGATCGGATGCATCAAGACCGACCAGGTCATGGGACAGGTGGTGGCCAGGATCTGGCCGCCCAAAAGCATCGGCTGGATGGAGTGATCGAATATCTACCTTGAGATAGGGGGACCGCTGTGATCCAACAAACGGATATGCAGCGGTCCCCGATTTTTTACGCATTGTTCACGTATGGGCGGTTGATTGACCTTTCTGCCGGTTGTAAACTGTATTTGTAGAATTTTGTACACGGGGGACCCCCATGAAGAAGCTGTGGAGAAACCGACCCATCCTCATCGCTCTGCTGGCGGCAGCACTCTTTTTGGTGCTGGCGGCGCTGACGGTGGGCCGTCGCTCCGCTTCCCGGGCGGAGGATATGTTCTCCGGCGCTGTTCTCCCCGTGCAGGAAGCGGTCAGCGACATCACAGATCGGGTCACGGATTTCTTCACCCGCGTTTTCTTCCCCAGCAGCATCCAGCAGGAAAACCAGCGGCTGACCAAGCTCGTCTCCGCATATGAGAGGCGGCTCATCCTCTACGAAGCCATGGAACAGGAAAACGCTCGGCTGGCGGAGCTCTTGGACTATGCTTCCGCCAACAGCAACTTCTATTTCATGACCGCCCCCGTTTCCGCTCGGAACCTGGATCCCTACGTGGACACCATCACCGTCCGCGGCGGCTCCAGGAGCGGCATCACGGAGCAGATGGCGGCGGTGACTGCCCAGGGCATCGTGGGCAGGATCATCGAGGTCGGCGCCACCTACTCCAAGATCCGCACCATGCAGAACGAGGACATGCGCATCTCCGTCATGGTGGAGCGCACCCGGGATGAGGGGATGCTGGGAGGACTGGTCATCGAAAACGGACAGCTGGTGGGCATGAAGCTCTACTATCTGCCCAAGGATGCGGATATACAGGTGGGGGACACCATCGTGACTTCCGGCCTAGGCGGCATCTTCCCTAAGGGGCTGTATGTGGGTAAGGTCATCTTCCTGACCGACGAGGACAACGGCGAATACGACGCCTGCGTCACCAGCGACGTGGATTTCGAGCACCTGGAGGAGGTGCTCATCATCCTGGGGAAGGAGGGCTGATATGGCGCTGAAAAAGCATGCGGCCCTGGTCTTTTCCTTCGTGGCAGCCCTGTTTCTCGATACGGCCGTCCTGCCCAAATGGAATCTGTTCAGTATGGTCCCCTTTGTGATGCTTGCCTGCATGCTGGCGGCGGAACAGGTGTTTTCCATACAGACAGCCATCCTGATCGGCGCCTTGGGGGGGCTCATGGAGGACCTGCTGTGCGAGAACATGATCGGCCTTACGTCGGCACTGTGCCTTTTGGCTGCGGTCGTCTATGAAAAGCTGCCCAAGGACAGCGACACCAAGCCCATCATCCTGGGCCTGTACTGCGCTGTGCTTGCCTTCGCCGTAGAGTTTTTGCGTGCCCTCGCCGCATGGGTCATCGGCATGCGCTTCGCCTTCTGGATAGAGATGCTCTATGGCGCGCTGCCTCGAGCGCTGCTGACCGGCCTGTGGGCCCTGGCGGGCATGGCCCTCTATAAGCCGTTGCTGAAAAGGCAGGTGGATGCTGCATGACCCGTCAGCCCGTCTGGAAACTGAATATGCGGCTCCTTCTGATCGCACTGCTGCTCCTTGCCATGGGCGGCTATCTTTGCTGGGGCCTTACCAAGCTGTCCGTAGAGGAAACGGAGAGCTATCAGGCGGCGGTGCGGGCCACCAGCATCGTCAACACCTATCAATCCGGCACCCGCGGCACCATTACCGATCGCTACGGCAACGTGCTGGCCTATGACGAGACCACCTACAACGTAAAGTTCTATCGGGACCCTGACAAGACTTCCCCCGTGGAGTCCGCTCGCTATACCCATTCCCTCATGGAGGCCATCCGTATCATTGAAGCGGGCGGCGGCACCATCGAGGAGCATTTCTATATCAAGCTCAACAACGACGGCACATACTACTACGACTTCGGCGTTACCAGCGAAGCGGCCATCGCCTCCCGAAAGAAAAATTTCGTAGATGCCTGCCGCTTCTCCGACCCGGATATCTCCCCGGAAAGGGCCTACCTCATCCTGCGGGAAAGCTGGCAGATACCGGACGACATGCCCTATGACGAAGCGAAGAAGATCATGTCCATCCGCCAGGACGCGGTGCTCAACAGCTGGCACGCCTATGAGGGCGTGGTCATGGCGTACGATGTGAACCTTTCCGTGGTGACGGAACTGGATATGCTCCAAAGCGAGCTCATCGGCGTTCAGACGGAGATGTCCGGCCGCCGCATCTATCCCTATAAGCAGACGGCTTGCCACCTGATCGGCTACATGTCCAAGCAGGTGACCACCGATATGACCAACCTGGGCTACAGTTACGACAGCTTCGCTCCCTTTGTGGACGGCGAGCCCACCAACAATCTCCTGCAGCTGGGCTATTCCTATTCAGACTTGATAGGGGTGGCGGGGTTGGAGAAGAGCTGCGAAGCGTATCTCACCAGCCACCTTATTTCCCGTCAGGGCACCACCACCATCGAAAAGACCAAGACCGGCTCCATCGTGGACGTGCTGGGGAAGACCGTGCCCCAGGGCGGGTTCACGGTTCGGACCTCCCTGGATATCGAGCTGCAACAGGTGGTGGAACAGGCTCTGGTCCACAACATCGAGGAAACCTACTACGCCCAGGAAAGGAAGATCAGCAAGGAATACAAGCGGTATTCTAAGCTCCGGGACGATCTGGACGCCATCGCCAAGGCCCAGACGGGCGCCATCGTGGTCATGGGCGCCCAGACAGGGGAGGTGCTGGCAATGGCTTCCTATCCCACCTACGATCCCAACCTGTTCACCGACGGCGTGGATTCCCAGGAGCTGGAGCTCCTGTTCGGAAACGATTCCAACCAACCCACGTTGAATAGAGCCATCGCCATCCGCACGGCGCCTGGTTCCGTCTTCAAGATGGCCACCGGTTTTGCCGGGCTCATGGAGGGGGCCATCACCACCACCAGTACCATCTCCGACCGTTCGCCCTATTACTACTTCGTGGACGATCCCACCACCAAGGTCACGGCCAACGCGCCTTCCTGCTGGACCACTACGCCCTGGAAGCACAGCAATTTGACGTTGAGCCGGGCGCTGGCCGTGAGCTGCAACTATTTCTTCTTCACCGTGGCGGACCGGGTCGGCATCAAGAAGCTGGCCTATTGGGCCGGTCAGCTGGGCCTCGAAGGGACCACGGGGCTGGAACTCCCCGGCGAGCTGGCGGTCCAGGTAGGCGGGCAGGCAGCCCGGTACGACAACACCAAGACCCTGTCCCAGCAGTCCTCCTCCATCCCGCGGCTCATCTACAACGAGATCTACGCCTTGCTCAAGCGCATCGTCAGGGAAGTGGACCGTGACGTGAGCGACGAGACCCTGACCTCCTGCGCCACCCGTCTTTTGAAGCTACAGGACGGGGAGCAACGGGAGCGGGGCGACGATATCCGACGCATCCTCAACGAGGAACTGAATATCCCCATGGGCATCAGTCTGCTGCACACCGACTGGATCGTCACTATATCCACCTGGCTGGAGGAGCTTCGCTGGAAGCCCACCTATACCATCCAAAGCGGCATCGGCCAAGGCGTCTCCCTGCTGACCCCCATCTCTGTGGCCCGATACGTTTCCACGGTGGTCACCCGGGGCGACGTGCACAAGGCCACCCTGCTGAATTCCATCTATTACCCGGACGGCACCCTGTATGAGAAATGCAAGCCGGAGATCGTGCGCCATGTGGAAGCGCCGGACGAGTACTGGGACGCGCTCCTCACCGGCATGGCCGGCGTGGTGTCCCCTGAGGACGGAGGCACGGCGTCCAGCGTCTTCTCCAAATCCTTCTCCGACACCTACCTCAAGCAGATCATAGGCAAGACCGGTACGGCACAGACTTCCGCCAACAATAACGTGGATATCGAGAACACCAGCTGGTTCGTGGCGGTCACACCCCGGGAGGACCCACAGATCGTCGTGGTGGTGCTGATCCCCAACGGCCTCTCTGGAAGCGCCAGCCATGTGGCAGTGGAGGATATCGTGTCCTGGTGGTACGAGAACCGGGCCGATTCGCTGCAGCTGTCCTACAGCGAGCCGGAAGCGGCTGTGGATCCGGAGTTGGAAGCTTTGCTGCAGCCAGATGAGGAGATGCCGGAGGTCCTGGAACCGGAGGAAGAGACAGAGGTAGCCTTCCCTGAGTTTTGATCACTTGTAACAGAAAAAAGAACATTATTTAACATTTTTCCCCTTGTTCTTGCGTGAATGCGGAGAAAAGGGTAAAGTGTAGTCGCATGGATATCCTCAAAGCGATCTTGAATCAAATATTGCTTTTCTTCGACGACGTAGGAGAAAGGATCAAACGGCTCTCCGGCAAGGGGCGCCGTCGGTTGCTGTTGCTGGCGGCTGTCTTTTTGATGCTGGTGATCCTATTGATGATCCTCTGCGTCTCCAGCTGCCGGTCTACCGGTGAGGCAGCCACGGCGGATGCGGTCAGGACCCGCGTTCGCGGCACGATAGACCACAGCCAAACGGAAGGACCTCGGGTGGAAGGGGAAGTGACTCTTTCCTCCGACGTGCATCCTGTGACCAGCCCATCCGGGCCAGAGGTCACTTGGCCGCCGGAGCCTGATCCCACGGATGAACCCATACAGCCGACCATAGAACCCACCGCTGCGGAACCCACGCCTGCTCCTGCCGACACCGATGCGCCGCCAGACGATACGCCCGAGCCTGAAGCTACGCCCAAGTACGCCACGCTGAAGAAGCACGATAAGAGCGAGGCGGTCACCACCCTCCAGTATCGGCTGATGGAGCTGGGGTATCTGGATATCGACGAGCCAACCAACTATTTCGGCTCCAGCACTGAGTCCGCGCTGATCCTCTTCCAGCGGCAGCACGATCTCAAGCAGGACGGCATTGCCGGCAGCGAGACCCAAACCATCCTGTACGGAGAAACCGCGGAGCGGTATTGCCTGAAGGAAGGGGCTGAGGGGCAGGACGTGAAAGCCTTGCAGGAGCAGCTGGTGGAGCTGGGGTACCTGTCCGAGAAGGAAGTGGATCGGGTCTACGGCCCCGTCACCATCGCCGCTGTGGAAGCCTTCCAGAAGCGGAACAACCTGCACGTGGACGGTCTCGCCGGAGAAAAGACGCTGGAGCTGCTGTATTCCGACAGCGCCAAGATCTCCAAGGAACTGCAGAAGCAGCAGGAAGCGGAGGCCGCCGCCAAGAAGAAGGCGGAGGAGGAGGCTGCCAAGAAGAAGGCGGAGGAGGAAGCCGCCAAGAGCAAGCCGACCCCTACGAAAAAAGGCACCTCCAGTACCAGCAGCTCTTCCAAAAAGAAGACGCCGACGCCTAAGCCGAAGCCCACGCCTACGCCCACGCCCAAGCGGGATCTGCGCATCGATAAATTCATCGCTGCCGCCAACAGCAAGATCGGCTGTGAATACGTCCTGGGGGCCAAGGGGCCCAACAAATTCGACTGTTCCGGTTTGGTCTATTACTGCCTCCGGGAGGCTGGGGTGGAGGGGACCCGGCTCAACGCCGCTGGATACTCCCAAAAGAGCAGCTGGAAGAAGATCGAAAGCATCAACAGTCTGAAGAAGGGCGATATCCTGTTCTTCCGGTCCGACACCAACAGCTCCGTGAACCATACAGGCATCTACGTAGGCGGCGACACCATGATCGACGCCTCCTCCGGCAACGGCAAAGTGGTCAAGCGCGCCCTGTCCGCTTACTGGAAACGCAACTTCGTCTGCGCTCGACGCCCCTGGAGAGAGTAAGGAATCTAAACAAAGGGCCCGCCGAAAGGCGGGCCTTTTCACATGGTTTTACATGCTTACAGCTTCGACGCGATGCGAGCTGCGGTCTTCACGTTGTTGAACACCAGCTGGATGTTGGAGGCGAGGCTGCTGCCGCCGGTGATCTCCTTGATCCGGGCCAGCAGGAAGGGGGTGATCTCCTTGCCGACCACGCCCTTTTCGTCGGCTTCGGCCAGGGCTTTGTCGATGGCGCCGTTGATGTAGTCGGCGTCCATGGACCATTCCGCGGGGATGGGCACGGTCACCAGCATGCCGCCGTCATAGCCCAAGTCATCCGCGGCGTGGATGGCGTCCGCCACCTCCTTGGGATCGTCCACCCGCCAGGTGAGGGGGATGCCGCTCTTGGCGGTATAGAAGGCGGGCAGCTCGTCGGTGCCGAAGCCGATGACGGGCACACCCTTGGTCTCCAGATACTCCATGGTCCGGGGCAGGTCCAAGATGGCTTTGGCGCCGGCGCAGACCACGCACACGGGGGTCTTGCCCAGTTCGTCCAGGTCAGCGCTCACGTCCATGGTATCCTGGCCGTTGCGATGCACGCCGCCGATGCCGCCGGTGGCGAAGACCTTGATCCCGGCCATATGGGCGATGATCATGGTGGCGGCCACGGTGGTGGCGCCGTCCATGCCCTTGGCGATCAGCATGGGCAGGTCCCTGCGGCTGGCCTTGGTCACCTTTTTGCCCTCCCGGCCCAGGTAGTCGATCTCCTCCGCCGTCAACCCCGCGCAGAGTTTGCCGCCGATGATGGCGCAGGTGGCGGGCACGGCCCCGTTCTCCCGGCACACCCGCTCGCAGGCATAGGCGGTCTCCACGTTCTGGGGATAGGGCATGCCGTGGGAGATGATGGTGCTTTCCAGGGCTACGATGGGCTTCCCGGCCGCCAGCGCTTCGGCCACTTCAGGGCTAAGCTTCAGATATTTATTCAATTCCATAGGATCTCCTTTCGGTCCAGGGACCGTTTTTTACATTTTCTGCTTTATATTATAGCATTTGTATGCTACAATACACAAGAAGATTTCTATGGATCGAGAGGAAAGAGCATGAAACGAGCGAGCGGTCTGTTGCTGCACATCACCAGTTTGCCGTCCCCCTACGGCGTGGGCACTCTGGGCAAGGCAGCCTATGATTTCGTGGATTATTTGCATCGTGCGCGGCAACGGTATTGGCAGATCCTGCCCCTGACGCCCACCGGCTATGGGGATTCCCCCTACCAAAGCGCGTCCACCTTCGCCGGGAACCCCTACCTGGTGGATCTGGACCTGTTGAAGGAGCAGGGGCTTTTGACAGAGGCGGATATCGGCACGGACTGGGGCAACGATCCCAGGAAGGTGGATTTCGGCCTTCTGTATGATCGCCGCCGCAAGGTGCTCCAGAAGGCCTTCGCCCGGTTCGATCGAGCCAAGATGGCCGACTACGTGGAGCAGAACAGCTGGTATCTCAAGGATTGGACCTTGTTCTGCGCCTTGAAGGATCGGTTCGAGGGCAAGTGCTGGGTGGACTGGCCAGAGGATATCCGGGATCATGAGCCGGAGGCCGTGGCCAGGTATACTGAAGAGCTCCGGGACCTGATCGACTACCACGCCTTCGTCCAGTACTGTTTCGACACCCAGTGGCAGGCCCTCCGGACCTACGCCCACGAACAGGGCGTGTACTTCATCGGCGATATCCCCATCTACGTCCCCTACGACAGCGCGGACGTATGGTCCCATCGGGAGCTGTTCCAGCTGAACGAGGCGGGGGTCCCGAACATGATCGCGGGCGTGCCCCCCGATTATTTCTCCGAAACGGGCCAGCTGTGGGGGAATCCGGTCTACGACTGGGACGCCAACGAAAAGGAAAACTTCGCCTGGTGGCGCAGCCGGTTGAAGGGCGCGGCCAGCCGCTGCGACGTGCTGCGGATCGACCACTTCCGGGGCCTCGAAAGCTTTTGGGGCGTGGCCTACGGCGCCCAGGACGCCCGTGAGGGAAAGTGGTATCCCGGCCCCGGCATGAAGCTCATCAACGCCTTTCGGGAGGAGGGCATGGGGGACAGCATCATCGCCGAGGACCTGGGCTTTTTGACCCCCGAGGTGAAGAAGCTCCTCAACGACTCCGGCTGCCCCGGCATGCGGGTCATGCAGTTCGGCTTCGAGCCCATGGGGGATTCCAGGGAGCTGCCTCACAACTACGTGAAAAACTGCGTGGCGTATCTGGGCACCCATGATAACGATACCATCATGGGCTGGTTCAACGCCACAGCGCCTTCGTGCGCCGCCTTCGCCGTGGACTATCTGGGCCTCAACCAGCAGGAGGGCTTCCCCTTCGGCTTCATCCGGGGGCTCATGACCTCCGTGGCGGATCTGGTGGTGATCCAGATGCAGGACGTGCTGGGCCTGGGCTCCGAGCACCGCATGAACCTGCCTGCCACCACGGGTTGGTGGGGTTGGCGCGCCCTGCCCGAGGAATTCGACCCCGCCACGGCGGACCGCCTGGCCTACTATACCCGCATGAGCGGTCGTGCGCCGGCGCCGAAGAAGCGATAAGACGGGGATCGTTTTGTTCCTTTTCTTTTCGGTGAAAAGAAAAGGAACCGAAAAGAAAAGCACAGGGATAATAAAATGGGGGAAGGGTATAAAACCTTTCCCCCATTGAGTTCTTTTGGGCAGCTTTTCTTACAAGAAAAGCTGCAAAATACAAATCATTCCTCTATTTGCTATTTGCACCACTCGTAGGTGAGCTTGCCCAAGATCTCCGTGCCCCGGTCGATCTGCTCCAGGGAGGGCATGGAGAAGTTCATGCGGAAGGCGTTGCTGGGCACGCTGGGGTCCATGACGAAGGCCACGCCGGGCACGCAGGCCACCTTCCGGGCGATGCCCTCCTGGACGAAGGGCCAGGCGTCCATGCCCTCGGGCAGGAAGGCCGTGACGAAGAGGCCGCCCTGGGGCCGGTTGAAGGTGATGGCGGGGGAGAAGCGCTGCTCCATGTCGTCCAGCATGCGCTTGCACTTGACGGCGTAGAGCTTGCGGATGTCCTTGAGGTGCCCCTCGAAGTCGTGCTCCGTCATGTACCGGAAGCAGATCTCCTGGGTCAGGGTGGCGGTGTGCACGTCCTCGGTCTGCTTGGCCACCACCATCCGCTTCATGAGGCTGCTTTCCGCCACCAGGAAGCCCACCCGCAAGGCAGGGGCCATAGTCTTGGAAAAGCTGCCGGCGAAGATCAC
>JAEEGH010020355.1_pt1 | contig 13807 bp, 16 predicted proteins | sample 9134181 | NCBI WGS metagenome assembly JAEEGH01 (sample SAMN16246544, study PRJNA631951) | gut metagenome | biome: gut microbiome; feature: rumen; material: DP-attached | host: Bos | place: Iran: Karaj | collected 2018-10
GAGCAGAGACACAAGCTCGCTTGATGTCTATGCCGAGCGGAGTCAGGCTCGACGCGAAAGCGTCAAGGATAAAGTAAACCCATGCCAGTATTTTGCCCGATTAGTAAGACCCACTAATCGGGCATTATTGTATCTATATGGCAGACAATATACTTAGACTTAAAGTCGAATCTTCGGAATACGATGCAAAACTGGCGAACGCCGCAAAGGGCATCCGCCACTTGGCTGATGTTGCTCATCAGAGCGGTGGCGAACTGACGGGACTGGAGAAGGCAGAACTTGACTACGTGAATGCCCTGGGCGAGATGGAAACCAAGTCGCGCACGGCAGCAGGCAGTGTGCGTGAGTTGGAAAGCACATACAAGGAGTTGAAGGTCATCTACGACCAACTGAACGACGTCGAGAAACAGGACGAGGGCGGCAAGGCTCTCGCTAAGTCGTTGGAGCAACTGAAACAGCGTGCCCAGGATGCCAAGAAGAGCCTCGATGATGCGTCGAAGTCGCTGCAAAAGAACGAAGATGCAGCCAAGCAAGACAGCAGCACACTCGAAAAACTCGCCTCGAAGTTCACCCTGAACATCGACGCGCTGAAGCTCTTTGATATGGGTCTGTCGGCTACCAAGGCAGCCCTCGACGTTGCCAAAGATGCCTTCTTTGCATCAGAGGCAAACGTCGACGAGTGGGGCCGCACGGTGGCATCATCGCAGAGCCTATACGAAGGTTTCCTGACCGCTATCAACAATGGCGACATCAGCGGTTATCTCAGCAACATTGACAGCATCGTCAATGCCGCACGACTGGCCTACGACGAACTCGACAAGCTGGGTACCATGAAGACAATCCAGGCTCCGCAAATCAGCAAGCAGCAGCTCGAGAACGAGCGCATCCGTAGCATGATACAGACGGGTCGTTACATAGCCCCAGAGGACGGCCGCAAGAATGCCGTCTTCAATGGCCGCGAGATGCAGACTGGCGACAAGCTGACTGCCGGACAAATTCGTGCACTCGAAAAGCAGTTGCAGGGTGGCATGCAGAAGGTGGTGAAACTCGTCGGCAACGAGGTTGATCAGACGGGAAAGGCCATCAATGCCTACTACGACAAGCTGGCCAAGACCAACGGCATGAGCCTTCAGGAGTTCAAGAAGGGTACCAGCAGTTGGGATGAGTTTTCGAAGCGCATGCAGGGCTACGAGCAATACAAGGAATGGGACAAACAGGCTCGTACCGAATATGCCAAGCAGGGCGGCCGCGGCAATGTGGACTTCGACAAGAACAACCCATTCGCAGAGTTCCGCAAGTGGGGCACCTTCCGCGTTGACAAGGAGGGTGACAACAGCTACAAGGACCTCGTGGCTCTCATCCAGCAGCGCGACCAGCAGACCGGTCAGTTGTACAGCACACAGGCACAAGCCTACCGCACCATGAACCGTGCCGAGGGCTTTACTGTGAGCAAGCTGATGAGACCAGGCAGCGGAGGCAGAAACGGAAAAGGCGATAAACAGGAGCAGACCGAACTCCAGCAGAACCAGAAGAAAATCAACGACCTGACGCAACAGTACGTTGATCTGTCGAAGCAGGGCCTCACGTCAGATGATGAGCGTCTGGTCAAGTTGCGTGAGGAAATCAAGGAACTGGAGAAGCGCAACGGCCTGCTGAGCATGTATGCAGAACAGGCACAAGGCCGACTGCTGCTGAAGGACGAGGGCATCAACCGCGAAGGAATCCGTCGTACCAAGAACAACGACCTTGGCCTGGCTGATGGCTTTGACCCATCGAAGCCCACACAACTGAGCGACAAGGCTCTGAAGGCCGTACAGAAGAGCATTGACAAGCAGACAAACCTGCAAGCCAAGGAACTGAAGGACCAAGAAAAACAGAAGACAACTGTTGCTGGAGGTCTTGGAGACCTTGCTGGTGGCTTGAATTCTATTGTCGGAGGGTTAGAACAGTTAGGAATAGAAATACCGTCAGGACTAAAGGATGTTATTGGTGGCATGCAAACCATCTCCAGCATATTGACAGGTATTGCAGCAACGGTCATAGCCATTCAAACCATAACAACAGCAGATGCTTTAATTCCTATTCCGCACTCACTTGGCGGTATCGTGCCGAAGTTTTCCAGTGGTGGACTTATAGGCAAGGCTGCTGATGGTATGCTGATTCCTGGCAACTTTATGAGTGGCGACCGTCTGCGCATGCCCGTTGATGGAGGTCGTGGACTTATCGGTGTCAACAGCGGCGAGCTCATCCTCTCGCGCAGTCAGCAGAACAACCTGGCAAATGCCCTGACAGGCGGAGGTATGAGCAATATGAGACTGGAGGCCGTTGTCAGTGGTGAGCAGCTGTTGCTTGTGCAGAACAATCGTGGGCTGCGCACAGGCCGCGGCGAATTGGTGCAATCTAAGAGGAGGAGATAAGCTATGGCATGGAGTCAAGGAAACATACAATGGACTTTCCCATTCAAGTCGCTGAACAACACAGCGTGCAGGATAGATGTATATAAGCGTGGATATACAGGTACTTTCGTATATTCACTGAAAGCAGCCGCCGACCCATTCTTCTATGAAGAAGACGAAGACAGTGACCTGCTGAATAACGTTGTGCGCTATCGCACAGGATATATCCGTGTAATCGAAGAGTATGCACACGGATGGCTGAGTGAAATATACCCTACAAATGCTTTCGACAGATGGGTAGAGGTGTACTACGGTGATGAATTGATATTTAACGGATACATACAGAGACAGGACTTCAGTAGCGAACTCATACCAGTTCCTCGCGTAATAGAGCTGCCAGTCATCAGCCCGATGGGACTTTTTGAACAGCTCACATTCTCAAATACACTGTATCTTCCACCAACGAGTGCAACACTGGGTGAATTGCTGGACCAGGTACTTGCAAACACAAACTATGAATATGTCTACCGTCCAAAGATATATGGCTACCCAAACACCGTCAGTTTAAGTATGAGCGTATCTACGCTTGCAGTATGCCCTTGGGACGACGAATACCATCACTCGATGAACGTCAGCCCAACATCAAAAGTAATGAAGGGGAAAACATACTACTTCTTAATCGAGGCTATATGCAAGGCTTTTGGATGGATATGTCACGATACACCCACTGCGCTCATCTTCACTGCCTTCGACTATGAAGGCGTTTACTACAAGGAGACTGTTGGACATATTGGAGAGTCAGGCTACGGAGAGGATGCAGACATTCCATCATCAGAACAGACACTGACAGACTATATGGAAATAGCTGACGACAACGCCACAGAGACAACTATCCTTCCGGACACTGGCATCGAGATAAAATACGAAGAAGAAAGCAGCAAGAGATCGTTCGATTTCCAACGAACCTATGTCCCATCGCAGGATCCTGTAGCCATCATGCCTTCGTTCATCCCTGATATAGACAACTATCCTAACCACGCAGAGATATTCAGCTTCTGCAACCTATTACCCGTTCCTGGCCTTTTTGAGATTAGTAGTATTGGAGCGCTATCTTTTGATAACAACGACAAGATAAACGTTGGAATAGGATGCGTTGCATGGAACGGGAAAGAGGGATTCTTGTGCAGTATGGCATCATACCCATCGGGATCAACACTCTTTTATATACGATTCTATCTCAAGCGTCGCAGCGGAATGAAGTTTGGCTTCAAATATGACGTAATCGGACGCTGGGACGGTCAGCTTGGCGGACTTGCCTATAACCCAGATATAGATGACTTTTATATCTATACTTCCTTTGACGCCTCCAATCAGGACTATGTACAGGTAACATTCAAGTATAGGTATGGTGGAGACTATCCACAGCTTCCAACCAACGCACTTCTCTTTATCCACAACATACAGCTGGAGGTATTTGAGGATGGCGTTCCATATTCTGACTACATATACACACCAGCAAAAGATTCTGACACCATACCTGCAACTGGCAATCCAGCCATATCATCAGAAGTCGAAATGCCAATATCACTATATCGAATTGGAGACAATCTGATTGGCACAAGCGTTAGGTCAACCAAGGTGACGGAGTACCCATACTTGTTCCAGACAAGAAAAGAGCTGACCGGACGATTCAGAATAACGAATCAGTTGACATTCCCACACGTCAAGCTCTTCTCATACCTGAGCAAAAAGTGGCGCATCATTGCCCAGCGCTTTGACCCCTGGAACGACGAAGTGACACTCACTATGCAGAACAGTTCTGTCTTATAAATATTTATGTTATGAAAAAGGAAATTATCTCATTTATCATTCTGGCACTCTACATTCTGGGTGCCATCGGAGGCTTTGGTTATGCTTGCTACAGCGGTACCTACCTGATAGCCGTTGCAGTCGTCGCTCTGGCAGTCATGGCCTGGCCGACCGCGTGGAAGTGCATCAAAGACTTATTCATGTAAGAAGAAAGCGAAGGGTTATTCCTTCGCTTTTTTCTTTTTCTCCAGCTTTTCTGCCACTTTATCAAACTGTGCATGCACATCCTCTGCCAGCACCTTCGCGTATCGCTGTGTGGTTCGGATGTTCTTCTGGCCAAGCATTTTGCCAACGTGTTCAATGGGAGCCCCGTTGCTGAGCATATAAGTGGCGAATGAGTGACGGGCTAAATGCGAGTGCAGGCGCGTCTTGATCTGCGCCATCTCGCCAATCGCCTTCAGCATGCGGTTATACACCATATTATTGATTTGTGGAGTCTTCCATTCGTACTTCTTCAGTACCTCCACCACCGGAGGCAACAACTGTGAGATATAAGGTACCCCCGTCTAGATACGTTCGCCAGTGTTAATCCACTTTCCTTTCACCTTCTTGTAGTCCGTTATGTCGAAGGCTTCCGCGTCGGAGTAGGAGAGACCGGTCCACATCTGAAACACAAACAAGTCGCGACACATATCGAGCATCGACCCCTCCGAGATAGTCAGTCCCATGATGGTCGTCATTTCGTCTTCCGTGAGATATTCCACGCTCTCTTTATAGCCGCGCGAGAACTGACCTTGCAGCATCTCATAAGGATTGCGATCAATACGGCCAAATTTGTAGGCGCGTGTCAGCATCGACTTCAGGTTCTTGTGATAGTTCCAGATGGTGCCATCGCTCAGACCGTTCGCAATCCTACCATGAGCCTTTGCACCTTCATCATTAGCTTTCGGCTTCAACTGATGCAGCCAGTAGTCGAAGTTGACGATATTCTCCACCGTTACATCCTGCCAGCGTCGCATCTGGTTATATTCAGTCAGACGCAACAGCAGCGTGTCGTAGTGCTTTCGCGTGCCTTCCTTCACGTCCAGCTTGGGTATTTGGCTTTCCACCCAATTCAGGAACGTCGGCTCATCGCTATGCACCTCTATTTGCTTCCACACCTGTTGACGGATAGCCTCAGTATCAATCACACCGCTACCGTCAATCGCCTCATTCACGCACGCGAGTACCTTGCTATATATTATAGACACCCGCTTGTTCAACTCATCAGCACCAGGGCAGTTGATAATCTGCCCAGCCACCAACTCCGACTTGTGGCACTTCACACCCGTACCGAAGTGGTAGTGTTTTCTATTGATAGTGATGCGCACCTCCACCTGACCCATATCGCCAGGCTTCACGCGCCCTCTGTGGTCCCATACTATCGCATTGGTATATTTCATAGTTAATTGTCTTTTTTTATCGACGTAGGCAAACGTTTCCCCAATTTTACATGTTTCCCCATCATGTTTTCCCAAACCATCTCCATATCTCATCGAGTGTCGGTTGCACATATTTCGAGCCGTCAGGATTAAAACTTAAGACCTCATGGGAACTAAACTTAAAATCCTGCGGGGTCACGTCTGTAATCCTGTTAGGGTCACATTCCTCATTTTTTACTTTTGTTTCCCCACCATTTTCGGGGTGGGGTAACGCTTGGGGAAACATTTCGCCTTCTAACGTCTTTTGATGTCCTTTATTGTGTTTTATCATAACTCTCTATTTATAGTTGTTTTCTTAGTATTTACGGCGGATGCGCCCATTTTTCGAAACATCTACCACACCCCCTTTGTGATCCCGTTGGGATTACAAGCAGATGCGGTGAGTTGTTAGTGTTTATTATGGATTGCGGATAATTCATGTTGTATGGTGGGGAAACATTGGATTGCGTTTTATAATTCGCAGCAATATAGGTAGAGAAGTAAAGCGCATAGACAGGTGAGTATATCACGGACAGTCATTCGGGTATAGTAATGTAACATTCTGAGAAATAGATTCCGTCATTCTCACCAATGTAGCAGAAACAGGGACAGGGCAGTTGTGCGTTGTCCCTGACTTCTTTTGTCATGTCCTTTGGTACATAACCGACATGGTGACCATCGGCAGCGAGTACCTTGATGGCGTTTGGGTCATACTCATTGGTAGGCTCTGCCTCCAGGGTTCCTTTGAACTCGCCAAGATAGTCGTCAATATTCTCACGATAGGACATGCCTACAATATTGAACTGGACTACTTCGAACTGGTTGTAATCCTTGGGCCATACGGTGACGTGGTAGCCATGATCTACGAGACAGAAATGTTCAAGCATCTGTACTTTCGCATCATCGTCACCGCCATCTATGACAATTTGGGGAGATGATGTCAATGCGTCATCTTTAAACTCTGGAAGCGGTCCATCATAGGTGCCAAGACGGATAGCTTCGAGTGTTTCCGTATCGCCAGATTCCTCTGCGCGTCGCTGGAGTTCATCGAACTGTAATTGCTTTCTGAATCCTCGCTTATATACATGTTGACGATCAGCTACAGTGGTAGTGTTCAAGTCCATGAGTTTTTCAGGAGGGAATGTTGGCTCCGTCTGGGCTTGTTCGTGGTTGTCGTGTGACAGATAATAGATGTAATACGCTACGGCGGCAATGATGGCGACGATGAGGATTGTTGTCATAAGATGTGTATTTATAGGTTAAATATTGCTACGTGGACGGTCACCATCATCAGCAACTCCGACAGTAAATGGCCATTTTTCAGGATTAGACATAGAAATGGCATTCAACTGACGCTCCAAGGCTACGATGCGGGCCTCGCGGTCTTTGATGATGATTTCCTTGTCAGCTATTGAAAGTTCAAGGCGAGCGATTTGAGCTTTCTGACTTTCGATGGTTGCATCTTTTTCAGCCAGGCGTTCTTGCATTTCGATTTCTTTTTTCTTCAGATCTTCATCTAAGCGATTGGCAAGTTGGACGTATGCTGCTATTGATGCGTTATGCTGACTTGACGGGTCAATGGTTGGGATAGGCTCAGATTCAGTGTGAACTTGTTGTTTGTTCTCTTTTTCTTTTGCACGTTTTATCACTTCGTAGTCTGGATTCCCTTTACGCAACTGCATCTCTACCATTTCGTCATCAGGGACGTTGCGCAAGAGCATGTAGTCGCTATTGCCGCGAAGATACTCCATGTTTAATTCACCTTCCGACTGAAGTACCAGGTTCTCCATGATTTCCATCGGTACAGGTTTTGTGCCAGCTCGATACATTGATATGTATGGGCCTTTGCTACCGATTAGTTCAGCCAACACTTTGTCGCTGACCTCCTTCAATTCGGCAATATAATCGAAAGCCTTGCAGAAGGGTGCATTTTTCTGCTTTCTTAGTTCGATATTGTCAATTTTACCCATTTTATACTGTTATTTTGTTAAGTTATCTTAAATTATACCGAAATTATATCGGTGTTACAAAAAAGTTTTTTATATTTGCACCCGAAAAGCAAGCAAGCAACGAGGCAAAGAAAATTCCGTCAGACGGGAGGCCGTCTTTTCAGCAAGCAGCTAAACGCCACTGCAATCCACTTTTGGCGAAGTGTATGGATTGCAAATATACGGAATTTCTTGCCAAGTTGTACGCAAGCAAGCAAAATATTAAGGTAATTTAATATAATTATGGTAACAGAAAAGGTAACAAAAGACGATTTGAAAGCATTCGTTGTTGGTGATTCCAAGACGTTTACACTGCCGAATTATAACAAGGCGCGTGCGGCTCAGAGTTATGCCAATCAACTGAAGAATGACGTGGAGACCTACGGATGGCAGTTTAAAGCTGTTATTGGTGATGCCATTGAAGGTACGATGCAGCGCACAGTGACAATCACCAGATTGTCTTGACCTCGCGAAAAAACGCGAAGAATGGCGGCTAAGAATTACAACAACTAAAACAACAAGGTACTATGACACAATCACAACTGGAGGCAAAAGTGCTGGCTACGGTATGGAAGGCCATGACAGCCATCAATGAGCGATGGGTGACGGCTGATGTATTGTGCCAGCACGTTGGTACGCTCACGCCACGGTTTCTGAAGGACCACGGGCAGATGTTTAACCGTACACGCGTAGAATGGGACGAGAACGGACGACACGTAACATCCAGGGAATGGTTGTACCCGCTAAACGAAATTAAGCAGATGATTGCGGACGGTAAAATCAAGGAGCTTAGGATGTAGAGATGATGTTTCGATAGAATCGAGACGCAAACGACCAAAGACAAGGAAGGTTGGCTGAGAGGACTAAGGCAAGAGCGGCGATTGGTCGTGAGTTGGCGAAACACGAAGGTTCGAATCCTTCACCTTCCACAAACGCCGAGGGACGTGCAGAGTGCAATCCCGGCAAGTAGGCAAACCATTGACATGATGAATCCTGCAAATAGGCAGCATCGAAAGAGACCAATCGCGGGGATAGATGGAAAAGGCGACCTGAAACAAGGTTGCAAGTACATTGCCAAAAAAGAAAGCAAGCGCGAGCGGTAATTTCCGACCCAGCAGTAGCCACGAGTTGGCTTCGATGTGAACAATAAGGCTGGTAGGTAGTAGTGTAAGACTGAGTGGGTGCGTGGAGAGAGTCAAGAAGTGCCGAATGGTTGCGATAACATCGCAACATACAGAACGAATAATACAGAATCCTGATTGCAAGTCCAATAGTGCGGATGGGCTCTGCGTCGTATGTCGTAGGCTGGTGTGGCTGCCAGCTGCTTGTATGATGGATAAATATATATGGTGTGTCGTGTAGCTCAGTGGTAGAGCATATAACGAAGAAATGTCATTGACACCGTTGTGCGCCGGTTCGAGCCCGGCCACGACACCAAAGGACTTGCAACAGAATTGCAAGGCACAGTCTAAACTAAAACAACGAAATTATGAAAGAGAAAATTTTGAAATGGTGGCATAAGAACAACATGACGTTCTCGGCCATCGCGGGTGAGTCATTTACTAATGGCCAAGTGGTTTTGACACACATTGGGCTGGTGGTATTTCTGATAGTGGCGATAGCTGCTGATAATTGGTAACGGTGTTCGCTATAGCATAGCGACAAACTAAACAAAAAGAGAGCGTATGACTTACGAGGAACTACAGCAGAAGATTGAGGATGTGGAGAGCATGATTGACGTGCGTTTCGCTGGAGCGATGGAGGCATACCACACATATTATATGGATTGCATCAACAACAAGAAGGTAGTGGTGAAGCCACGACCAGAGCGCAGTCAGTTCGAGCACTATGCAATGAAGAGCATCGACCGGCTGAAGAAGGAGTTTGCCATGCAAAACAGTCCTGCTGATGTCGGAGATGTGATCAAGACCGAGAAGTATATCATGAGGGTGGAACGCATCGAGGCTGCTGCCTTTGAATATCCTACCCTGCAATTCTATGGGACATACCTGAAGCATAACGGCGAGCCGTTTGCGCGACAGATATTTCTACCTATTCTACAGACAGACGTTATCGGAGTCGTCAAAGCAAATCCGAACAAATAACCAACATTATTCATTTTAATTTTTTTTACTATGAAACATTTAAAACAAATTTCCCTTCAGACCGTGCCAAATGGCTACGCTTTCAGCTACGACGGGCATGAGTTCCTGTATTTCAATGAGGTGGACCTGCTGGCGGGTATTATGGCCCGTATCGGTAGTGGTGAGACAAAGGAAATGGAGAAAGGTACCATCCTGAATTGTCTCTTCGACGTGATGCTTGGTGAGAAGTATGCCAAGGACGTTGCCAAGCTGAATGATACCGTCAACAGACTGGCCGAGACCTACTCTTCACGCATCGCTAAACTCACAGAGCAAATCAACATCCTGAATGATGCCATTGCACAGCACGAAACGCTGAAGAAGCAAATGGAGACCACCACTGAGTTGACTAACAAGATGGCCGAAGGTTACAAACGAGCCTATCAGCCATACGACGAATACAATCGCCGTATATCGAGGCTGGAGGCCAACACCATGAAGATGGAGAGCAAGTTCAGTACGGTGACTGACAAGGCTGAGTTGAAGCTGCAACAGATTGAGCGTTTGTTGGAACGTTCCGAAGACCAAGAAAAGCTGCTATCTGCCAAGGTTCGGATGTTGTTTGGCAAAATAGAGCAGACGAAAGGCAAAGAACAGCCTGCTGATACTACTGCCATCACAGAGACACCCGAAGAAGCGCCAAACGATGACGACGACGGGAGAGCTGCTGCTGTGGATGCTGAGCCAAAGAAGAGAAAGAAGAGAAAGAAGACCGCCAAAGCCGACAAGAAGGACAAGTCTACAAAGACTGGTAAGACTGGCAAGGGAGGTCGTAGCAAAGGTGACGCTGCTGTTTTGGCAGAGATGGAAAAGCAACTTCAGGAGCACTGGGATAAAAGAGGTTGGGAATGATCAGTCAGTACAGCAACCCCGTGGATATTGACCGCGAGTTTTGGGATGATTTGAAAAGAGCACAGTATTGGCTGAATAAGAAGCATGGAGCCATCAGCAACCGCATGAAGGTGTATGACGGCGCATGGGAAGTGGAACGACATCAACGGGAATACTACATGTCGGACATCTGCTACTATACATCGCCTAAGACCGGCAACAAATGGATGACCTATGTGGTATCTAAGCGTGACGACGACGGCGAGATGGGTTTTCACAGCAGATATGTGCTCTACAGCTTCACTGAGCGGTACATGACCATCATGATTCCGTTGGTGGTTGCTGAAGGTGATGAAGAAGTGGAAAAGAACACGAAGTCGGTAACTGTTTACACGTCCCACATGTTCCAACGCATGGCAGACCCTGACAGATTGGGCGTGGATATGTCGGACAGGGTGAAGGTCATCCGTAACTTCGTAGAGTTTGTGGCTGCTGGTTGGAGTGATACCAGACCACCGCGAGAAGGTGAGCATGATACGCAAATCATGATGCGAACTCCTGGTTCATGGCTTCGAGGTCATACTTTTGAAGTTGAGGACCGGCGAGTCACCATCTATCGGACGTTCTACACCGACCGCTCAATGATTCCCAGACAACTACGCGATGTCAAGAGTTTCCGCAAGTTTGCGGACGAAAAAATCAAACAAGGTAATAAATAACAAGATTATGGTTTTTGAAGGAAAAATTATTCGAGTGCTGCCGACAAGAGGCGGCGTGAGTGAAAGAACAGGTAATCAGTGGAAGGCTCTGCCCTTCGTGTTTTCGTATTATGAGCCAGGACAGGAGCGAGTGAATGACCGCGTGCTGTTGGAAACGTTTGACACGAATGTGATGGCGCAGATTGCTCAGTATTGCGTGAAAGGTCAGGACGGCAAGGCGGTCGTTGAGAACGGAAGTCTGAAGATGACAAGCCAAATTCCCTGCAAGATTGGTTTTGGGCATAAGGTTCGCGATTTCCAGAACAAGCAGGGCTAGACGGTGACCGTCAACGAGCTGCGAATCTACAGCATAGAGATTGGTACTGCGTCACACCAACAACCAGTAGCGCAACAGCCACAACAGTCACAAGCACCATTCCCACCACAAGCACCAGCCGACGATGATGACTTACCCTTCTGATTATTTCTGCGAGTGGTGGCCTACGGAGGTCACCACTCATAACAAATAGGGACTATGAGACCATTCCCAGGCGAGATGCAAAAGGTGACGTCTCGGGCACATCCTTACACGCTCAATAATGAGCAGAAGGCGTGGATGGCTGAGACGTTTCCCGTGACTGAGAACCGCAAGATGATGGCGGTGATGGGTATCTCTTGGCCTACGCTTCACAAGTTGGCGCACGAGCTCGGACTGAAGAAGGATGCTGAATGGATGAAGGACATCAGAAAGCAGAATTGCGAGGAGCACAAGCGCATTAACAGACACCACAAGCTGCTGTTGATGAGTGGTCACAAGATTACCCGTTGCACAAACCTCAGACAGCAGCCCTACACGAAGCGGCAGATAGACCTCAGACGTAGTGCTCTTGACCGTGGTTACCTGTTAGATGAAGACATCAGCGAGGGTAGTCGTGGGCGTTACGCCATCTATTATGACGACGAGACAACGCGAAGCGCAAGGTTTGAAGAGACATGCAAACGGCATGGGCTGAGAGTTGAGAGAGAATAAATAAGAGAACTATGAGCGAAGAGAGTAACAAAATACCGCTGCCAGGAGCGATGGACCCGCAACCAAGGAAGCCAGACTTCCTACAAGGTGACGACTGGTTTGAGGTGAAGGTTGATGACGACTTCCTGGACTTCGACGAGCCGTACAGACCACCACGATACACGATGGAGCGCGACGGTGTGCCGTTTGCCGACGTCGGCGAGTTGCACATCATCAGCGGTAAGCCAGGCAACGGCAAGACGGGGCTGATGTCACAACTGGAGGCGGCGACATTGGGCAGGCAGTTTGGCAACACCTTGGCACGCGACGTTGGTCACATCGTCCGCGACGAACACGGAAACATCGTGACGGGCGAAGACCATAGGCCACTATTCCAGCCGCGACCGACACGCATCCTACACATCGACACCGAGCAGGGCAAAGACGACACCATCGCCTTCAAGAACCGCGTCATCTCGATGTCGGGCGTTCCGAAAGATGAAGCAAAGGAACATTTCTTCATTCTCAGACTGCGAGACACAGAGCTGGCACAAGACCGATGGAAGAAGATACTGAAAGCCATCTGGCAGGTTCAACCGACCGACATATTCCTGGACGGAATGCTCGACATCGTGGAAGACTACAACGACCAGAAGGAGTGCCAACCCATCATCCGCAAGTGCATGATGCTGGCGACGTACTACGACACGAGCCTCTGGGCGGTGTTGCACGAAAACCCAATGGTTGACAAACTCGTCGGCACCTTGGGCAGTATCACCCAGCGCAAGGTGTCGGAAATCTTCACCGTCATCAAGGTGAAGCAAGCCGACCTGAAGCCCAACGAGAAGCGCGACGATCTGCCGGAGATATACTTCCGAGTAAAGCAGAACAAGGCCCGTGGCCGAGACGTTGCCGACTGGCTGTTCCAATATGTCACCAATGCCGGAGGCTGGGGTCAGCCTGTGGAGATTCAGGACAATGGCGTGAAGGTGGTCAACTCGAAAGAAATGGAACTGCTTAAGGAGGCCGACGAGATATTCAAGGCTTACAACTGGACTTCTACGGGAGCCACCTACACCGACCTTGAGCGGTTTGTCCGCTCAAAGGGCGTGACCTCTAACCGCAAGATTTCGACGCTGTTCAACACCGCAATGGAGAACGGCATCATCTATAAGAGCGACAAGAAAAAGTATCACTACAAGGGACTGAACGCCATCGCTGACAATGATCAGACGGAGAGCCTTCCATTCGACAAGTCCGAAGGCGAAGCCCCATTCTAACAACCAACGACAATGAAACCGACAATAGCACAACTCTACGCAACATCGGCAACACTACTCGGCCACATGCTGATCGACCCGATGCCAGACGAGCAAAAAGTGAAACGAGCCGTAGAACTGGCTCAGATGCTTGCTGAAGCAATACCCGAAATGGACACGCTGCCGGAACCTGACAACATCCGCACGTTCATG
>JAEEGH010020356.1_pt1 | contig 13806 bp, 9 predicted proteins | sample 9134181 | NCBI WGS metagenome assembly JAEEGH01 (sample SAMN16246544, study PRJNA631951) | gut metagenome | biome: gut microbiome; feature: rumen; material: DP-attached | host: Bos | place: Iran: Karaj | collected 2018-10
TGGCGTGGGGCAGGGAATACCTTGGCGGTGTCGATAGGTTCGCCCAAACGCATGTAGTAATAACCGCGAACCGAGTAGCGATAAGGCTCGTAGTAAATGTCGTTCTTTACCTCGAAGTCCATACTACAGCCTACATCCTCTACTACCAATCGATAACAACCTGGTTTGTTGGCGCTGAAATCGATGTTCCATACATCGGTACCTATCAGACTCTTACCGCCGGCTTCTTTCATGGCAGCTGAGGCTGGTTGCCAGAACTTTACGGTGCCCACCTTCTGCTTTTTCTTGGTATTTACATTATAGAGCCAAACACCCTTTCCCTCCAGTTGTTTGTAATCGCGCTGACCGCCATCGCCTAACCATTGGTAAAGGTCGGCAGCATGAACAGACTCAAAAGGCGAATAACCTATTATATTAATGTGTACGGCTTCGGATTGGTTGTTCCATACATCGAAGCGGATAGTGGCCTCGGTCTTGTCGGAGCTTATGCCTGCGGGGATGGCAACTTTGTATGTGCAGCCCTGTTTCATGGCCTTAGGCATCTGCAAAAATAGCCAATGGTCTAACTCGCTTGTCAGTGTATTGTCGGTGTTCATTGGCTTGGATTTACGCCAAACGGCTAAGGGTTGCGCTGTAGCAAAGGTCTTGTCGTCGGACGAGCTGATCTTCCACAAAGCGGCGTTCTGTGCCTGGGCTGCTTTCAAACGCTCGCCGAATACCAATAGGGTATCGTCGCCTTCGGCAAACGAGTGACCTAAATAGGCGCTGGGACCTGTGCCGTTGTCGCGATAATGCACCTCGCCGTCGCGGAAGTGTAACATAAGATAATCCTTGTCAATTACTTTAATGGCGATGAGCTTTGTAGCTTTCATCGGCATGGCTGCCATCAGAAATAGGCCTGTTAGCAGGGTTAAGAATGATTTTTTCATTGTTTGGTTTGTTACTGATATGAGTTATTTTGAGTGCAAAGTTACAGAAATTTGTTGAAGTTTGTGTATTATTTGATTAAAACTTTTGTTAAGTCAGATTTTTATGCTACTTTTGCATCGTTTATGAAGAGAGCGATAACTAAATACTGGAACTTGTATTTGTCGATACTTGTTGGTATCGGCGTATTTATGTTTTGGTACGTGGCATATCCCCATGCCCTGTCGTATCAGGAGCAATATCAACTATTTCTTTGGACTGGCGACTATTTCGCTGAACGTGTGAGTGTGCCAGGTGGCTTGGCCGATTGGCTGGGCGAGTTTATCGTACAGTTTTATTATGTAGAATGGTTGGGGGCTCTGCTGTTGGCGTTGCTTTATGTAGCTTTACAGCGCTTAACGGCTCGATTGCTGCCGCAAAAGTGGGGGGTGCTTAGTTTGGTTCCCGTTTTGATGCTATGGTGGTTGATGGGCGATATCAATGTACTGTTATCGCTGCCCGTAGCCATCGTCTTGGCATTGGCATTAGCTTGTGTTATGCCTCGACGTTATTCATGGATAGATGCGGCCGTGCTGCCCGTGGCCTATTGGCTGATAGGACCGATAGTATGGTTATATATAGTGGTACGTGCGATACAGCTGGGATGGAAACACCTGTGGACGGCTGGTTGGATGGTGGCTGTGCAACTGATGGTGTATGCTTGGCTGTTACCACAGTGGCCTTTGCAGCAGGCGTTGACCGGACTGAACTATTACCGCATACCTCTTCACTATCCGCAGTGGAGTGGCTACGATAAGGATATGTATGAGCTGATTCGCATGGATTATCTGGTGCGCCATGAACGCTGGGATGATATTGTGAAACGTGCCGGCGAGTATCGGGTGAATACCCCATTCTGGTCGAACTGTGTGAACTTGGCTTTATCGCAAAAACGCTTGTTGGCCGATAGGATGTTCGACTTCTATCAGAGTGGCGAGGATGCTTTGGTGATGCCTCGTACACGCGATCTTACCTCGATGTTGCCATCGGCTGAGGCTTTCTGGCGTTTGGGTATGGTTAACTCGGCACAGCGCTATATGTTTGATACACAGGAGTCGATACTGAACGCCCGAAAGAGCGGTCGATGCACCAAGCGTATAGCAGAGTGCATGCTGGTGAACGGACATTATAAGGCTGTCAAGAAGCAGTTGGACTTGTTAAAGAAGAGTCTGTACTATAGTTCGTGGGCAAACAGTGTGATATTAAGTGATGATTGGGTAAATGCACAGCCCGAATACCGCCGCTTGCGCCAGTTGCGCTATAAGGAAAACTTCTTGTATAGTTACGAGGAGATGGACAAGATGTTCGGATTGCTGTTTATGAACAATACCGATAACAAAATGGCGCTGGATTATTTCCTGGCTCAGATGCTGCTGAAAGGCAACCTGAAGGGATTCCAACAGTATTTGGGCGCAGCTCAGCAGTATGGTGGCTATCGCCAGATGCCGTTGGGCTATCAGGACGTGATGCGCTGCATACAGATGCAGGGTAACGTGCATGGTTCGCCGTTTGCCAATTACGCTAAAAGAATGATGGGAGGACAACAACAATGAATAAGATAGGTTATTGGTTGATGGGTGTTGGTTGTTGGCTGATGGCCAGTTGTGCCTCAACCCCCGAACAAGTCTCGAAGGTTAATCAACTGCCTGATATCTATCCAGATTATATAGGTGTTACGATACCTGCCGATATAGCCCCGTTGAATTTCAACCTCGCCGATGAGAATATTGATTGCATGGATGTGGTGGCTCGTGGTAGTAAAGGTGGCGAGTTGCACACTAACGGCGATTGGGCCGATTTTGATATTGCCGATTGGCAAGCGTTAACCCAACAGAACCAAGGCGGAAAAATCACCCTCACGGTATGTGTGGAGAAAGATGGCCAATGGACGCAGTATAATGATTTTGATATCTATGTAAGCAAGGATAATATAGACGAATGGGGATTGACCTATCGCCGTATAAAGCCAGGCTACGAGGTGGGGGGCGATATCGGCATCTACCAACGTAATCTCAGTAATTTTGATGAGACAGCCATCCTTGCAGAGACCGTTGTGCCTGGCCGATGCTTTAACTGTCATACTGCCAACCGCACCAATCCCAACCGTATTACCCTGCAGATGCGTGGCGAGGGTGGGGGTACCATGATACAGAAAGATGGTAAGCAGGCTTGGGTAGAAACCAAGACCGATTCGACCAAGGCGGCAGGCTCTTACAGTTACTGGCATCCGCAGGGCGACTATGTGGCAATGGCTGTTAACTCTGTGCATCAGAGTTTCTTTACTGGCACAGGACAGCGTATTGAGGTATATCACAAGTTCAGTAATGTTGAGGTGCTTGATACCCGTACTAACGAACTGATACTTTCGCCCCTGTTACAGACAGAAGATCTGGAGATATTCCCCGCTTTCTCGCATGATGGCAAGTGGCTGTACTACAGCACCTCGAAACCTTGTAAGGTGCCGGCCGAATACGAGAAAGTAAAATGCTCTATCAGCCGTATTGGCTTTGATGCTGAAAAGGGACAGTTCGGACTGCAGGTGGATACGCTGTTGAACGGTCCGGCAACTGATAAAAGCTACGTGCTGGCCCGTCCCTCGTACGATGGGCGCTGGTTGATGTACTGTGTGAGCAGTCGTGGTAATTTCCCCGTGAGTCAGGACGATGCCGATTTGTGGTTGATGGATCTGAAAACGGGTAAAACCAGAGCGTTGACCGAGGTAAACAGCCAGCAGTGTGAGGCCTATCACAACTGGAGCGACAACAGTCGTTGGTTCGTGTTCAGCAGTAAGCGCGAGGATGGTATGTACACCAAACTCTATCTGGCTTGTATCGACGAGCAGGGACGTGTTTCAAAGCCATTCCTGTTGCCTCAGCGCAATCCACGCAAGTATTATCAGGAACTGATGGATGCTTACAACGTGCCCGACTTTACCAAAACCAAGGTGGAGTTGGATGCTCACGAGGCTTATCGACAGGTGTTTGACAACAAACGAGAACAAGTAAAAATTAAATAACTATGAAGAAGATTCTTTTGTGTTTTATGACATTGGCAACTGCTACGATGTTTTACAGTTGCCAGCAAAGTAGTCAGGTGTGCCATATCGAGGGCACCGTGAATGGCGAACAGTACGAGGGGAAACGTATATTCCTGGTTCCATTTAAGGGCCCCAAGACTGCCGAGTTCGTTGATTCGATGGAGATTAAGGATGGCAAGTTCCATTTCGAAAAAGATACTACCCAGATGTACACCATCCTGATGGATTACCATTACCGTTTTGGATTGCAGCCATTGTTGGTGGTAAGCGAGCCGGGCGATGTAAAGGTTACTATAGATAGTATCAGTCATGCCATGGGTACCCCTCAGAACGACTCGTTGGAGAAGTGGAAGGTGCGTACCGAGATGCATAACCGCGAGTTGATGAAGATGCGTAAGTTTGCTGCCGACTTGCAGACAAAGGGCGACAGCGTGCAGGCTAAGTACATTGCACAGCGTGCCGACAGTTTCCATCTGGTATATAAAAACTATACCCGTCAGCTGGCTAAGAACATGAAGGAGGGTGTGCTGCATGATTTCCTGAAGGATATGTTCCCCTTAACCTATCAGCGTAAGTATCCTGATGGACGTGTGGTAACGATGAATGCCGATACACATGAAGAAATTAAGCAATAAACAGTGGGCGTGGCTTGTAACGCTGGTGGTAGGCGTGTCGGTATTCCTGTTCTGGAGCTACCGCTATCCCTTTGCGCTTACCTATCAGGAGCAGCTACAACTGTTCTTGTTTGATGGCGACTACCTCTTGGAACGTCTGTCAGAGCCAGGCGGCTTGGCGCGTTATGTGGCAGAATTCTTGGTTCAATTCTATAATGGTGTAGCCATCGGTGCTGCCATCATTGCCGTGCTGTATATGCTGATACAACGCCTTACGTGGCGATTGATGAAGGTGAAGAGTCATTACATACTGAGCTTTATGCCAGTAGCCATGCTATGGTTTGCCATGGGCGACGAGAGTGTGATGCTGACGTATGCTGTGGCACTGGTAATGGCCTTGGCTGTGATGATAGCTTGGAACAAACTGGCACCACAAAACACAGTGGTTAAGGTGGCAGCTGTGGTGGGTTTGATACCAGTACTTTATTGGTTGATAGGCCCGCTGGTGCTGATGGTGGCTGTATGGATGATGCCACTATCTGTCATTTACGCATTGGCCTTGATGTTGCTGAGTGCGCACTATCTGCCATTCCCAATGATGAGGGTGATGCTAGGCATCAGTTACTACCGTATCCCAGTGACATTGCCCTACGTACTGATGGCAATCCCAGTGGTGGTGCTGTTGTTAGGATGGCTGACCAAGCGTTTGCCTGAACCAAAGACATGGGTGCTAACTGGTGAGGCTTTGTTGTTAGCTGTATTGGTTGTGGTACCCCAGCAATTTGGTTTTGATGCTAAGAAATACGAACTGATGGAGTACGACTATCTGGTGCGTATAAGTGATTGGAACGGCATTATCGCCAAGGCCGAGAAAAAGACGCCTGATTTGCCGATGAGCGTGAGTGCCACTAATTTGGCACTGGCAATGACAAACCAGCTTGGCGATAAGGCTTTCGACTTTTTCCAGCGTGGTTCGGAGGGCTTACTGCCTAAGTTTGAGCGTAATTTTGCTACCACACAGCTTACAGGTGAGATATATTTTAACTTAGGATTGGTGAACACCGCCCAGCGACTGGCTTTCGAGGCGATGGAGGCTATTCCTAACTATAATAAGAGTGCACGTGTGGTGAAGCGACTGGCCGAGACCAATCTGATAAACGGTGAGTACAAGGTGGCCGAGAAATATCTGAAGATGTTGGAGAAAACCGTGTTCTACCGTCCATGGGCACAGCGTACGTTAGCTATGTTGGGTAACGAGAAGGTCATTAACGAGCACCCACTGTATGGCACATTGCGTCAGTATCGCTTGCAGGACGACTTCTTGTTCAGCGATAGGGAACTGGATAAAATCTGTGGACTGCTGTTTATGCATAACACCAGCAACATGGTGGCTGCACAGTATCTGCTGATGATGCCGCTGATGGATAAGGATATCGCCCGTTTTATGCAGTATGCGCCTGTAGTCCAGAGTAGAGTACAGTATAATCCCCGCCATATTCAGGAGGGTATTGCCTTGGCCTTTATGCAGAAGCGACAGCAACCTCCACAGGGCGTGGTGAGTCAGTTTATGTTGCAGCAAATGAATGAGTTTGCTCGTATTTACTCTACCAATCAGCAGGCCCCTGAGTTGGCTAAGTTCAAGAATACACTTTGGTATTATTTAATGGTTGGAAAATGAAGAAGAATACTATTTGGTGTTGGGTGATTGGTGTTGGGTGTTGGCTGATGGCCAGTTGTAACTCAACTCCCGAGAATGTATCGAAGGTTGATCAACTGCCCAATATCTACCCTGATTATATCGGTGTCACCATTCCTGCAGAGATGGCGCCCCTGAATTTTGATTGTCCTGATGCCGACTGTGTGGATGTGGTGGTAAAAGGCAGTAAGGGGGGCGAGCTGCACGTGCAGGGCGATTATGCAGACTTTGATATTGCCGACTGGCATGAGCTGACCCAGCAGAACAAAGGCGGACAACTGACGTTTACAGTTTGTACCAGAAAGGACGGTCAGTGGCAGCAGTATAACAACTTTACGGTAAACGTAAGTACCTATGCACTTGATGAATGGGGACTGACTTATCGTCGTATAGCCCCAGGCTATGAGGTGTTCAGTAAGATGGGACTCTATCAGCGCGACCTGGCTACATTCGATGAGTATCCCATTATCGAGAATACTCAGGTGCCTGGTATGTGTGTGAACTGCCATTCTGCGCGTCAGACCGACCCATCGAAGTTCGTATTCCATGTGCGTGGCGATCATGGTGCAACCATGTTCCAGATAGATGGTCAGCGTGAATGGCTGAAGGCCAGCAACGAGCAGTTAGGTGGCTCGATGGTGTATCCTTATTGGCACCCCAATGGCAAATACTGTGCTTTCTCTACTAACCAGACGCGTCAGGGATTCCATATGGTTGCTCATGAGCGTATTGAGGTGTTCGACTTGTCGAGCGATGTATTTGTGTATAATCCCGCTACTCATGAGATTATTAAGGACTCGCTGCTATCGACACCCGATTGGAGTGAGAACTCACCTGTATTCTCGCCTGATGGTAAAACCTTGTATTACATGACTTGCAAGCAGCAGGAGTACCCTATGCATTATAAGGACGAGAAGTACAACCTGTGTAAGATTGCATTCGACCCCGCTACAGGTAAATACGGCGAGAAGGTGGATACCATCTTTAATGCGGTGGCGATGGGTAAGAGTCTGACTTGGCCCCGTCCGTCGTACGATGGCAAGTACATCCTGTTTACGCTGATGGATTACGGCTACTTCTCAATCTGGCACCAGGAGAGTAACCAGTGGCTGCTGAACTTGCAAACGGGTGAAGCGCGCGAGTTGAAGGAGATAAACAGCGAGAAGGCCGACAGCTATCACAACTGGAATGTAAACTCGCACTGGATTGTCTTTACCAGTCGCCGTGGCGATGGACTTTATAGTCATCTCTATCTGGCTTGTGTGGATGACAAAGGACACTTCTCAAAACCATTCCTGTTGCCTCAGCGACATCCGAAAGAGTACTACGAGGAAAGTATTTTCTCGTTTAACGTACCCGACTTTACCAAAACAAAAGTTGTTTTCGACGCTTACAATGCCGGTCGTGAAATAGCTTCCGATCAACGTGTTGAAACGAAGGTGAAATAAAAAAGAATCCGTGACTATTTAAAGGTCACGGATTCTTTTTTCATTGCTTTGGCCACATCTTCAACATCGAACGGCACCTTGCCTTTACCTAGCTCTGGCGCATTGAACGACTTCAGATTGTTGTCGTAGAACGAAGGATGTGCCTGTGGCAGGCAGAAAGGCTTGTGGGCTTTACCATGCTTGTCAATATAGCAGAAGTAGGGTTTGCCATACAGACCGTCGTCGCGTTTCGAGGCAAACACAAACCAGCGGCTATTGCTGCTCCAAGAGTGATAAGTATCGCTCTTGGCACTATTCACGATGCTAAGTGTATCAATCTTACCCGTTTGCAGGTTCATCATCTGCAAATCGGCCTCTGGATGCCAGATGGGGAAGGTGCCGTAGTCGGCTACGGTATAAAGAATGTATTGACCGTCGGGGCTGACACGTGGATGGCATACACTACGTTGCTGGTAAAGTGTATCTACCTGAGTGCCGATGGTGCCCGTTTTCTCGTCAAAGGCGATGCGTACCAGACTATACTGCAACTGTTTGATATCGTGAGGCAGACTCACACTATCGGCCGCACAGTAGTAGATGTACTTGCCATCGGGCGAGAAGGTAGGGAATGTCTCGAACTTCAGACTGTCGGAAAGCAGTGGTGAGGTAAAGATACGATGCTCCTGCATATCGGCCACGCATACATTCGACTCCGAATCGTACACTTCCAATCGCTTGCTGGGGTCGCTATGAAAAGCGGGAATAATCTTCTGGGTAGAATAGGTGATATAGCGGCCTGTGGGACTGAATCCGAAGTAAACACTGCCAGGGATGTTCAGCTTGCTGAGTATGCCGTTCTCATTCAGAATGGCACCGCCACCAGGACCACGCACGTACATCATGGATAGCTGTGGGTTCTGGTTGGCAAACGTGTGACAGTTCATACAGCGGTTCTCCAACTGCTCGTAATGTCCTAAGGCGTTTACATCGAAGTTTTCTACGCAACGCTGTTGAATCTGTACGTTGTTCCATATCTCGTAATCGGGCTCGATGAGGCGGTAGGTGAGATAGGGATCTACCTTGTCGCTTACTACCTGCCAGGTGAAGGGCCTGTAGGCCGTCCACTGCCCGTTGATAAGGGCGCTGACGGTAACCTCTATACTCTTATCAGCAGATTGCTGTAACAGGGCTTTCCAATCATCGATGTCGAACACAGCCTCATTGCCACGGGCGTTGATGGTGATATCGCCAGCCTTTACCTCGATGGCCTCGCAATCGGCACGCAACAGGAAGTTAAGGGGGGCAATATTCTGTGGGATAGTTACATCGCAATAGTCGGGATAAATGGGGGGCAGGGCGTTGCTCTGCTGCACGTTCTCGGGTGTTGGCGTGCATGAGGCAAGTACTGTTAGTATGGTCAGTAAGGATAGTATTTTTCTCATATTTCAGGTGCTTTTATCTTATCGAAGTAATACCAATAGGTGTCCTTGAAATTGGCATTACCACGTTGTTGGTTATACTGTTGGAAGCGCTGGAACACATCGCCCCGCTTGATATACTTTTCCCACTCCTGCTGTGGCGCATTGGTACCGGCCAGCCAGATGCAAAGCGCCTCTTGGTAGAGCGTCTTTAATCGCGGATTGTTGGTGTCGATGCAATAGCGGTCGTAGTCGCGTTTAAAGCTGGCAATATCCTTTAATACCAGTGTGCTGCACAGAATGTAATCCAAGGCTATGGTGTTGTTCGGATTGGCATTGAGCAACTGCATCATGAGCAGGTGGGCATTGTCGGTTGTCGATATGGTGTCGTGGCGATTTACCATCTGCATCTTCTGCTGATAGATGGTCTTGCCATTCTGGCGAACGTTATCGGCCCAACGGGCATATACAAATGTCTTGTCGAGAATACGTAAGTATTTCTCGGCTGCTAACGAATCACCACTCACGTAATTACACTCGGCCAAACGTTGCATCATTCGCACGTTACGGTTGTTGTGCGAGAACACGTTCGTCATCATGGCTGCACGCTCGGTAAAGGTCATATCGCCTAAGGCCCAATACAGCTCGTTCATGTTACGGATAATCAGCATTGGCGTTTCGGGACCAATCTTGTAGAAGGTTCCCAACTGGGTAGGAGTGAACTTGAGTAGGTGGTCGGGCAGCTGACCGCGTTGTGCCTGTGCCAGGTTGTAGAAGAACACCATCTGGTCGGTCCATCGGTCCTGACCTTCTACCATCTGTATCACTTTATCGTAATGGCCAAAGTGGTATTCGCAGTCGACAGCAAAATCCTTCTCTAAAACCAGATCTGGCATCTGCAATTGCTTGATGACAGGACTGCCAAACAGCAGATAACTGGGGAGCAGGCCACAAGCTAATACCGACAGCTTCAGGGCGTTTTTTCGGATGCTTGATACCCCCCATAATAAGAGCAGCCATCCCATGATAGAGATTGTAGATGAGAGGCGATAGCTGGTGCTGAAATGGCATACGGCCACGAACACCATCACAAACAGCGCCAACAGCAGGGCAACAGGTTTGCTAACCTTAAAGTTGGTGAGTGCCTTGTAAAGCAGACATGCGATGATGAGCAGGCAAGCGGTAAGGATCGTAGCTCCTGCAAACAGGTAGTAATAAAACTGTGTGAGGAAATCACCCACAAGACCTGCCAATCCACCTGACTTATCAGTATAGGTGGAGATATAATCCCACGACCAGAGGAATATTTGATTCTGCTCCTGGAAGAAGAAGTGATAGGGATACCAGAACTGAAAGAAACACCAGATGATAATGGCGCAGAGAATAATTGCGGCAGTAGGGTAATATTTATAGTATAGGTTCTTCATCCGAGTATCTTCTCTAATTCGTCTAATTCTTCTTCGGTGGTGGCCCAGCTGGTTACGAATCGGCAGATGGTATGGTATTTGTCGGCCTGACCGAAATGGGTGAACTTCATCTTCTGACTCAGTGTCTCAACCAATGTGTTGTCCATAATCACAAACTGCTGGTTGGTGGGTGAGTCGACATAGAACTCGAAGCCTTTCTTGATGAATATCTGCTTCATACGCATGGCCATCTTGATGGCGTGTTCTGACAGTTTGAAGTAGAGATCGTCGGAAAAAAGCGCATCGAACTGCAAGCCAATTAAAGCCCCCTTGGCAATCACAGCACCATGCTGTTTCTGGATAGAGAAGAAATGCTTGTGGGCATTCTGGTGCGTAAATACCACAGCCTCGCCGCAAAGGGCACCAATCTTAGTTCCACCGATATAGAAAACATCGCAGTGACGGGCCAGGTAGGGCAGGGTGATATCGTTCTCTTCGGCCATCAGTCCATAGCCCAAACGGGCACCATCTATATAAAGCGGTATCTCGTAGTGCTGACATACCTGGTAGATGTCGTCAAGTTCCTTTGCTGTGTAGAGAGTTCCAAACTCGGTTGGGAAAGTGATGTAAACCAATCCTGGGTGTACGGCGTGGTCCTTGTTGCCGTCGTGCATATAGTCGTCGAGATACTTGTCGAGTGTCTTGGCTTCCATCTTACCATTGTTATCGGCAATGGTTATGATTTTGTGCTCGGTGAACTCTACAGCACCAGCCTCGTGTACGTTGATATGACCACTGCCAACACAAATCACACCCTCGTACTGATACAGCATCGAGTCGATGGTGGTGGCATTAGTCTGGGTGCCGCCGGTGAGGAAGAATATCTGGGCATCGGGCAATCCGCATGCTACACGGATGCGCTCTTTGGCGCGTTCGCTAAACTCATCAAAACCATAAGGGGTTGGTTTGGCATCGTTGTATTTAATCAGGTTCTCCAAAACTTTTGGATGAGCCCCGTTGTTGTAGTCACATTCAAATGAAATCATATTGTTTATTAGTTGTTTTTGCGTGCAAATTTACATAAAGTTTTGCGATTTATTTGCTAACTTCGCTTGAAATTTGTATTTTTGCACGCAAATTAGTCAATTATATGTGTACGAATAGACTAAAAACGGCTTTTGTTGCGCTTTCTTGCGTATGCGCTTCGCTATTCTTAGGTTCGTGGGATAGTGACAGTCAGTCGGTTATCGGTCCAATTCCCGATTCACCGCATTACGATGATCCCAGCCAGTGGTTTATAGTTAACCGCCAGGGTGAGGCCGATTTGTTTTATATCATCTCTACAGAAACAGGCGACCATATGATAGGTAGTGATACCTGCCATTTTGCCGACACTTACAATGCTGGTCAGCGTGGACAGATGAGGATTGAGATGCATGCTGTGGATTCGTTTTATTCTGGCAAACTGAATTACTATTCGCCTTATTACCGTCAGGTGTCGCTACAGTCGTGGTCGTCAACCGAAACGACGCTTGCACGTTTGCCATTAGCCATGTCGGATTGCGTACGGAGCTGGGATTACTATATCAAACATCTGAATCAGGGGCGCCCCTTTATACTGGCAGGCTTCAGTCAGGGTGCTCATGCTATGCTAGAGATTATGAAACGTATGCCGGATGATGTGGCCGACCGCATGGTGGCTGCCTATTTTATAGGTTATAGGATTACAAAAGAAGATACGGCATGTTGCCGACATCTGCACCCGGCTTGCAAGGCTAACGATACTAAGGTGTCGATTTGTTTTAACTCGGTAAAGACACCAGAGTGCGAGATACCTGTGGTAAGTGGGGGTAATCTGTTCTGTATAAATCCCATCAACTGGCGAACAGATACGGTAGGCGCGTCGTTTGTGTATTACGACAAGGAGCATCATAATGATACGCTCTCGGCACGACTCGATCCGAAGAGCAAGTTACTGTTGGTGGATGGCTATAAGGATAATGAACCGATGCCTGTAATCGGTATTCCGGGAAACTATCATCACATGGAACTAAGATTCTACTACCCTTATATCAGGCAGAATATGGCTGATCGTGTGGAGGCATTTATTAACAATAAAAACTAAATAAAATAAAGTGTGACTATGAACAGAAAACTATGCATGACTGGTCTGTTGATGCTTGCTATGGCTATGCAGGCCCAGACCGCAAAGAAGTTTACCCTGAACCTGACCGATGACGGAAAGGCTCAGATGGTTTGTTTCCTGCCAGAGAATCCCTCAGGCAGAGCTATTGTTGGCGTGCCTGGAGGTGGCTACTCTATGCTTTCGAATACGCATGAGGGCTATCAGGCTTCCGATTGGTTGAATAAACAGGGTATCGCTTATTTCGTGGTAAACTATCGTTTGCCGCATGGTGACCGTACCATTCCAGTAGGAGATGTGGAGCAAGGCTTCCGTATCGTTCGCGACTCGGCTAAGGTCTGGAATATTAATCCTAACGATGTGGGCATTATGGGCTTCTCGGCAGGTGGACATCTGTCGTCGGTCATCTCAACGATGTCGCCTTATGAAGTGCGTCCTAACTTCTCGATACTATTCTATCCAGTAATCTCGATGGATGAGCGTGTGTCGCATAAGTGGTCGTGCATCAACTTTCTGGGTAAAGAGGGGTATAAGGATCCTAAACTTATAGGACAGTACTCAACCCAGAATGCCGTTCGCAGTCATCTTACACCTCCCGCTTGTATCATCAGCGCTAACGACGACCGTTTGGTGCCTGTGGTAACCAATGGCATACAGTATTATTCGGCTATGCGCAATGCCGGTAATGAATGCAGCTTGTTTATTTACCCTTCGGGCGATCATGGCTTTGGCTTTGGCACGTGGTTTAAGTATCACGACCAGCTGTTGCAGGACTTAGGTAACTGGCTTAAGTCGATTCCTGCCCCCAAGGAGGATGCTATCCGTGTGGCTTGCATCGGTAACAGCATCACCGATGGTTTTGGTATTGATATGCGTGCCAAGTATGGCTATCCGGCACAGTTGCAGGGCATGCTCGGCGATGGCTACTGGGTAAAGAACTTCGGTGTTTCGGCCCGTACCATGTTGAACAAGGGTGATTTCCCTTATATGAACGAGATGGCCTGGAAGGATGCCTTGGCATTTAAGCCCGACGTAGTGGTGATTAAACTGGGTACTAACGACTCGAAACCCGAGAACTGGCAGTATGGCGCTGAGTTTA
>JAEEGH010020359.1_pt1 | contig 13803 bp, 8 predicted proteins | sample 9134181 | NCBI WGS metagenome assembly JAEEGH01 (sample SAMN16246544, study PRJNA631951) | gut metagenome | biome: gut microbiome; feature: rumen; material: DP-attached | host: Bos | place: Iran: Karaj | collected 2018-10
ATTATTTCTGTGGAGGTTACTATAGAGCCCTTTGCTTCCATCAAGACGGGGAACTCATTTGGCAAAATCCGGAATACGACGCATGTGTTATCACTTCAGTCGAAGAAATCAATGACAAAGTGATTTCTGTTTATCCTAATCCTGCTATGGAAATAGTGACGATAAATGGCGTTGAAGCCGCCGAGGTGCAGGTTTACAATACGCTTGGCCAGATGGTAAAGACCGTGCGGAACTCTAATGAGGTGAGTTTGGAGGGATTGGTGCAGGGGGTTTACCTACTGCGCATTTTGGATGTGAAAGGGAAAGTTTACACGAATAAAATCACGATACGATGAAAACAACAAGAATTTACACCTTGCTTGCGCTCCTGCTGATGGCGGGAATGACGATGCAAGCGCAAGAACTTGAACCCTTGGAAATCTTCTCCTCGCCCACCGTCCTCGCCTACCACATTTGCGAATGGGACGATAATTTTATTCTCCTCAATTCGGTTGTGATGAGCGACGGCCGCTATGTGATGCTGATGGACCATGAGGGCAACCTCGCCGCTTCGGAAGTTTGGCACGAAAACAACAACACCTGCTCATTCCTCACCGAAAGCAAGTTCTTCAAAACCAGCAATGAACAGCCTTTTTTCTATTATGTGAAAGGCCCCGACAGGCCTATTGTCTGCAAAGTCACCATTTCGGAAAACTTTGAACTCACCACTTTTGAGTTTCCCGACCCATTTCCCATCCCGGAGGAAATACCGCACGACCAATGGTGGGATTTTGAATGGCTGCCCAACGAGGACGGGAGCGTGTTCGTTTCGACGGCCTATATCGACAACTACCATAGCGTGCATGTGATGGCGCGCTACAACGCGTCGGGCGAGTTGACCCGCCAATGGACTGAAACCACCGACCGCGCCACCACCAGCCTCTTGCCGCCAAAGAAAGGCACTTCGGGTTGCCGCCTTGTGATGGACGACACCGAAGCCAAAGATGTCAACTCGGAGTGTGTCGTTTTTGACGATAGTTTGAATGTCGTTGATGTCAAGCACAGCATTTATAATCAGGCGGTCGGTATCTACAGGCCTCATTACGAGTATTTTGCCGTCCATCCCGAAACGGATATGGTTTATCTGTTGTCTGATGTAAGTTTTCCGGCTTTCAACGGCAATCCAAAGATAGGACAGGATGTCTACATGAGCCAATTTAATCCAGATTTCGCGCAGACGAAGTATGTCATGGGGCCTTATACTGTTGACGAACACGACCAAAAGGCACTGTGTGAGTCGATTGACTTACGCGGGGACAACATTTATATGTTGGGTTTTATGAATACTGCGGCTCCTGGAGGCGGCGATATTGAAAATGTGGAAAACTTTTATGTGGCCTTGTTCGACGGGAACATGAACCTCAAAGGCGAGATTTACTACCACAACGAAAAGCGGATGCTGACACCATACAGCATTTATGCCCTGCCGTCGGGCGGCTGCTTGGTTTCGACTGGCGGGGTCGACCGCCTTACATTTGAGCAGCAACATGCCATCTACAAGCTTTCGGATGAAACTATTGTTGGTATTGAGGAGGCGCATGATGCTGGCTTTGCCGTGGCGGTGGCTTATCCCAATCCTGGGAAGGATGTGCTGAATATCCGCACGGGGTTGCGGGATGCTTGGGTGGAGGTGTATGATTTGAATGGGAGGCTGGTTCATAGACAGGAGATAACGGGAAATGTCACTTCGATAGATGCTGAAGGGTGGCCTTCAGGAACTTATGTTTGGAAAGTCATCGCCAACGGCAAAGAAGTTGAATCTGGAAAATGGATAAAACAATAATACGATGAAAGCATTTAGACTTTACCCCCTGCTTGCGTTCCTGCTGATGGCGGGAGGGGTGACGATGCAAGCACAAGAGTATGAATCCTATTTTGGAACAGATTCCACTCGATTGAATGTGCTCCAATACTGTATTGACTGGGTCACCACTGGCTATATGGAAATCAATACTGCCGACACGGTCCACGTCAACGGACACGATTATCTTCATGCTACCCCCAGAGGATTCTTTTTTGAAAATGCAGAGTTATATTTTCGCGAAGAAACCTCGACGGGAAGACTCTATCGCTATTTCCCCATGATTGACGAGGAAGAAGTGTTGCTTTGCGACATGACATTGACAGTAGGCGACACTTTCTATCATATTGACAGTTGGGGGATGGCGCATCCGTCTGTCGTAGAAAGCGTGTCTTTCGAAAACGGAAGGAAAGTGATACGTTTTGCTCTTCCTTATCTTCCGTGGCATGATGCTTTGACTTTCCGTGAGGGCATTTTCCCGAACAATTTCCCTATAGGATATTTGGATTACTATGATTGTGAGAATAATTTGCTGTGCGAATACAAAGACGGTGAGCACGTCTTTGAGAACCCGGAATACAACACTTGCTATATTGATGAGACATCGGTTCAAGAGCAAGACCTTCAGCACGTTTCGATATACCCCAATCCCGCTAAAGGGAAAGTTATAATTGAAGGCATCCAGGCTGCCGAAGTGGAGGTGTACAATGCCCTTGGGCAGTTGGTGAAGAGTGAGCGGAACTCAAATGAAATCAGCGTGGAAGGTTTGGCAGAAGGGGTTTATTTGGTGCGGATTATGGATGCTGAAGGAAAAGTTTACACTAACAAAATCACGAAACGATGAGAAATATTAGACTATACACCCTGCTTGCGCTCCTGCTGATGGCGGGAGGGGTGACGATGCAAGCGCAAATCACTTGCTGGGATGGATCGGTAGCCGAAGCATACGCTGGCGGCGACGGTACTACTGGGAACCCTTATCAAATTGCCACGGCGGAGCAATTGGCATTACTCGCGCAGCAGACCAACACTGGTTCAGGCGGCAACGCTTGCTACATACTCACCGACAGTATCTGCCTCAACGGTTCGGAAGGCTACATGTGGCAACCCATCGGCACGGAAGAATATGCCTTTACGGGCTGTTTTGATGGTAATCAGTTTACTATCAAGGATATGTACATAACAAACGCTGGTTTTTCAGGACTGTTTGGCAATACGCTGAATGCCACGGTTCGCAATGTGCGTGTGACGGAAGCCATGGATAACAATGTCAATCCGCAAGGTGCCGATGGTCTCGTTGTCGGCAAGGCCACCAATACAAATATCATCAACTGCGTCTCTATGGGACACATGAATGGTATCGCAAGTAAACAGGGAGGCATTGTCGGCCATTTTATTGTGGACACACCCGAGGCCGACACCATATTCCTCAAGGATTGCGTGAATCATGTCAGCCTTTATGGAATGCTTTATGCGGGAGGCATTGCGGGTTACTCGGAAATCACGAACGGCGTCATGAGTATCGAGCATTGTGTGAATCTTGGCAATATCACGAATGGTGTTATGTGTGGCGGTATCGTAGGTGCCGGCAGTTTCTCCATTCGCTATTGCGACAATTACGGTATGGTTTCTTCCAACAGCATTTCAGGAGGCATTGTCGGCCAACGGGATGATTTTGGCGAAATTGTGTTTTGCACCAACCACGACAAGGCATCGATACAAGGCGAGATAGCGGGCGGCATCGCCGGAGCCGCTAGACAAACCAAGATTGCGATGTGCGCCAATAGGGCAAAGGTGACAGCCCAAGGCGATTCCAACGACTGGATTTGCGCAGGCGGCATAGCGGGTGCCGACGGGAAAATCTCAAATTGCTACAACCGCGGCGATGTGGAATGTTTGGTTTTGTACGGCCAGCCTGAAGTCGTGCAGATGGGAGGCATTACGGGAACGGGAGGCAATGTTGTAAATGTGTATAACACGGGAGCCATCATTCCTCCCGAGAACCCCCATACCAATAACGCTTGGTACGGAATCATCGCGGCAGGGTTGTCGGACGATCCAACCGTCTGCCATTGGTACTGGTTTGGCGAGTACGACATAAACCCATACGGTTTCGATTGGCCTTACTATTTGGTCCCAGGCTCGTGTGCCTTCAACGAAGGAGCCTCTGCCACAACATGGATTCTCGACGAAGCCCAATTTGGCACCACCGACTTGACCGAAGCCTTGAATCTGGGCGCCATGAACGAATGCATCTGGAAGGAAGACGAGGATCTTACGAACGATGGCTTCCCTGTCTTTGGCGCTGTGCCTCCCGTGGGTCTTGCAGAACAGAAAACACAACTGTTTGATGTTTATCCCAACCCGACCAATGGCGTTCTCTTTGTAGAGACGCGATTCATCGCGTCTCCATCCCAAACCTACCGCATCACCAACCTCCTTGGCCAAACCCTGCAATCGGGTAGAGTCGGAGGGGAGATGCACCAGATTGATGTGTCGGGCTTGCCCAGTGGCATGTATCTTCTCAACCTTGACGGCGCGACGATGAAATTCGTCGTGAAATAAACAATCAAAAAGACACGATATGAAAAAGCATGGATTCTACACCCTGCTTGCGCTCTTGCTGATGGCGGGAGGGGTGACGATGCAAGGGCAGAGCACCACGGGAACCGATTTTTGGGTGGCGTTTATGCCGAACTATACGGATGCTGGCGCGCCTCCAATCAAGTTGGATCTTGTGGTGACGGCCCAGCAGCTTGGTTTGGTAACGGTGGAAAACCCGAGGACAGGGTGGATGGAGAGCTTCAATGTGGCTGCAGGCGATGCCGCCACCATAAGCATTCCCAACGAGGTGGCCTATTTTCAGGATGAATCGGACTGCGTTTTGGACAATGCGCTTCATGTGACTTGCAAGGATTCCATCTCGGTGTTTGCCTCCAACGACAGGACATATAGCTTCGATGTCTTCAATGTCCTGCCCACCCATGCGCTAGGAAGTGAGTATATCCTGCAAATGTACCCTAGTCATGCCTCACCAATGAAATCCGATAGGTTTGCCTCGGAGTTTGCCATAGTGGCGGTTGAGGACAATACCACTGTCGAGATTGAACTGACTTACGATTCCCAAAACGGGCATTATGCCCATCAGCCTTTCACTGTGGCTTTGGATGCCGGACAATGTTACCAACTCCAGAGTTTGCGCGGGGGCGAGGGTGATTTGAGCGGAACGCGGATAACGGCTACTAACGGCAAGCCCATCGCGGTGTTTGCAGGCGACAGGGGTTGTATGATTCCTTCTTATTATGAAGACGCTGTGGATGCGGCCTTCGAGCAGATGTTGCCAGTTGAATATTGGGGCCGGCAGTTTGTGGTGACGACGACCATGATCAAAGGGGTCGACAGGGTCCGCGTAACGGCCTTGAACGACAATTGCCAAATCAACCTCAATGGTGAGTGGTTGACGACAATAGGCGCTTCCGAAACCTGTGAGCTGGAAATCCGCGATGCCCAGCCTGCAGTCTATCTTGAGACTTCGGAGCCTGTCTTGGTCTACAAGTATTTGCCTGGAGCCATGTATAACTACCAAGGAAACAATTACTGCGACCCGTCCATGGTGTATATTTGTCCCTTGGATCGCGCCATACATCATGCCGTCTTTCCCGTTTTTGGCGGTTCACAATGCGAATTTTTCTTTGTCAACATCGTGACGGAGACGGCGTTCGTTTCTGGTATGAGCTTGAATGGACAAAGTATCGCTTCCTATTTTAGGGAGGTGCCTGGGCGTTCGGAGTATTCTTTTGCACGCATCGGAACGGACCTTGGGACGCAAACGCTGTCGAATTCGTCGGGCGCTTTTGTGGCACACGCCTATGGGATTGGACCTTGTGTGAGTTATGCCTTTTCGGTAGGGGCCGATTTGTCGTGGCATTATGACCAAGTTGTTGAGAACGAAGCTGATGGCTCAACGGTAGCCTATCCCAATCCAGGCGGCAACACACTCAACATCCGCACTGCCTTGCCAAATGCCCGCGTGGAAGTGTACGACATCAACGGTGGACTCATCCACGGCCAAGCACTCACGCAACAAGTGATGGCGATTGATGCAACGGATTGGGTTAAGGGAGTTTATGTTTGGAAGTTGTATACTTCTAATGGCGGCCCTTCGACCCTTCGAGGGGCCTCAGGGACCACGGGCTCAGGGACCTTGGTTGAGACGGGGAAGTGGGTGAAAGAATAAAAGCCGAAATGAGAATGAAATCAAAACAGTAAACAGTAAAAAATGAAACACACACACGGAATTTGCACTCTGCTTGCGCTCCTGCTGATGGCTTCAAGGCTTTTCGCATACGATTTTGAGGCAATATGTTCGACGGGACAAACACTTTATTATAATATCAATACCGATGGCATTTCCGTAACGGTTACTTATCCTTGTGATAGCGGACAAAACAACTATTATTCCGGTTATGAAATGCCCCAAGGTGATTTGACGATTCCTGATAGCGTGGAATACCAAGGCATCACCTATGCAGTAACAAAAATAGGAGCACATGCTTTTTATGGTTGTTATTCTTTGGGTGCGGCCACCTTGTCCAATACTTTGGTTGAAATAGGTTCACATGCATTCCATGGTACCAACACAAACGGATATGGGCATCATCTTGTAATTCCAGATAGTGTGATTACTGTTGGATCCGAGGCGTTTTCAGCTGTTTCCGTTCACGAGCTTACCATTGGTGAATCTGTGCAAAACATTGGATATCATGCATTTGATTGCACTAATTTGAAGATTATACATTACAACGCAACCAATTGCAATGATGTGGTCTCGCCACCCTTCGGTTCGTCTAGGAATAGGAATAGAAATATTAATACACTTACTATTGGAGAAAATGTGGTGTATATTCCAGCAAAACTATTCTATTGTTTTGACGATCTTGCTTGCGATGTCGTCATCCCCAATTCCGTGACTCGCATAGGCGAACAGGCTTTTTTTGATGCCAATGTTACATCTGTGGTTATTGGAGACGGGTGCGTTGAAATTGGAGAGTGGGCGTTTTTCAATGCCCATTATCTGACAAGCCTTAAACTTGGAAAAGGTTTGAAGACCATAAAAGAAAGTGCGTTTTTCAGTTGTGGCATTGAAGGCGATTTGGTACTCCCCGATTCCCTTGAGGTTGTCGGCTATGCTGCTTTCTATGAAAATAATCTTACATCGGTACATATTGGGCCCTGTGTCAGTTTTATGGATTCACAGGCGTTTATGTGTTATGATTTACAATCGGTTTTCATTGATGCGACAACGCCTCCAATTATTGGGGGGCATACCTTTGGCCGATATACAACGCCTATTTATGTGCCATGTGCATCGCTCTGCGATTATCTCGCCATTCAATCGACCAACCAGTATTGGGCTAATTATACAAACATCACATCAGTTTTCCCATACCAATTAGTAGTGGAAAGTGCCGATGAGCAGATGGGCTATGCCTATGTCACCCAAGCGCCGGATTGTTGTAACATCAGGGCATGGGCCAGGGCATATCCCAGACAAGGTTTTGAGTTCGATTGTTGGAAGTCAGATGGCGTTATTGTTTCGACCGAAGAGATTTTGGGCATCGATGTGGTTGAGGATTTGCATCTTGTGGCTTATTTCAAGGTTTATGACGGAATAGAAGAAGACTGTAGTTCAGCAGTTGTGGCCTATCCCAATCCAGGCGGCAACACGCTCAATATCCGCACGGGTTTGCGGGATGCTTGGGTGGAGGTGTATGATTTGAATGGGAGGCTGGTTCATAGACAGGATATTACGGAGAATGTGACGAGGATTGATGCTGGAGAATGGGCAGAGGGAGTTTATGTATGGAAGGTGTATACGGGCGTTTCGACCCTTCGACAAGCTCAGGGCTCAACGACCCTTGCTGAAACAGGGAAGTGGATTAAGGAATAAAATACCCTTTGAGGAATGCAAATGGGATGCATGTTGTCAAAAAAGATAGGGACAAATATTGTATGTGAAAAATTGTAAATAATTGAATTTAAATGATTTACATTTTTATCAATTCAAAATAATATGGACATCGGGTGAGCGGTTGTTTTTTTCTTGGTTTTTTGTTATAGTTTTGCAGAAAAGAAAACCAATGTATTACTACTAAAAACACAATACGATGAAAAACATTAGACTTTACACTCTGCTTGCGTTCCTGCTGTTGGCGAGAGAGGTGATGGCACAAAACAATTGCTGGGACGGATCGGTGGCCGAAGCCTACGCTGGCGGCGACGGAACTCCCGAAAATCCCTATCAAATCGCCACAGCCGAACAATTGGCCTTGCTCGCCCAACAAACCAATAACGGCACTGGCGGTGATGCCTGCTACATTCTGACAGACAACATTTGTTTGAACGAGAATCCCGATGTCAACCCAGTGCTTTGGACACCCATCGGGCATGTCGTCGGAAACGAGCCCCCCTATTTCACGGGGCGTTTCGACGGCAACAAAATGAATATCTCCGGCTTGGTCTGCCAGTCAAATACCGGTCATGGAATTGCTGGGTTGTTCGGCTGCACAAACGGTGCTGTAATTCAGAATGTTACACTTCAAAATTGCAGATTGAACGGAACGCAGTATACGGGTGCGTTGGTGGGATATGCAGGATTGACCGACATTTCGGGTTGTTATATTGACGATGTTTCCGTCACTTGCGAGGTAAGGTCGGCGGGCGGCTTGGCGGGTTTCTTCGGCTTGCCTTACGGCGTGAGCCAAAACTCATACGACACCTGTCACATCGTCGATTGTCACGTAAACCAAGGCGTGACCGTGTATGGCAAGCTGTCGGGCGGACTGGTGGGTGAAATCACCGAATACTTGCTTTGGGGGCCGTCGGTACCTACCATCGTGTCGAATTGCACAGGCAATGCCGTCATGATGGGTACGGAGTGCGTTGGCGGTCTCGTCGGTTTCATGCGTAACGGCGAAATGGAGTCATGCCGTTGCTGGAACGAGGTGCATAGCCCCCAATATGCCGGTGGCATGGTGGGTATGGGAATCAGTATCAACTTCACCGACTGCCAGAATGGTGCCAACGTAACCGGAAATTACCAAAGTGGCGGAATGGTCGGCAAGTTGTATGGAGGAAATATCTTAAACTGCGAGAATTACGGCTGGATTTATGGTGGTGGAGCAGGCGGCATCTCGAAAATTGGGGGCATGGTTGGAAGATATGAGCCTGACCCGCTCCTTGCCGGGTCGCCGTGCGAAAACTTCATTCGCAATTGCCATAACTACGGGGACATTACAGGCTCCAGCGATGAGGCGGGAGGCATTATAGGATATGCAGAAGGTAGTTGCATCGAGGAGCTGTTCATTGTGGATTGCAGCAATAGCGGCGTGGTGGTCGATAATGCATATCTCGCAGGTGGCATTATAGGCCATAATGGTTATATTGTGAGAATACTGAATGTGTACAACACGGCAAGCGTAGGGGCGCGCATTGGTGTTGGCGGCATCGTGGGCGAATTGTCGCTTTCGCAAGACAGGGTCATCAATGCTTACAGCACCGGTGAACTCATCCATGAAATTGACAATTATGTCTGTCCGAGAGGAGCCATTGTCGGATATTCTTCTACAAACGACCAATTCAGCAGTTGCTATTGGTTGGCCTCTGACGAATACGGTAGCAACGGCCAAGGCCCCGAACTCGAGTATTCGAGTGCTTTCTACCCAACGACCTCGCCTTCGGCTTGGCAGCTCGAGACCCCGATGCACAATACCGACGATTTGCTTTCAGCCTTGAACGCTGGCGTGGACGACATTGAATCCAGTTTCCCACAACTCGGAACGGTGAGCCGCTGGCATGAGGATTTCGGTATGGAGAATGGCGGTTTCCCCATGTTTGGAATTTACGATGCCCTCAATGAGTTGCCCTCAGCCCTATCAGTGACGGTTTATCCCAACCCCGCAAAGGAAAAGATAACGATGGACGGTATCCATCCCGCCGAGGTGCAGGTCTACAATGCGCTTGGGCAGGTGGTGAAGACCGTGCGTGATGCGAATGAAATCAGTGTGGCAGACTTGTCGCAAGGTGTTTACCTGCTGCGGATTACGGATGCGGAGGGCAGGGTTTATACGAACAAAATGATGATACAATAAAAAAGATTCTTTGAAAGTAGCAGTAGCGACCGAATTGGGGCGAGGTGGGCTGCGGTTGATGCTGGAGGACGAACTGAGGGAGTTTATGTTTGGAAGGTGATTTCAAACGTCGAGGAAACGGAAACGGGGAAATGAATTAAGGAATTGGAGTCCCCCCGCAGGGGAATCTATCGTGAATCGTGCTACTTTTACCCCTCAATGGGTACAGATCCCCCAACAAAAATCTGTACTTTTTTCTTGTAACTTGTTGGTTCTCAGAATAAGTAAAAAAGAAAAATCTGTAATTGGGCTTCGGCGCGGTTTCTTCCTTTGTTTTTTGGTTAAATTTGCGCCCGAAAGAATCTTAAAGCTGTTTTTGACCCATGAAATTCAATCGTTGCATACCGTTTTTGTTTTTGCTGCTCATGGCTGCTTGCACCCAGCTCGAGGATGCATTCTTGTCTGAGCCCGACAATCTCGGGGATGTGGCCTATTCCCGTCTGCTTGACTCGGTGGAGTACGCCTTGGACTATACCCTTTACAACGACTTCGATGTGACGACAATCCAGCCTGTCATGGAGCATTACCAGTCCGACAGTACGCAATTTGGGTTTTGGATGCAGGCCCGCTGCCACCATCTTTTAGGGCGACTCGGTTTTTTCAGCGATTACTATTCCGAAGAGGTGGCTCAACACTACGTTGACGCCTTGACCCTCCTCGACGAACATTTCAGCACCGCGCAACCCCAAGTATGCATACTTTACGGAAAGACCTTCCGCATGATGTCGCGATTAATCAGCAACTTCAAGGACGAAGCGCTTTGCAAGCAATTGGGCAAGTTGGCCTTGGAATACGACCTGATGGCGAATGACACTTCAGCCATTGCCCGTTCATACGCCAACCTCGCTAAACTCTATGAACTTATTGGCCCATTTGAAGAGGAGGCCGACACCGCATACGGTTTTTGTTTTGATGGTCTCCGTTATGCGGCTCCCGAACATTTTTCCTACGAAAAAGCCATATTATATAATGCTATGGGAAACTGCTATCGCCATCAGGTCAAATTGGACTCCGCCTTGTATTGTTTCAAGCAGGGCAAGACTTTAGTGGATAGTGGCAACATGTTTTTTGACCAAATTTGCATTGAGGAAGGTTATGTGTATTGGTGGATGAAAGACTACGTTTCTGGAATTCGGGTGCTGGAACCTATCCTTCAATCAAAGAATCCTATCTTCCGCGTCAATGCATCGTTTGGGTTGTCCATGTGTTATGAGAACCTTGGCGACACTTTGACAGCCAGCCGCTATTTTTTCAATGTGAAGGAACACCGCCAAAAAGAGAATGTCGAAACCATGCAAAACACCAAAGTGGTGCCGATGATTAGGGAATATGTTGATGGAATGAAAACCGCTGAAAACAAGGGCGTTATGCCATGGCTATTTGTCGGCGTAAGTGTGGTTGTGGCTTTGGCATTGTTCCTGCTGGTGCAGCGCAGTTATAGGAAGCAAGCCGACACGCAGCGTGAGAAGGCTGACCGCCAAATCGTGGAAGCAAACGATGCACTGAAGGAGAAGTCGCTGCAAGTGTTGGTAGAGAAATCGAAGGCGCTCTATGCTTCCAAGCCGCGCACGGCATGGGTGGAGATTTTGGCCGAGTTTCAATCAGCCTATCCCACAATCCTTACCCAATTTGAAAAAAACTTTCCCGACCTCTCCGAAGGCGAGCGTAACGTGGCTCTGCTTTCCTTCTTGGGCTTTCATATCAAGGAGGAGGCTGTTTTACTGCATTTGAGCGAAAACACGGTGATGAAATATCGCTCTAACCTCAACAAAAAAGCTGGTTCTAATCCGATTCTGGCCTTGATGGACTGAACAAGACAAATAATAGAATACAATGAAAAAACTCAGACTTTACACCTTGCTTGCTCTCCTGCTGATGGCGGGAATCGTGAGAATGCGAGCGCAAATTACATGTTGGGACGGCTCGATAGCCGAAGCCTACGCTGGTGGTGACGGCACCAGCGGGAATCCTTATCAAATCGCTACGGCGGAGCAATTGGCATTGCTCGCGCAGCAGACCAATAATGGCACAGGTGGCAACGCTTGTTACATCCTCACCGATAGCATCTGCCTCAACGGTTCCGAAGGCTACTCGTGGCAACCCATTGGCACGGAGGGATTTGCCTTTACGGGTTATTTTGATGGCAATCAGTTCACCATCAAGGATATGTACATAACAAATGTTGGTTTTTCAGGGCTGTTTGGCAATACACTGAATGCCACGGTATGCAATGCTCAAGTGGTGGATGCCCTGGATAACAATGTCAATCCACAGGGTGCAGATGGTATCATTGTCGGCAAGGCCATTAATACGAATATCATCAACTGCACATCCAATGGCTTCATGAACGGCATTGCGAACAAACAAGGAGGCATTGTGGGTCATTATATCGTGGACACACCCGAGACCGACACCGTATTCCTCAAGAACTGTGTGAATTTTGTCAGCTTTTCTGGGATGATTTATGCGGGCGGCATTGTGGGTTACTCGGAAATAACGAACGGCATCATGAGTATCGAGCGTTGCGTGAATCTTGGCAATATTACGAATGGTGTTATGTGTGGCGGTATCGTAGGTGCCGGCAGTTTCTCTATCCGCCACTGCGACAACTATGGTAGGATTTCTTCTTATAGCATAGCAGGTGGCATTGTAGGCCAACGAGATGATTTCGGCGAAATCGTGTTTTGCACCAACCACGACAAGGCATCGATACAAGGTGAGATTGCGGGCGGCATCATAGGAACGGCTATGCAAACCAAGATTGCGATGTGCGCCAATAGGGCAAAGGTGACGGCCCAAGGTGATTCCAACGACTTGATTTGCGCAGGCGGCATATCGGGTGCTGACGGGAAAATCTCAAATTGCTACAACCGTGGCGATGTGGAAGGTATAGTTTTATATGGCCAGCCCGATGTCGTGCAGATAGGTGGCATTACGGGAACGGGGGGCAATATTATAAATGTGTATAACACAGGAGCCATTATCCCTCCCGAGAACCCTCATACCAACAATGCTTGGTACGGAATCATCGCGGCAGGATTGTCGAACCATCCATCCGTCTGCAATTGGTATTGGTTTGGCGAGTACGACGTAAACCCATACGGTTTCGATTGGCCACACTATTCTGTTCCAGGCTCGTGTGCCTTCAATGAAGGAGAATCGGCCACAACCTGGATTCTCGATGAAGCCCAATATGGCACCACCGACTTGACCGAAGCCTTGAATCTAGGTGCCATGAACGAATGTCTTTGGAAGGAAGACGAGGACAATATGAACGACGGATTCCCCGTCTTTGGCGTCGCGCCTCCCGAGGGTCTTGCAGAACAGAAAACGCAACTGTTTGACATTTATCCCAACCCGACCAACGGTATCCTCTTTGTACAGACGTTGCGCGCAACGTCTCTACCATCCACATTCCGCATCACCAACCTCATGGGCCAAACCCTGCAATCGGGCAACCTCATGGGTGACGGCCAACCTATAGATGTTTCGTCCCTGTCTGCCGGCATGTATCTCCTCACCGTGGATGGCGCGACGGTGAAGTTTGTTGTGAAGTAATCGATAATACACTGTACGATATGAAAAAGTTCAAATTATTCACCCTGCTTGCGCTCCTGCTGATGGCGGGAGGGGTGACGATGCAAGCGCAAGAACAATTGGAAGTGGAACTCATTGGAGACACCCACGGCTATCTTGCCCTGCTTTCCTTGACTGAAGACGAGTGTTTGGTCACCATGCGTGGCGAAGAAAACGGTACTATGGCTTTGTGCCGCA
>JAEEGH010020361.1_pt1 | contig 13802 bp, 8 predicted proteins | sample 9134181 | NCBI WGS metagenome assembly JAEEGH01 (sample SAMN16246544, study PRJNA631951) | gut metagenome | biome: gut microbiome; feature: rumen; material: DP-attached | host: Bos | place: Iran: Karaj | collected 2018-10
AGCTGCTCGGGACCCACCACGACGAGATGGATCTCCTGCTTCAGGCAGAAGTCCTTGATGGCCTCAAAATCGTTGAGTTTGATATTGACATTGACACCAACCTGTGCCGTGCCTGCATTGCCGGGCGCGATGAAGACGTGGGCGCCTTCGCTCTGGGCCAGCTTCCATGCCAGGGCATGTTCGCGGCCGCCCGAACCGAGCACCAGGATGTTGCGTCGCACAGCGGTGATGCGCTGTCCCACGGCGTCTTTCCAGTCGACAGCATCTTTCTCAATGTTAGCTGGATACATAACTATCTTTGCCATATCTTATTCTTTTATTGCTTTCATTAATGAATTCCAGATGTCCTCGGCGGCTTGGTCCCACGAGAAGTCCTTGGCGCGTTCGCGGCCTTTCTCGATGAAGGCTTCGCGCACGTTCTCGTCGAGCATCTCGGTCATGCCTTCGGCGATGGAGGCCTCACTGAACGGGTCGACGAGCAAGGCTGCGTCGTCGGCCACCTCAGGCATCGATGTCACGTTGGACGTGATGACGGGCGTGTCGCAACGGAAGGCCTCGAGGATGGGGATGCCGAAGCCCTCGAAATACGACACATACACCGAGGCCAAGGCCGCTGCCGTCACCTTGTGGAGGTCGTCGGCACTCAGGCGGCCGGCGAAGACCACCTCGTCTTTGAACCGCATCGCGCTGTAGGCCTGCTCGATAGGCTCTGACCACCAACGCTTCTCCCCTACGATCAGCAACTTGACGTTCGACGGCGTCTGGCTCTTGAACAGGTCGAAGGCCGTGAACAGCCGCGCCAGGTTCTTGCGGGGATGCAGAGAGCCGACGAACATGAAATAAGGATGACCGCCCGTGTATTGGGCGCGCACGGCCTCCTGCTCTTCCTCTGATATCGGCGCAAACTTCTCATTCACACCGTTGTAGGCCACGTCGATTTTCTCAGAAGCGATGCCGTAGCAGTCCACGATGTCCTTCTTCGAGAACTCCGACACCGTCACAATGCGCTTGGCTTTGCGAGCAAACTTGGGGAAGTATTTCTTGTAGTGCCACAGATGGATCTTGGGCATATCCTTCGGGAAATGCTCGAAGTTAAGGTCATGGAACTGCGTCACTTGTGTCACATCGGAGCGCAGGCTCAGGTAGCCGTCGGGCGAGAAGAAAAGGTCGGGCTGGATCTTCTTCAGGGCCTTCTTCACCGAGAACTCGAAGAACCAGATGAACAGGAAGGGATGGCGTGCCTGCGGAAACAGCACGACGGGTTTCACGTTGTCACCGAAGACGAACATCGGGTCGGGCTCGCGGTCGAAGAGGAAATAGAACTCCACCTCGGGGTGCGACTTCACCATGCGGCGCAAAGTCTCATAGGCCACCCATCCGATGCCTTCGAGCTTGTCTTTCAGCAGCAAGCGTGTGTTTACAGCGATTTTCATGTTGACAAAACCAATGGGGAGACCCCCTGAATTTTTAAATGGCAAAGATACAAAAATTGGCATTAATTCTTTACTTTTGCCGAAAATAAACTTGGAAAAAATGAAGAAATCTTTTGTCCTTGCCATTCTCCTCGGCATCGTCGCGTTATGCCATGCGCAGCCCAAAATCAACGGGTTGGCCTACCCTAGCAATGTCAACCTCTTCGGCCTGTATGAGATCTCGTTTCAGATGGGCACCTACGCCAACCCCTACGACCCTGCGGTCATCGACGTCTATGCTGTTTTCACGGCTCCCGACGGGCGGACGATGAAGGTCAACGGATTCTATTACGAGGGCTATCGTTTCGAGGAATACAAAGGCTACGAGAAGTCGCAAGCCGAGGCGCGCAGCAACGGCTGGAGGGTGCGTTTCACCCCCGACCAGCAAGGCTCATGGCGTTTCACGCTGCATGCCACCGACAAGAGAGGCAGCGTCAGCCTCGACTCCTACGGCGGCACGTCCTTCAGCTTCAGCTGCAAGGGCGTCCAAAACGCCTCGGGCTTCATCGCCACGGCCAACACGCGCTACCTCAAGCGCGATGTCGTCGCCAACGGCAGGCGGCAAAGCCAATCCTTCTTCCCTGTCGGTCCTAATGTGGCTTGGTACTCCTGCAAGTCGTACTATAACTTCGCCACGCCTTATGGCATCTATGAGTATGAACAACGCATCGACTCGTTGGCGGGTCGCGCCAACTACATGCGCATCTGGCTCAACAGGCAGCAATACCTGTCGCTCTATGGCTCGGAATACACCCAGACGGCTGACGGCAAGGCCCCCATGTATTTCGACAACACCCTCAACCAGAAAGACGCCGCCGAACTCGACCGCATCATCGAATATGCTGCCCAGAAGGGCATCGCCGTCATGCCGTGCATCTTCACCTACGGCGATTTCAAGGCCGACCCGAAACACGACGGGCAACTCGACAAGAACCCCGCCGACTGGCGTTGCAACCCCTACAACACCGTATTGGGACTGAAGACGCCTGCCGATTTCTTCACCAACAAGGAAGCCCAACGCATCGCCCGCAACCTCGTCCGTTACGTCGTGGCACGCTGGGGCTATGCCACCAATATCGTCGCATGGGAGTTGTGGAACGAAATCTCCAACATGGACCTCGACAAGAACGCCTTCGAGCAATACAGCAACAACGTCACGCGATGGCACAACGACATGGCGCAATACATCCGCTCCAACGACCCCTTCGACCATCCCATCACTACCTCGATAGGCTACGATGACAAGGACTACCTCTTCAACCGCATCTTCAGCAACATGGACATCGTGTTAGAGCACCACTACTTCAACGTGCAGAAAGCCAAGTCGAAGGAACAGATCTCGCACCAGTTGTATCGCATCAGCCTCGATGCCCACAAGGCCCATCCGGACAAGCCGTTTTTCATCGGGGAGTACGGCTTTGGTAGCTCCTCTTCCCAGAAATATCTCGAAAAAGACCCCCATGGCGTAGACCTGCACAACACCCTTTGGTCGACGCTGTTCTCAGGCACGATGGGCTCCGCCTCGTTTTGGCAGTGGACGGCACTTGAGAAATGCGGCATCCATGGTATCTTCAAGCCTGTGACCACCTTTAGCAAGAGCCTGCCTATCCCCTCGGCGACCTTTGAGCCTCGCACGACGGGCGAAGAGAACACGACGGCCAAATACAGCGTCATCTTCCCCAACGGCATCGAGACCTATTACATGATTAATGCCGCCGAAGACACCCTCTATGGCTGGTGTCAGGACACGGCATTCACCTACCAGGCGCTGCGCCGCCTCACCGACAAAGTGGGAAGCAACGGGCATTTCAAGGACGACGGTCTCTTCGACGCCAAGGGCTATGTTTATACCCTGAACGCCAGCAAACGCCCCCGTCCTAGTTCGAGGAGCAACACCATCACGCTGCCCGTGGTGAGACAGCCCGAGGGGACGGCCTATACCATCCGCTGGTACGACACCGAGACGGGCCTGGAACTCGTCGGCGAGCGCACCACCGCCACCGTCAAGGGCAAGGCCTTGACATTCGACTTCCCCTCCTCTATCCGCAACCTGAGGAAACGGAACATCAACAACACCTTCGGCGATGCCGCCTTCGTCATCACTCGCGACAACAAAAATGGCAGCACGCCCGAGAGCAATGCTGCCAATAAGAGCAAGACGATCCGCACTAAAAAGCGCACGATCGATTAATAGCGGTAGATGTCCGACTTGTAGGGTCCCTCGACGGGCACGCCGATGTAGTCGGCCTGCTTCTGCGTGAGCTTGGTGAGCTTCACTCCGATCTTCTCGAGATGCAGGCGGGCCACCTCCTCGTCCAAATACTTGGGCAGGCAGTACACACCTACTTTATATTGTCCGCGTTTCTCCCAGAGGTCCATCTGAGCCAGCGTCTGGTTGGTGAACGAGTTGCTCATCACGAAGCTGGCATGGCCCGTGGCGCAGCCGAGGTTGACCAGTCGGCCCGAAGCCAGAAGGAAGATGCAATGGCCGTCGTCGAAGACGTATTTGTCGACCTGCGGCTTGATGTTGATTTTCTCCTTCAGGTGCTCGGTCTTCTCGAGACGGTCCACCTGGATCTCGTTGTCGAAGTGGCCGATGTTGCACACGATGGCCTGGTCCTTCATCTGCAGGATGTGTTCCAAGGTGATGACGTCGCAGTTGCCCGTGGTGGTGACGAAGATGTTGCCTTCCTTGACGGCCTCTTCCATCGTGGTCACTTCGAAGCCTTCCATGGCGGCTTGCAGGGCGCAGATGGGGTCGATCTCGGTGACGAGGACGCGGGCGCCATAGCTCTTCATGGAGTGCGAGCAGCCCTTGCCCACCTCGCCGTAGCCGCATACTACGACGACCTTACCGGCGATCATCACGTCGGTGGCACGCTTGATGCCATCGGCCAGCGACTCGCGGCAGCCGTAGAGGTTGTCGAACTTCGACTTGGTCACCGAGTCGTTTACGTTGATGGCGGGCACCAGCAGCTCGCCGCGCTCGTGCATCTGATACAGACGGTGCACGCCCGTGGTGGTCTCTTCCGACACGCCCTTCCAGCCAGCCACGACGGTATGCCAGAAGGTGGGATTCTCTTTGTAGGTGGCCTTGATGACGCTCATCAGCGCACGCTCCTCTTCGCTGCCCGTGGGCGCGTCGAGGAGCTTGGGGTCATTCTCGCAGGCAAAGCCCTTGTGGATGAGCAAAGTGGCGTCGCCACCATCGTCGACGATGAGGTCGGGACCCGTGCCGTCGGGGAAAGTGATGGCGCGTTTGGTGCACCACCAGTAGTCCTCTAATGTCTCGCCCTTCCAGGCGAAGACGGCAGTGCCCGTCTTGGCGATGGCAGCCGCGGCGTGGTCCTGTGTGGAATAGATGTTGCAGCTGCACCAACGCACAGTGGCGCCCAGCTCGACGAGGGTCTCGATGAGGCAGGCGGTCTGGATGGTCATGTGCAGCGAACCCATGATCTTGGCGCCTTTCAGCGGTTTCGTGTCGCCGTATTTCTTGCGCAGCGACATCAGGCCGGGCATCTCGTGCTCCGACACTTCAATTTCCTTGCGTCCCCAGGCAGCCAGGTCCATGTCGGCCACCAGATAAGGGAGTTGGTTATCTAACAGTTTGTTATTCATTGATTTAAATTTTAAATATTTCGATATTTATGAAGGGACAAAGATACATAAAAATCCGATATCCTTGCACGGATTCCCAAAAGTCAAATTAATTATGTATCTTTGCACCATTGTAAACAAAAAAACAACCGCTATGCAACAACCTAATAACTCAAGACAAAAACAAATCGGGCACTACATCCTATGGGGTGCCTTGGGCCTTCTGGTCATTTTGGTTTTCTTCTCGTCGTTCTACACCATCCGCTCAACGGAGCGCGGCGTACTCGCCACCTTCGGTAAGATGAGCGACAACGTGATCGAGGACGGCCTTCACATGAAGATACCGTTCATCCAGACCATCAAGCGGGTGAACGTGCAGCAGAAGAAGTTCGACGGCAGGGAGAACAGCTACACGCGCGACGTGCAGACCTCGGAGGTGGAATACACCATCAACTACGACCTCGTGCGCGAGAACGTCAGCAAGCTGATGAAGAACGTGGGCGACGACTACCACAACCGCATCGTGGTGCCGTTTATCCGTTCGGCCATGAAGCAAAGCTTTGGTAACTTTGCGGCAACAGAAATCGTCGAGAACCGTGACGCTGTACGACGCGAAATCGAGATGTCGCTCCGGGAGACTCTTGACAGCAACTATTTCATGAATGTCCAATTCCAAATCACCAATATCGACTTCGACGACGACTTCGAGAACGCCATCAAGGAGAAGCAGGTAGCCGAGCAGAATGCGCTGAAGGCCAAGAACGTCACCATCCAGGTGGAGGAGCTGGCCAAGCAGACCAAGATCAAGGCCGAAGCCGACGCCGAGGCCATGCGCATCAAAGCCGCTGCCTTGGAGAGCAACCCTAAGCTCGTCAACTACGAGGCGGTGCAGAAATGGGACGGCAAGATGCCACAGTATATGCTGGGCAACTCGGTGCCGTTTATCGATTTGAAGTAAATAACTTTGTGATTATTTCGCTCTCCAGAAGCTGCGGGTGAAGAGCAGCAGGATGGTGAAGACCTCGAGACGGCCCACCAGCATGTCGAAGGAGAGCAGCCACTTGGCCGCAGCGGGGATGGCATCGAAATTGCCGCTCGGCCCCGTGATGCCTGTGCCCGGACCGTAGTTGCTGAAACAGGTCAGGAACGACACGGCACCGTCCTCTATGCTCATGCCCATGGCCGACAGCGCCACCACGTTGACCAAGAGGAGGAGGATGAAGAGCGAGAAGAACGACAGCACGCGCTTCAAGGCGAGGTCGTCGACGGCCTGCCCCGACACCTTCACGGTGTAGACGCTCGACGAATGCAGCATCTCATAGACGGTCTTCTTCATGTACCTGAACAGCACGATGACGCGCACCATCTTGATGCCGCCGCTGGTGGAGCCTGCGCAGCCGCCCACGATCATCAGGACCACTGTCGGGATGAGGAAGAGACGGCCCCAGGTGTCGTAGTCGTAGTTGCTGCCCTGGAAGCCCGTGTTCGACAGCAAAGCCGTCACATGGAACAGCGAGGTGCGGATGCGCTCGAGCCACGTCTGCGGATGCGACGCCAGCTGCTCGTCGGTGAAAGCGTCGAACTTAGGCGCGAAGAAGAAACGGCCGATGAACAGCAGGGTGAAGATGAGGATGGCGAGTAGATACCATCGCAGCTCCTCGTTGCGTTTGATGACGTCGAAGCGGCGGTTGAAGAGGAAATGGTACATCGCGAAGTTGACGCCCGAGAGCAGCATGAAGAAGATGCACACAAACTCGATGTAGTTCGACTGGAAGTAACCGATGCTGGCCTGGTGGGTGCTGAAGCCACCCGTGGCGATAGTGGTGAGGGCATGGCACACGGCGTCGAACTTGTCCATCGGACCCAGGTAATAGGCGATGGCGCAGAGCAGCGTCAACACGATGTAGATAATCCACAGCAGGCGCGAGGTGGCACCCATGGTGGGCGCCAGCTTCTCGACGCTCAGGCCGGGAGCCTCGGCTGCGAAGAGCGACATCTTCTTAGAGCCTTTGGCCACCGAGGGTATGAAGGCCAAGGTGAACACCACGACGCCCAAGCCGCCCATCCATTGCATCATGCTGCGCCAGAAGAGGATGCCGTGCGGCTGTTGGTCGATATTGTCGAGGATGGTGGCACCCGTGGTCGAGAAGCCCGACATGGTCTCGAAGAAGGCGTCGGTGACGTTGTCGACGGTGCCATACATCAGGAAAGGCAGCATGCCGAAGAGGGAGAACAGCAGCCACGACAGGGCCACCACCATGAACGAGTCGCGGATCTGCAAGGGGCTCTTCTTTCTCGACCGCCCGATGTTGTAGAGCAGCAAGCCCACGGCGCCCGTCAGCGCGGCGGTGAAGAGGAAACACCGCACGTCGGTCTCCCCTGCCACGCGCTGATAGTGGAAGGCCACCGCCGCCGTCAGCAGCAGCGCAGCCGTCTCAATCAGCAACAGGACACCAAAGAGTTTGCTTTTCATCGTTATTTATTTTTTGACTACGAGACTTCGGGACGCGAGACGACACTATACTTTCAACACTCAACTCTCAACAACTCTCAACTCTCAACTCTCAACTCCACGGTTGAGCCCATCCCTCGCCATAGTCGAAGTCGTCGTCGTCGCTGTCCTCGTCTTTGAAGGTATGGTCGTCGTAGGGTTTCAGCCATTCGGCGAACTGACGCGATTCCAGGGCCGTGATCTCGCCGTCGGCCTCGGGCGATACCGCGATGTTGATGCGGTCGGCAGCCAGCTCCTTGAGCCAGTGCAGCAGCTCCGAGAAGCCCATGTCGGTCACGGTGTAGCCTTCCCAGTCGTCTTGGGCGGCATGGACGGCCTGCGTCTCGCTCTCCCACAAGGGGATGTAAGGCTCGCCGTCGGCACCCTCCAGCATGGCGAAGAAGCCTTCCTTGGCCTCAAGCAGCCACACCTTGCGCGTCTCGAGGATGGCGTTTATGAATTGTTCCAGTTTGTTTTCCATAGTTTTATATTCTTTTTACTATGGCTTTTGGCCTATAGCCAATGGCTGCTCCATAGTAAACAAGGGTTTCATCTTTTTCGTGGAGCTGCCATAGGCCATTAGCCATAGGCCATCGTCAACGACGTTTTTGTTGTTGCTGCATCTTGGCCTGTTGTTTCTGGGCTTCTTCAAGACGCTTCATGAATCCCGATTTCTTCTGCGGTTTCCTCTTGTTCTTCTCGATGGTGGCGCGCACCTTGTCCTCGTTGATCATCTTACGGAAGACGAACATCTGGATGAAGGTGATGATGTTGACCAACATGTAGTAGTAGCTCAAGCCAGCCGAATAGTTGTTGAAGATGGCGAAGAACATGATGGGCATCAGGTACATCATCCACTTCATGGGTTTCATTTGCGGGTTGCTCGAATAGTCCATCTGCTTGTTGTTCACGTAAGTGTAGATGAGCGTGGTGATGGTCATCAGGATGGTGAACAGGCTGAGGTGGTCCATGCCGAGGAACTTCGGGAACTCGACGATGCTGTCGTAGGTCGAAAGGTCGTCTGCCCACAGGAAGGGCTGTTGGCGCAACTCGATACTGGCCGGGAAGAAACGGAAGATGGCGATAAGGATGGGGAACTGCAGCAAGGCGGGCAAACAACCCGAGGCAGGGCTCACGCCAGCCTGTCGTTGCAAGTTCAGCACGGCTTGTTGTTTCTTCATGGCATCCTCCTGCTTGGGATATTTCTCGTTGATGGCCTCCATCTCGGGCTTCAACACGCGGGTGATGGCCGACGACTTGTACGATTTGAATGCCAAGGGGAACAATAAGGTTTTGATGAGGATGGTCAAGATAAGGATGACGATACCATAGTTCCATTTCTCGCCAATGGGCTTAAGCCAATTAAACACTTCGATGACGCCATAGTTGATCCATCGGATCAGGAAAAAGTTACCGAGGTTGATTTGACGTTGCAGGTCAAGGCCATAGCTCTTCAAGGTCTTAAAGTGGTTGGGACCGAAATAGAGCTGCATCGGTATGGTGTTAGTCTCGGCAGTGACGTTGTAAGGCACCGAGATATTGGTTGACATCGACTTGAGGTAGCGTGGATTATCGGTTTTACGGGTCTTCACGGTCATCTTGGCGTTGAGGAACTCGTCCTTGGCCACGATGACGTTGCAGAAGAAGCGCTGCTTAAAGGAGACCCATTTCAGCTTGTTGTTGATCACATCGTCGTCATCCTTCATCACGTCAAGGTGCTCCACCTTCTTGTCGGAGAGCGAGCGATAATACACCGACTCATCGGCAAAACGGTCGTTGCTCTTTTCTTGTTTCTGAAGGTCGACGGCCCAGTCGATGCTCAGATAGTCGGCATTGTTGGCGATGACGTCTTTCAGACCCACGGTACGGATGTCGAAGTCGAGCATGTAGTTGTTGTCGCGGATGGTGTAGACGTATTCGACATACTTCGCAGGATCTTGCGTGAGCAGGCGCATGGCGAAGGTGACGCTGTCGCCTTCAGCCACGGTGATGTCGCCACCCGTGTAAGGCTTTCCGTTCAAGTAAGGCTTGAAATAGAACTGCGAGGTGTTGATGACGCGGTTTTGGGCAAAGAACGAAAGGTCGAACTTCGAAGTGGCCGTGTCGAACGAAATCAGCGGCAGAGAGTCGTAGGTTTTGTATTCCTTCAACTCCACCTGTTTCAAGAAGCCGCCTTTGCTGCTGAAGGTCAGCTTTTGCAGTTTGTTTTCGACGGTCCAGGTCTGTTCCGCACCTTCTGCCGAAGCAGCGAAGACGCCAAATTTCTCCGTCAAGGCATTAGCTTGTTGCTGGGCGAGAGTAGCCGAGTCCATCTCTGCCAAAGCAGTGGAATCGGTGATTTGGGCCAAAGCATCAGCTTCGCGTTGTTCCGCTTGACGGAGCGAATCCAAGGCCATCTGTTCCATACGGACGCGGCGGATAGAATCCTGGGCACGCTGTTGCTTTGCCAATTGCTCCTTGGACGGCGACATGAAATACATCCAGCCGAAGAGGATGGCAGCGATGAGGAGAAAACCAAAAAGGGTGGATTTATTCTTCATTATCGGATAATTTTTGCAAAACGAGCGGCAAAAATACGGAAAAAAACCTTATGTTGCTAAAGGGGAAGCAAATCTAAACCAAATCTTTTATAAATAAACGGAACACGGAACCTTGGTCCGTCCAAAGTCCCGCGTCCCGTTGTCTTTCAGCTATGGCTCATTTGCTCACCGCAACTCTTCCAGTATGCTCGTAGCCGTCCGTTGCCTTAATCCGTAACAGATAAACGCCTTCCGGAAGACAACCCATATCAATTTCATTTGTGTTTTGCACAGTCTTCACCTTTTGGCCCATGGCGTTGTAGACTTGCACTTCGGCAACTTCAATGCCATCTATCACTATCTTTTCTCTCGCTGGATTAGGAAAGAGTTCAACCTCTTCGGAATGCTCATCAACGGTTAGAAGATCTCCATTGATAATGACATCGAATTGTTTCTGCCCGGCACTCGATTCAACGGTAACCGTAGTTGTGGCATAGGTCTTCGAGGTGATATGTTGGGTATACATAATTATTCTGAAATACCTTCCAGCCTCCACGTCACACGGCAACTGACCTTCAGGCAAGATGCGCAAATAATGCGTGTCGTTTTCTGTAATAGAACTGATGGTAATAGGCGAATGCGTTCCGTAGTTTTGGTTTATCAACACCCCTACTTGTGGATTGTCCTGAGGAGACTCAAATACAAGTGTTGATTCACCCACAACGGTAAGTCCACGATCGGCAACTGCTGTATTAATCATCGCAACAACATGCCTTTCGCCCATAGAAGTAGTCATTCGGATGTCGAAAGGCGCGTAATTGTCCTTGGCAGGAAGACCTTGGCATAGAATCTCCACTTGAACAGACTCACCAGGTTGAAGTATGTAAGCGAAGTTTTGAGGCGATTGCACTTCAAGGAATGATTCTGGATCAAGGAAAATGTCTTGAATAGTCACCAATCCAAATGTTTGGTTATCAATGGTAAAATGCTGCAATAATTCCGTGCTTTCAAACCATAGCGTATCAGGAGTAATAATCAGTTCCTCCCAAAGTTGGAAATTCGCCGTGATTTGTCCTCCTCTTGCTATCATGTGGTCATATTCGGCCTCAGTGGAGATGGTATCGCCATCCTGGTTGGTCCAACAGACAAACTGGTAGTGTTCATTAGCCGAAGCAGAAAGATACGCTCTTTCACCGAAAAGGTAAGTTCCCGAGCCGATTGCCGTTCCACCTTCCTCGGGACAAGCCACCACATTGATTTCAAATTCCTCATACACCGACTTGCGACTGCGATAGATTTTGTCGTTGTTGAAACCAAAGCCATACAAATAGCCATCATCAGAAAGATACAGCTTTTCTACTTCGCTGTTTTTCCCAGAATTAATATAATCCCAAGTCTCTCCATTGTCGTCAGAACGGACAATGCCTACGCTCCAAGGCCAACTCCAACAAAACAAATTGGCGTACACAACATCGTTGTTATCAACAGCAAGTGACTCGACACATTTATTAGACAAAAACGATTGCCAAGTCGACCCATAATCACTTGACCGATGGAAACCCATGGGGTAAGCAGCACTACCCAAATAAATAACATCTTGTGAGTTTTTTGCTAAACTGCGTTTATCGGTATTGTCAAACCCAAGGTTTTCCCATGTGTCGCCATTGTCAGCCGATTGGAATAGACCTCCTAACCCCATGTAATTATAGTCTTTAATGGATGCCAACATTGTCCCGTTGTTCAGTTTCACCAGATTTACCACCACACTATTTCCATTTGGGTCTTCAAAGACATTTGTCCAAGTCGAGTCCCAATCTGTCGATTTGTAGATGCCGTTCCATGTGCCAACTAACAGGGAGTTATCAGCTGTAACACCAAAAGAAACACTACTCGCATTTGTAGGGATGGGAAGAGCCTGCCATTCCGTGCTTCCGGCTTCTCTTTTGTATAGCGAATTGGCATAATTTGAGCCTGCCAACAAAGTGCCATCTGTATGTTCGTAAAGACACAATATTCCGTTGTCTTCCAAGCCGATGAGGTTCCATGTCATTCCCCCATCTCTAGAGCAGTACACACCTGTTGCGCCTACGATAATGTTACCTTCGGAATCTACAATGAGTGAATGAATGCCTGTTGTGGGTGGGTTTATTTCCATCCAAAAATCGTCTTCCGTTTGCGCATGCGTCGTCACCCCTCCCGCCGTCAGCAAGAGCGCAAGTAAAGCGTAGAATTTGAGGTATTTCATATTATTTATTTTATTTGATTCTTTGTTTCTCTTGTAAAGATAGAGTGGGATTTGTTTAAGAGATGCTAGCGGTTTCAACCCCTGCGGAATCAAAAACGGGACACGGAATCCAAAGCTCCGCGTCCCGCGTCTAATAGTCTCGCAGAGTCACCGATCCACAATCCTGTCGCAGAAACTGATGTCCCGCAGTCTCGCGTCTCGACGTCCTGCGTCTTAATAGTAGCGATAGCTCTTCACCTGGCCGATGTGGCGAGCGAGGCGGACCACCTGGTTGCTGTAGCCGAACTCATTGTCGTACCACAGATATAGGATCACCGTCTTGCCGTCTTCGCTGACTTTGGTGGCCGGAGCATCGAAGATGCAGGCGCAGCTGTCACCAATGCCGTCGCTCGAGACGAACTCGGTGTTGCTGCTGAAGCGGATCTGCTCGATGAGGTTACCCTCAAGGCAGGCGAGACGGAAGGCCTCGTTCACCTCTTCAACCGTGGTGGCTTTCTCGACGTCAAGAGCCAACACTGCCAACGACACATCAGGCGTAGGCACACGCACGGCGTTGCTCGTCAGTTTGCCCTTCAGCTCGGGGATGGCCTTGGCGGCTGCCTTGCCGGCACCCGTCTCGGTGATAACCATGTTCAACGGTGCCGAACGACCACGACGCTCTTTCTTGTGGTAGTTGTCCAGCAGGTTCTGGTCGTTGGTGTAGCTGTGGATGGTCTCGATATGGCCCTTCACAATGCCGAAGTTCTTCAGCATGACCTCAAGACCAGGAACAATGGCATTGGTGGTGCAGCTGGCAGCCGAGAAGATGGTCTCGTTTTCGAGGTCGAGCGTGTCTTGGTTGACGCCATATACCACATTCGGGATGTCGCCCTTACCAGGAGCGGTGAGCAACACCTTGCTGACACCCTTGGCCTGCAAGTGACGGGCCAGTGATTCTCTGTCACGGAAAGCACCCGTGTTGTCAATCAACAAAGCATCGTTGATGCCATACTGCGTGTAGTCGAGGTCCTCGGGGTTCTTGCTTTCAAGGAAGAGGATCTTCTGTCCGTTGACCATCATGGCGTTTTCACCCGGGATGGGCGTGCAGACGCCGTGGAAGTAACGGTGCACCGAGTCGGTACGGAACAGATTGATACGCTTCAGGATGTCCTCAGGCGAATTCTTGCGGGTGACGATGGCACGCACACGGAGGGCGTCGCCACGGCCAGCCATCTCCGTCATCTCACGGCAGAGGATACGACCGATACGGCCGAAACCGTAAAGGATGACATCCTGCACCTTGTTGCTGCGTGGGTTGGCATCGATGATGTAGCTGAGCTTGTCACGCACAAAGGCAGTCACATTGTTATTATACTTCTCTTTCTCATCCGTCCACTCGGAGTTGAGGCGGCCGAGGTCGATACGGGCGGGAGCCAGGTTCTCGGCAAGGAGTGCCTTGGCGATGAGCAAGGAATCTTGTACGCGAACGGGCTTGTGCA
>JAEEGH010020369.1_pt1 | contig 13799 bp, 9 predicted proteins | sample 9134181 | NCBI WGS metagenome assembly JAEEGH01 (sample SAMN16246544, study PRJNA631951) | gut metagenome | biome: gut microbiome; feature: rumen; material: DP-attached | host: Bos | place: Iran: Karaj | collected 2018-10
TAGAAAGGTTACGGTATAAAGAATCTGATCGCATAGAGGCGGTAGAGAAGCATGAGGTTCGTAATGACCATCGCATCGCTATGGCGTTGATGTGTGCCGACTATCCGGTGTCGATCGAAGAGCAAGCATGTATCGCGAAGAGTTATCCGAACTTCGTGCCGCAGCATATAACTCCTATCAAAGGGGTGAATGATGACGGTTTAGGCAAGAAGCATGCCCTCTCCAAACTTATCCATGCGGCGACGAGTGAGTATGTATGGTTGCACGATGATGATGTTGTTCTGCCTGAAGCAACGCAGAAAGCAGTAGTTTTAGACGGAGACCTTATAATATTGCCGCTGAAAATGGAAAGTCTCAGCGAGAAACCCTCTTTATTGGAACAATTGCAGATAGCCGAGTATGCTGCCATCCAGGAGTTGACGATGCGGAGCGCAAAAAAAGGGGAAGCGGTTATGTGTTCCGGCGCTAACCTGATCGTGAAAAGGGAGGTATGGTTGGAATGCGAGAGTGAGTTGCACCCGGAGATACCGAGCGGAGATGACATGTTCCTTTTGGAGGCCGTGAAGAGAAGGCAAAAAAGGGAACAAGCTAATAAAAAAGGGAACAAGTTAACGGTTATTGATGAGGAGGAATATACGGCGGTGGTGAGACCGGTAACGAGTTGGAAGGCGTTCTTTGGGCAGCGGATGCGTTGGGCAGGGAAGGCGCCGCATTATACGGATAAAGACATTCGTCGCTATGGACTAATCATAACATTGGCGAACATAGTGCAATTACTATGTCCGCCAATACTACTTATCAAATTTCCAATAGAGTATTCTCTAATTCGTCAACGGCAGAAGAGAAATCTCCAATCTCAAATGTCCAATGTCCAATTATTTATTGTGGCTCTGCTCTTAGAGATCGTTTATCCGATTTATATTCTTATTGTTTTCTTAGGCGGACTCTTACGCACCAACCGATGGTGAGTAGCAGCATCCATCCCCATGCTACATCGCCGATAGGATCCAAGAACGGATCCATCGGGTCTCCTGTGGTCGTTCGGATATGATCAGGTCTATTTGGGTTTCCGGATCCTTCTGTCGTTGAGGCAAGGCTGGTCGCTTCACTTGCTCCGGGTGCAGCCAAGGCTACGGAAGAAGCAAGTGCCAATAGGCTTCCTCCATAACTGATAGACGAAGTGCGAATACCTCGACCTCCGTTGCTACCTCCGCCGGTGGTTGCGATAACACCGCTGCCTCCGCCACTTCCGATGGTATGAACAGAAGCATCGCTGGTCTGATGAATACGTATCGACATCGATGCTTTGGGCGCAGCGGGCACAGGAATGAACGAATACACTGGTGCACTATGATGCAGCATCGGAGCCACCGAACTGCGCGGCGCTTTGAGAGAAACCGTTGGTGCATTAGGTGTCGCTACCGGTGAAGCGGAGCGAACAGCCACTGTACCCGGATTCACTGGTGCCGGAGTCTTTTCTCCGAATAAGAAGTATGCTACGAGGCAAAGCCAGAGACCGCAAAAGACGATACCTGCACCGATGATAATATGTTTGCGTTGGAGTTGCATAGCTATTTCAATAGGGCTCATGGTAAACCTTTTTCTTTTAACGGTTTAACAATTGTTTACCTGTCACATCGTATATATCCTCTCCTCGTTGGATATATACATGCCCGTTGATAAGCAGTTTCCTTGGCTTGTCACCATTGAAAGAGCCAACATTCTCCAGATCGGTAGGAGTCTGTTTCTGTTTACGCTCAATACGAACAGACAATATGAAACGGTCATTATTGTCCGTACGTGCAGTACTGAACGAATACGGTTCACTCATCAAATCATACCATTGGTTGGTCGTCTTATCCCAGAGCTTAACCTCTTTTACTTCCAAGTCTTTATCGTATTTATCATCGTAAGCGATAGTATAGAAGCCTTGCGAAGCGGCGAAGTAGTTCAGCGGAATTCCGGCGAGTGCGCTGGAGTCCGGCAGTGCGTTGAACGCCATCTCACCTTCGTTGTTACGACTCGCGAGTACCGGAGCTGTTGTGATCTGTGCGTACTGGTAGTACGTACCACGCCATTTAATGAGGTCATTCATCATATCGTAGCCGTCGGTGAAGTCATTGGATATCAACATCGTTGTCTCGTCTTTCTCGCCCTTCGGGCTGGTGAGCGTTACCGCACACCATACAGGATGGGTGTCCTCTACCTCTTCATATTCAGCCGGAGCACGGCGAATAGGACTGCGGTCAACACGTGCCAAGTGGAACTCGACACCTTGCGCAGCCTCCGGATCCGGATTCATTGGATCACCGGCACCTACCTGCACGAAGTAACTAGTAAACGGCTTCATTTCGTAGTCTGCGATAGATACCTGTTGATAGCCTGCCCATCCATTGTTAATAGGCTCAACGATATACCGTAGGTTCGTGGAAGGATCCGGATCGAACTTGTAGTGTCCGTCCCAAGGATCCGTGCTGTGATCTTCCACAATGAGACCTGTCAGGAGCGGATTCTCGATATCAGATGAGTACGGCAACAAATACGGATTACCGAGCAGGTTCCAACCTCTATGGTTAGCACGTACCACGGTCATACTCTTGTCACATCCGTAGCCATATACGCTGTTGACCAGTTTGTCGCCTTTCTCTTGCGCAATCACTTCATTATCCATAGGGAAGCGGAACTCGCGTCTTACGCTACCTTCACCCGGAATGGAGAAGATATAACCCAGTCCAGCTTTGAGCGTAGCATCCGATCCTACCATCTCCCAACAACCACCGGCTTGCGTAGCCGCACGTTTCTCTCCGTTGTACCACTTGATTAGGAAGTCCGTACCTAATACAGGAATAGCAGTCTCTTCCGGATTGGCATAGCGGATATCCGCCACATTGCAGTCGTACGGCAACGAGAAATAATGCCAATTGGTCGGATCGACGCGCAGGTCGAAATAGGTATTTTTCTTACCGGTAGCTGCTTTGCGAATCTGTTTTTCGCCGTTATCCCTACGAGCCGGAGCCGGACTTGCCGCCGGAGCGATGAATGTGATATCGCCTTCTACATTAGCAGTAGCTACTTCATCTTCCTGACGACGGAGAGCCAAGGACTTCATAGTGTAGTTCGTACCTGTTGGTACTACCAGTTTACCACCCGGATAAACCTTCACATTACCAACCTCCGGAACATCCTTAGGATCGGTGTTGGAACCCTTTGTCAGTGAGGCTGCCCCTAATACCACAACATCGCAATCTTTACAACGAGTCAACGAGTGAGAATACGAAGGAAGGTGGGTAGATTGATCTATCACCAATTCACTAAACAACGGGTCGTTCGTATCCACATTGCCTACCACCACAATAGGTACTTGCTGTGAAGCCTCAGTGAGTACATTGCCTCCATTTACCAATTGGAAGCGCAAGTTCAGACACGCGTACTGGCGCATATTGTCAATAGGAATAGTGTATTCCTTCGTTTCCGGATCATTTGTGAATTCGCTCAACTCTGTACCAGGATCAATATTCGTCCACTCGATGTAGTACTGGTTGTAGTTCATGTTGGCAATATCCTGATAGGAGTTACAGGTAGCTTGCGCATCATCACTTACTCCTGCGGCAGTTCTGGCTGCGGTATTCATACATACGGAACGACCGTACCATTCGGATTTGAACGTATCGTGATTCGTGAAGGTAACAAACGTAGATCCATTCATCAGCACGGCAGAGTCACCATTCTGCACACGCTTGTCGCGGAAGAAGATACAGCGTGCCGTAGTAAGAGATATCTCATCGTCCGTCAGATTGATACCAAAGGCTGTTAATAAGTCGATAGAATCTTGCGTTGTAACAGGCGATATACTGGAGGCATCATAGAAAGCATCAAATGCGGGGTCACTCGGGCTCTTACCCTTATCCATATTTCGTACGGTACCGGCCCAGCCCTTTTCGTTATCTCCGGTGAGACAGTTGGTGGAGGTAGGAGCAGCACCATTTTCCGAGCCGATGACATCTATTAATGTGCCACTCTTTCTGAGCAGAATGGGGTCATTACCATTAAAGTTGATTCTCTTGAAAGTTCCGCCATCACACTCTACCCAACGCGGATTAGAATCCGCAGAAGAACTCGTGGCGACTTTACCATCTAAGAAAGATTCGGAGCATCCGTCCAAAGCCGTTTCGGTGTCCAAAGGACGACTGAAGAAGATAATTTCCTGACCTGCCTTGATAGAACCCAGACTAGACAAGTCGAGTGTCACATCGTTGGTAGGAGCCCATGCGCTAGAACCTCTCATTTTAACAAAGATAGTGTAGTCATTCAGACTTATGTCATTCTTGGTTCCATTGAAAACGGACACCAGTTTCATAGATCCAGCACCCTCAAAGTACTTGGCGAAGAAGAGTTCTGTTGCTGTACCTCCGCCGGTAATGGAACCATGCTCCTCCTGACCATCGATAACAATTTTCGGGTTGATGTCGCCTTTGTCAATAAACAGAACTACTCCGTTCTCTTCCCACTCAACAATATCGATGATCGGACCGGTGGTTGTGAACGAACCCGTTACCGCACATGCGGCATCCGTGCCGGGCGTCAACTTATACCAATAGGGTTTCGATTCTTCCAGACCGGTGAAGACGTACGGCGAGGAGGATGCCGTAGCGGAGAGATGACCTTCGGTCATGGCATCGTTGGTATAGAGGTCGATATGCATCTCGGTGGTATTGCTTACCCACGAGAAGGTCGCCTCTACACGACGCGGACTAACCGCCACTTCTCCCGGCTGGCTGGAACAACCTGTCGAAACGATGAAGAACTCCGTATCCTGTTTATACATACCGAATTTTGTACCGTAAGCCAGACGGCGGCCTTCGGCATATTCTGCGTTGCATGGACTTTCCACAAAGTAGTGTACACCATCCGTGGTCTTCAGATCCCACTCATAGTTATCTCCATTCGATTCGCTAAGGGTAGCATAGTTTTGGATATTTACTTTCGTGGCACCGGTTGCTTTATTGCCCCATAAGCACTTATTGCTATTACCTACGAGGCGAACCAGGTGACCATTGTCCGCGTAGCGGCTATTAGCCACGGAGGCAAGACTATAAATGATGGTAGTAGGCGAAACAGCGACAGCTGTCGGCGTTGTGGTGTTATTCGGGTTCACTTCTACACCGTCATATTCGTTCGCACCGCCTGTCATGTTAGCCGGCAGGGCGTACCACTTGTCCGATTTCTTCGTGATCAGCAAGAACTCATCCGGCACACAGCGGCCGTTCACCGTGATCGTCCGACTCTTGTCACCAGCCGTCAGCACGATCTCCACGTTCTCCTCACGTCCCTCGTCAGTAGGCGTGTATTCTACGGTCAACGTGGTCGTTAGACCCGCTGCTCCAGCGGGGACAGCGGTAGCACCCAGCGTCACAGCGAAGTGGCTATTGGCGCAAGTTGCAGCCAGTGTAGTCGGATCATCAAAGTTCTTCGCGCTAACATTAATCACACGTTTTACTTTCTGACCAGCCGAAGTGGTGATCCACCCGACATTCTGTGCACTAATTCCCGCGCCACAAGTCGTTGTGAATTCAGAATAGGTGTCCGGAGAACCTCCGGATCTCGTAAAGTTGACGGTTACTGATGTGGTATGAAGGGCACCACCTGTTTCATTTGCTACTTTGAAATATCCATCATTAGAACCAAGAGAGGTTCCTGTCGGTTCTTCTGAAGTTCCGTAATATATAGATAATGCATCGCCAGAAAGCGTCACACTATTAATTTTCCCCAAATCCGTAGAATTGTAGATATAGCCATTGCTTTTTCTCCATTGTGTACCGCTGGAACTTGACACATTGTTAGAAACCCATGTAACAGTCATTGTGTTGGACGGGTTAGATGTGTCTGTTGCTGTTGATGTGTGTGCTCCATTATTTGAATCATAACTTGAGCCACTAAAATCACTCGATGTTATTGCAAACTCATAGGTCGCAGTTGTTCCAGACCCGGGAATTAGTGTGGCATATACTGCATAGTAGGTTACAGCGTGGGCAGGCATAGTAGCCGAAGTCACATAACTCGGCTCGACATCCGTTTCTTCCACAGGGGAAGCGCTCCAGCCGCGGAATACTTTTCCGTCACAGCCGGTAGCAGTACCCGGGAATACAATAGATTGTCCTTCCTCATAATCTTGATTGCTCTCATCGCCGTTCATATTCCATGTAACGGTATAAGTCGGAATAAGTTCGAAGACTACCGAAATGGAAGATGAACCGGTGACATTTGCTGCATAGGTAACAGTTTTGGTAGAATTATTAATTGTCACATCGCCAGCGTCTACACCTGTTTGCTCAATATGATCAAACCTGTAGCCGGACGCGGGAGCAATATCTGTCACAGTGACCGTTAAACCACTACACGTCTTTTGAGCTCCCGTTTTGTTTAGATTAAATGTACCGTTAGTCGTACTACCCGCAGAAATAGTCAATTCATTAGAGCATGCAGAACCGGAATATGTAATAGTATATGATTCAACATAAAAAGAACTTTCAGATGCTTCAACTGTAATGATTACATCTTCTCCTTCATCTACGGTACTACTTGTAACATCAACACTTCTTGTTACATATGTTCCGCCGGGACGGTAAACATCGAGAGAACCAGTTTCTGTCCCATTTACAGTAATAGAGATTGTTGCAGCTCCTTTATTACCAGAACCGGTATTTGAGCGAACGCTAAGAGACAAACCCGTAATAGTGCAATTGTCAAAACCTGACAGGGTTAGAGTCTGGGTGTTTCCATTGGTAATCTGATTGGGATTGGCGTATGTGTTATAGAATGTAGCAGTTGCGCCCGTCGGTGCGCCGGAAAGTGTACCGGTATTTCGAGTAGACGGGGTAAATGTCGCATCCGTGCCCCACACAGTCATACCAAGCGTGGCGATTAGAAATAAAGTTAAAAAACGTTTAATGTTTGTCATGATATTTTGTTATTATGTTGTGGAGTATAGCGGACTCGAAGATTGCTTTGCAATTATCGTGCTTTGCTAAGACAATTGTCATAAGCAATAATCGTGCCCTTTAGGGCTAAAAACTCCCCGCGGTCGAGCCGCAATGCTCTAACGTTAGTGGAGTATAGCGGACTCGAACCGCTCACCTCAACACTGCCAGTGTTGCGCTCTAGCCAGATGAGCTAATACCCCGTAGGTACGCGCACATGCGCGTACCTTATAATTATACCACGCCGCTGAAGCCCATGAACGCCATGGCGAGGAGGCCGGCGGTCAAGAGGGCAATCGGAGTACCCTTCATCGCTTCGGGCACTTTAGCCAAGGCAAGTTGCTCGCGGATACCTGCGAAGAGGATCAGTGCGAGGCCGAAGCCGAGTGCGGTAGCGAAAGCGAAGAGAGTACCGGTCAGCATGCCGTGCTCAGCGCCCATCGGCAGTTTCTCGGTACCGTTCGCTACGAGAATAGCTACACCGAGAATACAGCAGTTGGTGGTGATCAACGGCAGGAAGACACCGAGTGCCTGATAAAGCGACGGACTGATCTTCTTCAGGATGATCTCGATCATCTGCACGAGGGCAGCGATGATGAGGATGAAGAGGATGGTCTGGAGGAACTCGAGTCCCCATGCGACGAGTAACATCTGCAGCAGATAGGTCACAACGGTAGCCAGGGTAAGCACGAAGATAACGGCTGCGCTCATACCCATAGCGGTGTCGATTTTCTTGCTGACGCCGAGGAACGGGCAGATACCCAAGAACTGGCTCAATACGATATTATTAACAAATATCGCAGAGATGAATATCAGAAAATATACCATAATATTTCAAATTTCAAATTTATGATTTATGATTTATTTTTTCTGCAGCTTGTTGATGATGACCATCAAGTATGCGAGGGCAATGAATGCACCCGGAGCGAGGACGAAGACCAATGCGCCGTAGTTATCCGGGAAGAGGTGGAAGCCGAAGCAAGCACCCGTTCCGAGCAGTTCACGGACAGCACCGAGGAGCGTCAGGGCGAGGGTGAAACCAAGACCCATACCGATTCCGTCGAGTGCGCTGAGGCCTACGCTGTTCTTTGCTGCAAACGCTTCGGCACGACCGAGAACGATACAGTTCACAACGATCAGCGGGATAAACAAGCCCAGCACGTCATAGATAGCCGGCAGGTAAGCCTGCATCAGCAGCTGAACCATCGTCACGAAAGTAGCGATCACCACGATGAACGCCGGGATACGTACCTTATCGGGGATGAGGTTCTTGAGGAGCGAGATCACGATGTTCGAGCAGATGAGCACGAACATAGTTGCCAAGCCCATGGACATACCGTTGATGGCACTGGTGGTTGTGGCCAGCGTAGGACACATACCGAGTACGAGGACGAATGTCGGGTTCTCTTTGAGAATACCGTTCGTCAAAACTTTCATTCCATTACTCATGACTTACCTCCTTTTCCATATGATGTTGACAATGACCTTGGCATTCGCCGTGCTCGTGGCCTTGGCACTTGTGTTCGCAAGCGTGCTCGCACGCAGGAGCCTCTTCGGCGGCCTCTTCTTTGTTGAGTTGGCTGGCACCGGTATGTGCCTCTGCACCGAACTGCTCTGCGTAGGCTTGGTTGACAGCCTTGAGGAACGCGCGGCTGGAGATCGTAGCAGCCGTGATAGCATCTACGTCACCACCGTCTTTGGAAACCTGCAGCGCACCGGCTTTGCGGCCGATGATGTTCTGACCGGGTTTGTCGGCGTTCTTGAACCAATGCTCCATGTGCGAACCCAGACCCGGAGTCTCTTGATGCTCGAGGATCTCGTAGCCGAGGATATTGCCTTCTTTATCGAAACCGACCATTACGCGGAACTGACCGCCGAAACCATCCACAGCGGTCTCAACAGCAAAACCTTCCTGACCGTTCAATACGGCGAGTTTGGCAGCTTCCTGTTTCGCTTTCTTCTGTGCGTTGATGTTCTCCAGCGTCAGCAGATAAACGCCGGCGAGGGCAGCTGCAGCAACCATCGCGATGATGGTCAGGCTGAGCGCCATGTTCTTAAATGAACTTTGTAACTTTTCCATAGCTGTCCTCCTTATTTTTTCTTAGGTTCGCCGAAACGTTGCGGGCGAATCTTGTTCAACAAAGGAACGCAAGCGTTCATGATCAGGATCGCGAAGGACATACCTTCCGGATAAGCGCCCCAGGTACGGATGACCATCATAATGAAGCCGATACCGATACCGAAGATGATCTTACCCCACGCGCTCATCGGGCTTGTCACGTAGTCGGTTGCCATGAAGAACGCACCGAGCATCAGACCACCGGAGAGCAGTTCATAAGCCACGTATTGACCTGCGTCCATACCTTCCGGCGTACCGATCCATGCGAAGAGCGCTACGGTAGCGATGATCGAAGCGGGGATATGCCATGTGATGACGCGGCAGCAGATGAGGATCAGACCGCCGATGATGAGTGCGAGTGCGCAAACCTCACCGAGCGAACCACCCATCACACCTAAGAACGCGTCACGCAAAGCGGGCAACTGCTCTACGAGCGAGGTGTCGCCGGTCTTCGCGATATGCTTCAGATAATACAGCGGCGTAGCGCCTGTCTCTGCGTCCAGATAGGATGTAGCAAATCCTTGCGGAACAGGCCACGTCGTCATCTGCGCAGGGAACGAGATGAGCAGGAACACACGACCAACCAAAGCGGGGTTGAAGGGGTTCTGTCCCAGACCGCCGAAAGTCATCTTACCTACACCGATAGCCACTACTGCACCGATCAGAACGATCCACCAGTCGAGGCTCGACGGCAGGTTGAAGGCGAGCAGCAGACCCGTGAGGACTGCAGAGAGATCGCCGATTGTTTGTCTTTGCTCTTTGAGCAAGTAACGGCTGATGAGCCATTCGGTCAGCACACAGGCGCAAACCGAGATAGCCGCCGTGATGAGTGCTCCCCAGCCGAACTCGATCACCGATACCACATAAGCGGGCATCAGCGCGAGGATAACGAGCAACATGTTCTTGCGAACACTGTCACCGCTGTGCGCGTGAGGAGCCGGAGCAACAATAAATTGTTTCATATCTAATTAAATTTCAAATTTCAAATTACCAATTACCAATTATTTTGCGGCTTGAGCAGCGGCTGCTCTTTCTCGCAAAATCGCTCCTACTTTGGCTTTCGCCGGGCGGATACCGTCGAGCAGGCGACGATGAGCAGGACAAGCGAAGACACAGCAACCGCAGTCGATGCAGTCCATCACGTCATGCTTCTCGCAGTCCTCCCACATCTCGAGTTGGCTCATTCGCTGGAGCAGATACGGCTCGAGTCCCATCGGACAAGCCTGTACGCACTTACCGCAACGGATACAGTTCTCTTCCTCCGGACGGATCGATTCAGCCTCCGGCAGGAAGAGCAGACCGCTCAGACGTTTGTTCGCCGGCATCGCTTCGATATGATCCATCGCGCGACCCATCATCGGACCACCGCCAATGATCTTACCGGTATCTGCGGGAACACCGCCAGCGAGAGCAATCACCTCTTCGATCGGCGTACCGAAACGAACAGAGTAGTTACCCGGTTTGGCAACCTTCTTACCGGTCACGGTCATCACGCGGCTGATAAGCGGTTTGTTTTTCTGTACAGCCTCATACACAGCATAGATAGTAGCAACGTTGTCCACTACCGCACCTACCTCGATAGGCAGCGCACCGCTCGGAACCTGACGACCGATACAAGCATCAATGAGTTGTTTCTCACCGCCCTGCGGATATTTGAGTTTGAGCGGCATTACCTCTACGCCCAGGCTGGCGTTCGCCAGTTTGGTCATGTGCTCGATGGCATCTTTCTTGTTGTTCTCGATACCGATGATCGCGCGCTCAACGCCGAGAGCCTTCTTGAGGATCTGAATACCGATCATGATCTCCTCGCCATGCTCCATCATGAGCTGGTGGTCACAAGTCAGGTACGGCTCGCACTCTACACCGTTGACAATCAGCACTTCGGCTTTCTTGCCCGGAGGCGGCAGCAGTTTGACATGCGTCGGGAAGCAAGCGCCACCGAGACCTACGATACCGGCAGCGGCGATCTTGTCGATGATTGCTTTCGGATCCAAGGTGCACTGACGTGCGAGATCCGGCGTACGGTCGATCTCCGGCAACCACTCATCGCCTTCTACGTCGATGAAGATAGCCTGGCCCGGAGCGCCCCATGCGTCTGTCCAGTCACCGATCTTGGTCACTGTACCGCTTACCGGCGAACAGATGTTCGCACTTACGAATCCACCGGCTTTCGCCAGCAGTTCGCCTACTTTTACTTTCGCTCCGACTTCTACGACAGCCTGTGCCGGTGCACCGATATGTTGCACGAGCGGAATGATAGCCTGCTTGGGCAGCGGGCATTCCGTGATAGGCTGGTGTGCGGAGAATTGTTTGTTGTCATGCGGATGAACTCCGCCTATTCTAAATGTTCTCATAATTCTCTAACGATTTAACAGCTTAACGTTTTAACCGTTTAACGAATTCCAAGCGCCAGCGGGAATACCGCTCTCGGCGTAGCCAAAGCTTTGATCTTCTCAGCGATAACCGGATCGAAACCTTTCTTGTCTCCGCTTTGCGCAGCAGGAGCAGCAGCGGCTTCATCTGCCGGAACGAGAATCAGTTTGACTTGCTCCATCGTCGGCTCTCCACCAACAGGGCAGGCTAAACCGTCAATACCATTTGCCTTGACACACGCTTCCGCGAAGTTACGGCATCCGGCAAATCCGCATCCGCCGCAGTTGGCACCCGGCAACACAGCCGTCACAAGGTCAATGCGCGGATCTTCTTCCACTTTGAAGTACAGGCTGACCACATACAGCAGACAAGCTGCCAGGAAAGCGATCACGCCCAAGACTCCCATTGAAATAAAAATCAGATTCATATTATTTTGTTTTTAGTTATAGTTTTCTCGCCGTAAAAGTGAATTGCGTTTGCAACCGGTGCTTAAAGAAACTGAGGCCGATGTAATACAGCGCAATGCCGCAGAGGGACAACGTGCCGATCACCGCCTCGCTCCATTCGGTCATGAAATCCAAGGCCGCAATGATACCGATCATCACAATAAAAGGCAGAATGTACGCAAGTAATACGGCTTTCCACGCTAACCGTTCGCGAACTTCTACCTCCACTTTATCACCCACTTGCATGGGCTCCAACATGATGACATCCATCTCTTTGGCCTGGCTCTCTGCGGACATACACATCGACTTCGCCTTACAGGCCGAACAGGCACTGGTCTGCACAATCTGCACGTGCGCCATGCGCTCGCTCGTACTCATTACTACACCTGTATGTCGAATCAATTCATCCATAATGCACAAAAGCGACTGCAAAAATACAAAAACTTTTTCATATACGCAAGTGCGCGCGAACATTTTTAATAAAAAAGAATGTTTTTCGCCAAAAAGCGAGAAAAAATCAACTTTTCATTTTTCACTTTCAATTATTTATCGTACCTTTGCACGTTAATTTGAGTTATTATGCCCAGAACTGTATCAAAATCAAGAAATATTGCGGACGAGCAACCGCGTGAGCGAGCTATTCGGGTGGAGAAGCCGAACTTTTGGGAGTCGTTGAAGCGATTCTGTACGGCGCGTGAGACGCGCATGGTGATCGGTATATTGCTGCTCCTGTTCTCCATTATCGCGTTGCTTTCCTACGTCAGTTATCTCTTCACGGGGATGGACGATCAGTCCATCTTAAGCCTCGATCGTGCAGGGCGTTTGGCGCAGCGTGCGAATGTGAAAAACATCATCGGTCTGCCCGGCGCGATGTTGGGTCAGTTCCTAATCGACGGCAGTTTCGGCTTCGTGTCCATCCTGCTCGTTTTTATGATGACGATTTATGCGCTCCGCATGATGCATGTGCTCAAAGATATCCGCGGCATACTCCTTTTCTGCGGCGGTTCGTTCTGGGTTCTCTGGGGTTCTGTAGTGCTGGGTTTTGCGCACAATATGGTGCACCAGATAGGTGTCTTCCATTGGGGCGGTGCCTTTGGCGATGCCGCTTCGCGTTGGCTCGTCAGTTATGTGAATACGATCGGCGCTATCTTGATTCTGGCGGCATTGCTCGTCATCTTCCTCATCGTTACCGACCCGCGCTTCATCGATCACTGCAAGGCCTTCGGCGCATGGTGCGCTAATCTTTTTACTAGGAAATCTAGGGAGCCTAGGGTTCCTAGTGAGCCTAGTGAACCAATCGGTGACGAACTGACCATTGATATCCCCGTAGAGCCGGAGATGGAACAAGAACCGGAGACCCCCTCCGACGAAGTGACCTTCACGATCGATCCGATACAGGAAGAACCCGAGCCGGAACCGGTAGAAGAAGAACCGGAGCCTGTCCTCGATGAGGAGCAAGAGCCGTTAGGGGATGCCCCCCTGCCTGTTGAGGAACCTGAGCCGAAAGATAAAGATGCGGAACTTGAAATCGAGGATATCAAGGAAGACGAGCTCTATACCAAAGATCCGGACAAGCTTCTCGAGAAACTCGGACCGTACGACCCGCGCAAAGACCTGGAGTTCTTTAAGTTCCCGAGTCTGAACCTGCTCAAGGTCTATGACAACGAGGCAGCGCCGGTCATTGACGAAGAGGAACAACGTGCCAACGGAGCACGCATCGTCACGACCCTGCGTAACTATGGCATAGAAATTGATAGTATCAAAGCAACGGTCGGACCGACCGTCACGCTCTATGAAATAGTGCCGAAAGCCGGTATCCGCGTAGTGAAGATACAAGCCCTCGAGAACGATAGCATGATGTCGCTCTCTTCCTCGGGTATCCTT
>JAEEGH010020371.1_pt1 | contig 13798 bp, 20 predicted proteins | sample 9134181 | NCBI WGS metagenome assembly JAEEGH01 (sample SAMN16246544, study PRJNA631951) | gut metagenome | biome: gut microbiome; feature: rumen; material: DP-attached | host: Bos | place: Iran: Karaj | collected 2018-10
AGAAGCCACAAATGGTCGCTCTCACTCGGATATGGACCGAGAGGCTAAACCAATTCGTGGCTTCAGTAAGATGTTAGCTCGGTTCTTTAAGTAAGTCAATCAAAATAAAGGTGTATCACTGCGTTTTTCCGTCAGATAACATAGGTGCTTGCGTCCCAGTGCGGGTGTCAGCATAACAACTGGTTGTACCTGCCTACAATCGAAGAGCCGTTAAGAAAAATGCGAAAGCATTTTTTAGGCTCATCGAAATAATGGCTCGGAACAATTAATTGTTCCGCAGCGGGCTTGACCCGCTGTCGGCTACGAACCTTTGTTATGCTATTTTATGCATAAACATATGCTTTTATTTCTTCTAACTGCGGAGCAAGTTCCAACTTTGCATTTCTTATATCTATATCATCCTGTAATGACATAAAGTATCCGTCTGAAACTCCAAAGAATTTTGCAAGACGCAAAGATGTGTCTACTGTAATTTTTCTACGGTTATGAAGAATATCCTGAATACGTGAAGTAGGGACATTTATTTCCTGAGCAAGTTTATATGCGGAGAGTCCGAGTGGGATGAGAAATTCTTCGTTAAGGATTTCACCTATTGTAGGTGTTTCAATGTAATTTGCCATAATATTCTCCTAGTGGTAATCCACGATTTCTACATTGTAATAGTGTCCGTCTTTTTCTGTAAAACAGATACGCCACTGATCATTTATACGGATTGAATACTGACCTTTTCTGTCTCCCGATAATGTTTCAAGCTTATTATTTGGAGGAATTCTTAAATCGGCCACACACTTTGCATTATCTATCATCATCAGTTTTCTCAATGCAACTTTCTGAATCTGATTAGGAAGTTTTTTTGAGAATTCTTGTTTATAGATATGTTCAGTTTCTTTATCCGCAAAACTCTTTATCATAAATTAATTATATACGCGGTGCGTGTATATGTCAAACGGATAATAAAATTTTTAATATTTACTATTTGGATCCGTAGACATTTTGTAATAACTGATAGATCCAAGCTCTATATAATCTTTTGAAAATTCTACATCTTCATTTGTTGAATAATTTCGTTGTTTCCAGGTTTTATTTAATTCAAAGTTTTTTATTGGAAATTTAAATTCTAAAGGATTCTTAAAAGTTACTGTGTTTCTATTATCTGGAATTTCCCAAATATCATAGAAACTTATTGTATCATATTTAGGAGTATACGAATTGTAGATTATTTCTTTTACCCTAAAAATGAGTACATTGCCTTTTATTTCATAAGTTCCAATCATTTCTTTTGCTAAAGGAATATAACGCATCTGACTGTATAGAAAATCAAGCTTATTGTCACTATAAAAAACAAATCTGTTTGACCAGCCGGCAGCCATTATAAAATAATCCTGCCAGATGCCTTCCATGCTTTTAAGGTTTACATTCTTTTTATTTTCATCCCTTGTTTCAAAAATTTTTATTCTTTCTATAAGCTTTAATTCTTCTTCTGTTAAATCAGAATCTTTTACTTTTTTAGAAGGTTTATACCAGGCAAAGTTGGAATAATAATTTGTTAAATCAGAAGAAGAAAAAATATTTCCATACTTTGCATAAATCATATTCCTGAGGATTCTTAAATCTGAATTACTCAATATTGCAAGGTCAAAATCACTTATCGTTTCTGATAATAAATCAATATTTCCAAGAATGATTTTCTTTGCCTTGGTCGGAATTAATTCGTTCAGAGAACTATTGTAATATTCTGTGATAGATTCATTTTCCCGTGAAATTACAGGAAAACTAAAGATTAGCATTAAAACTAAAGTAAATACTTTTTTCATTTTTTACTCCAAGCAGCTTAGTGAGGTGTCAGCATAACCTTTGTTATTGTGAAAATTTATCCCTTTATTACAGTAATTGTACGTAATATTTTTTTGAAATCTTCTACCAGTTTTTTTTCTTTGTTCTTATACCCATCTCTTATTCCCATAAAAATTGTAAACGTAGTATTTTCTGTTTGTGCAACAAAAATATATTCTACATAAGAATTAGGAAGTTTATAGCTTCTGTACATTCCATATGATAAAATTTTATCTGTATTATCTATTTTAAAATCTATCGGTTCATATTCCGGATTAATCCCTTGGATTTTATAATTATTTTCATCCTGTTCCATAAAAGTTTGTGCAGAAATTGAATTGCCATCTTCAACGTATGCTAAAATATATACTGTTGTATTAAATCCTTTATCCTTCGAATAAGAATCAGAAGGTAAAAGTCCAAAACTGCAGTTTGCACTATCAGAAAACCAATAATTTGTTTTCCAATTTTTAGGAATTTTTAAAGTAAAATCGCAAAAAACAGAAGTTATATGTTGAATTTCATTTTTCTCAAGAATAGGATAATAATGATCTCCAAAAAGTTTATATGCATAAACTTGATCTTCAGAAATATCATACAAGGCTGTCCATATCTTTAATGTAATCATATTTGTAATTATGGGCACCTCTGCCAAATCATTTAAATTTTCTACAATTGCATTGAAATTTAAGCAAATGAAATTTTTATCTTCCTTTTCAAATCCAATAACTTGTAACTTGAATTCATTAATATGTTCTAGAATTGTTTCAAAATCCGGAAATTGATACATATTATCCTGTATAGATTTTCCAGTAGCTTTAAGAGCTTTTTTTATTTCGTTCTCTGAAGGTTTGTATATTGGATTACCTTCGAAATTTCCTGCCGGCATTTTTGCAATAACAGTATTTGTAGAATTGAAATTTTCTTCAAAATTATTATTTGCAAAAATAAATGTACTCACGAATAATAGATAAATTACTAAAATTATTTTTTTCAATTTTATTTCCTTTACCGCCAGTGGCGATGGCACAATAACAACTGGTTGTCACGCAGCGGGCTTGACTGCCTGTCGACTACGAACCTTTGTTAGGTTTAGTTCATTGCAAACTGAGATTTTGGTGTGAATTCAATTTTTAAATTCATACCCAGACCTTCAGCTAATCTTTTTAATATTTTTATTGTAGGATTGCCTGATCCATTTTCGATTTTGCTTATATCTGATTGAGCAATTCCTGTAGTTTCTGAAAGCTGCTTTTGAGTTACATTACAGGCTTTTCTTGCATCTATAAGTGAGGAAATAATTTCATATTCTGGTCCAAGTGCGTCATATTCTTTTTTGAAAGATTCATCTTTCATCTGTTCATTTAATGCTTCATTTAATGTCATTTGTTATCCTCCTTTTGTGGATGCTTTGCAAGATAATCCTTGCGATATTCTTTTGCCCGCTCAATTTCTCCTGGTGGAGTTTTCTGTGTTTTCTTTCTAAAACCATGTGTCACAATTATTTTGTTTCCAACAAAGAAAAAATACAGATTTCGAATAATATTTGTACCTTGTTTTGTCCGCAGTTCAAATATTCCATCGTCAAGATGTTCTGAGTAGGGTAGCCTAAGTTCTGTACCTTTTTCTTCCAAAAGTTTTAAATCACGGAAGGCTTTAGCTCGAAGCTTGACTTCGAGCGTATTAAGAAACAAGAGACATGGTTTTTCACCATTTTCCTTTTCATAAAACTCTACCGTAAATTTATTTTCCATCAATTTAAGAATATAGGATAAAACCTATATTTGTCAAGAAAAAAAAGGCGGGCTTGACCCGCCGTTGTCTATTTTCGTTTCTTTACTTCATCCATTTCAGCAATTAATTCTTTCAGTGGTCGGTATTCTCCACCCCACCATTCAAATACATGCATACCTTCATCTTCAAGAATTGATTCTGTAAGTTTCATTGTAATTCCAAGCTGTTTAAGCAATCCTTCTCTGTCCAGGACTTTATAATCAAATGGAAGTAATTTACAAAATTCCTTATATGAAACCCCACAAACAATTTGATGAACTCCAAGAGAAGCAATTGCAGCAAGACATCTTTCACATGGAGCACAGCTTGTGTATACGATAGCATTTTCTAAAACATCATCAGAAAATTTGTTGGCACATTTGTGAACAAGATTAAATTCTGCATGTCCAAAAATTTTATTTTTATAATCAGAAGTATTTTCGGCTTCTTCTAAGATTTTTCCATCATGGACTAAAATAGCGCCAAAAGTATCATAACCTTTTTTTCCTGCTTGAATGGCTAGCTCATAACATTTTTTAATAAATATTTCATTATTCATTTTTACTCCGAAAGTGGCGCAGTGCGCCATCAACCTAACAACTGGTTGTACCGCAGCGGGCTTGACCCGCTGTCGGCTACGAACCTTTGTTATGTGTTTTTATTTGTTTGAGATAAGTTTTAAGACTGCTTCGACAAGTTTTTGATAATTCTCTTCTGAAAGTTTCCCAACTTTTTTTTCAAAACAGAATTTATTTACTGCGCCTAAAAGATGTATTACTGAAACTGAGTCTTTTGAAAGTCCGGTTTCATCTTTCTTAAAAAGAATATTAGGTTCATAATCAGCTCGTTCAAGATTTGAAGTAAAAGGAATAACAACAGCAGTATTTAAATCCTTTATACCAAGCAGATCATTTTGCATTATTACAGCGGGACGAAGTTTAGAAGGGAGACTTCCAAGAGGTTCACCAAAATCAATAAGCCAGATTTCACCATGTGTCATCTTTTAATTCCTCCCACATTGCATTCATGGAAGTTCTTGTCATGTCTTTTTCTAGTTCTGTATAATCTTCGGCAGGTCGTTTTGATTTCAATGATTCCAACATTTTTCCCATCAGTAAAATGGTCTGTTCATACGAAAGAGAAAGCACTTGTTCTGAAAAATCTGCAAAAGCTGTATCTGACATTTTTCTACCTCCGCAGATTATTATACCACATTTTTGGAAAAAAAACTGTAAAACATGAAGATTTTAAGATAAGCGGTGTAAAGCCGCGTATAACCTCTACTTTGTTTCGCTCTAAACTTCAATTTTATTTCAGAAAGCAAGCTTGACTTGCTTTCTGAAATATACTTTATCGAAAGCTCCATCAATTCTGATTTGTCTTAGCCCGATTCACTTCCGGTATACCTTCCCATCACACCGAATATCCTAAGTTGATATCAAATGGGGCGATCAGCAATTTTTGTAAATCTTTATTGTAATTTGCGAAAAAGATTTTTATGGCCTTGCCATAGTTTTCTTTGGTGTCAAACTCCCAGTATGAATAATACTTAACGCACTTTACAATCTTTGTTAACTCCCTCGGTGGCTCTCCAAGTTCGATTCCATCTATGGTGTAAAATCTCTTGAAATAGTTAAGGGATATACAGCCTTCACATTTAAGCTGATTTGCTGACATTTCCTCAATCTTTTCTTCAAATTGCTCAAGTTTATCAGGCTTTACCTGAAAGAGTTTCATCTCGATAAAGGTCTTATTCATTATGTATCCCCGCAATCTATGATTTATCATCAAAAAAAACTGAAAGCTCACTTTCTTTTCTTTATCATTCTAACAATTGAAACCGGTGTACCAAGATTCCATTGCTTTTTGCATCCATCAAATTCAAAACCATATTTGTGATAGAAACGAATCGCCCTTTCATTTTTTTCTTCCTCGCGCCCCAGTGCGGGCGTCCACATAACAACTGGTTGTACCGCAGGCAGCTTGACTGCCTGTCGGCTACGAACCTTTGTTATGTGATTTATTTTCCTTTCTTATCAATATATTTCAAAACCGTTTCTTTATTAAAAAATATAGATAATAAAAAGTACTGAAATAATCAGACAAGAAGAATACTTTTTTCGAGATAAACTGAATTATCCATTAAAAATGATATATATTTTTTGAACAAATTTCCATAATACACTTCATTTTATTCTTTCTAAATTTCTAATTAGACATCGAGTTCTTAAACTTTATTCAACGGTTATCACACAGATTGCATATATATCGTTTTCAGTACCTATAGTAAGGGTTGCTGTTCCAGGTGTATATGCTTTTACACGAACTCCTGAATTACCCCCAGTAGTATTAACTGTAAATATATTCGAATCAGATGTTGATACCGTATAATATGAATTAAAACAATTTATAGGTAAAATAGTAATTGGCACATCCCAAGTAGCTCCTGATATCATGGAATGTGTTTTAGGGATTTCTATTGAGTTAGGATAAGGAGAATCTTCAACAGTTATTTCACAAACAGCTGATAATCCATTGTTTGTAAAAACAGTAACCAATGTTGTCCCCTCTGACGCACCACGAACTCGTACTCCAGAATTTCCTCCTGTTGTATTTACTATAACAATACTTGAATCTTCACTAGAAATAGAATACAAGGATTGCGCATCACTTGGTTCCAATGTAATAGGTATATCCCATTGTTGTCCTCTTTTTACAGTATAAGATTCAGGAATACTGATTGAAACAGGATCTGCAGTATAATTGACAGTAACAATTGTTGAAGCTGAAATTCCATTATCTGTCACAACTGTAATTATTGTTGTTCCAGCTGCAATTCCAGTAACATTTCCTGATGTACCATCCCCAGCAGAATGGATGGTTGCTATTGTTGAATCACTCGTAGACCAATAAAAAGTGGGTTGAGCTGTTCTTGGTAAAACATAAGGTGTAATAGATATGACACCATTTCTATTTACAGATATTTCTGAAGGCAAACTTACACTTGTTACCTCAGCTAATGACCATTCTGCATATACAGATGTATTCTCGGCAGGATAATATTCAATATTAGAAAGACTCCATTTTTTAAAAACATAGCCATCTAGCTCAGGAGCTTCAACATCATCTAATAAACATCCATATTTTCCAGTTTTAATTAAATAAGGTATATCTGAGTTTTCTGTTATGTAAAATGATAATATTATTGTTTTTCTATCATAATAGATTTTTATTACTGTATTACCATCCGATGTAATTAATTTTTGATCAATTGGTTTTGAATTAAATCCTCTGTACTCTTTTGCAATTCCTTTTGTATATTCTCCTATAACACCAATATAATATTCAGAATGAACTAAAGAATATTCATCGTCTAAACTATTCTGTTGATAATGTTCAACCTTATAATTTGCGTAATACTCATTAGGATTTCCCCAATCAATATTAATACCTAAATCAATAGATTTTATACATGGAATTAAATCTAAATTATATAAAACCTTTTGATTCTTCAAAGTAATATTTTCTTCTAATGTTCCTGATGCAATTATATTTGCATTATTGTCATATGCATCCACTACTAATTTAATATTTTTATCTTCTTCAAATGTATAACTAAAATTATCTGCATTTAATATACTGCTATGTAATTCTTCATCATTTTCATAGAGTCTGATTTGATAATAACTCAAATCACTTTCATTAAAATATTCCACTCCAGTTGTTTTAAGAGTTTGAATTGAAAATGAAAAATCGACAGTTTTTGATTTAATATAAGGAATAAGTGAAACATCAATTGTAATAATTCCATCTTCAAACTTTATAGATTTTGATTCTTTTCCAAAAGAAATTAATTTTTCACTTTCATTATATGATTCAACAAGTATTTCATATTCTCCTTCAAAATTAACAGTAAATATTAGTGTATCTCCTGGATTACCTTTTTTCTCTTCAATAACATCAGACTCCTTATTAATCTTTACTAAATAAAAAGAGGCATCATTTTGTGTATAATAATTAATAGACCTTGATGTTCTACTTGGAAGTTTTATTGAAAACCCCATCTTAGAATTCTGAGTCGGTTCTAAATCTTGGTGATTATTAAAATCATTATTGCAACTAAATAAAAAAAATGAACTTAATAAAAATAATAAAACAATGAATTTCTTTTCCATAAAGACAGATTCCTCCTGTGTTTATAATACTTCAAAAAATTATAATTTTATAACAACCAAAACAAACTCTTCATTTTTTTTCTCCTATGCGCCGCAGTGTGGCGTCCACATAACAACTGGTTGTACCGCAGGCAGTTTGACTGCCTGTCGGCTACGAACCTTTGTTATGTGTTTGATTTTATTTACTTTCGTTATTGAGAGTAAATATCTTTTTAATAGTTATAATTCTATATTAATATATTTATTCAAATATGATTAATTTTATTTTTCCATTTTTTCATATACTGATTCGCGTACTAAATAATATCCTTGTCCATCATAGTCATCAAAATATTCACGATAATACAAAATATTATTTTCTATACAAATTCTATCTTCTGAACTTCTATGCCGATTCATAAAATCACCGCTAGTTATATAAGCCTCATTTCCATTAATTAATGATCGTACATAAACTTTATGTGTCGAATAACCTAATCCTTTTATTATTATATTTCCTTTGTTTCCTTTTGATAATTCTATATTTTGTTCAGAATCATATATACCATTAGGACAATAAATTCCACACAAGGATTCTGCTAATTGTTCATCCTCTTTTATAAGTTCTTGATCTTCTTCTGTAAGATTATTTTGTATATTTTCTGTTTTCACATATTCTTCATTTTTTGTATTTTGAATATCATTTTTTGTTTCATTTTTATTGGAAAAGCCTTGTTTATTTGTTTCTTGAATAAAATCATCGAACCAATCATCTGATTTTTGTTCAATTATTTCTGTCTGTTGTTTTTGTTTATTACATGAAAAAAGACAAAATGAAGAAAATAATAAGACAAAAATAAATTTATTATTCACTTTTTCTCCTTCGAAAGCGCCCCAATGCGGGCGTCCACATAACAACTGGTTGTACCGCAGGCAGCTTGACTGCCTGTCGGCTACGAACCTTTGTTATACGAAATTTTCTAATAAGACATAGTAAATTTACATCTAGGATAGTTTGAACATCCGTAGAATTTACCATTCTTTCCGTTCCTTAATTTTAATTCACCATTACATCTTGGGCAAATTAAATTTGCCATTTTAATTTTATTTTCTTTTACATTTTGTTTTATGTTTCTTACATGTTCTTTTCTTGCATGTTTTTCTGTAATTTCAGCAGATTCCAAAAGAGCTTGAATTTTATTTAATTCATCAATAGATAAACATTTTTCAAGACTTAATTTTCGGATTGTTGAATTTAATCTTTTGGAATAAATAACTGGAACAGATGATTCTATTTTTTTTAAGGTTGCGTTTCCTGAAAATACTACAATTGGATGAAATTTTATATTTGGATAGTCTGATAATAAATTTTTAAGAGCATAAATATGACTCCAATTCTGTTTTATTGGATTTCTGAAAGAATGCTTTTCTTTGTAAATAACTTGTGTCCAATTTTCGGCTTTTTCATTTCCGAAAATCCATCCTTTGTAATTTTTCGTTTCAATAACAAAGATTCCATATTCTGATAAGACAAGTTCATCTATTTGAGATGTATATCCGTTTGAACTGTTAATCAAAATGTTTTTAAGAACGATGTATTCTTTTCCAAGAAAATTTAATCTTGAATTTACTTTTGCTTCTCCGATAGAGCCTTTTATTTTGGGTGAGTAAATTTTTACAATCACAAATACTATTGCTACTATTAGTATGATAACTATCATTTTTCTAAACTCAAAAAAAACGGGCTTGACCCGTTTTTATATTTTATTTTTCTTTATCATTTGTATTAAAATACTTTTGATAATATACATCTGAAATGGAGAGCGTATGTGTGCCTTGCGAATAACTTCCTGTTTGCGAAGCATATAAATTCTTATGAAATTCTTCACTTAATTCTGAATAATACTCGAGTTGTTTGTTACAAAATTCAAGTTTTTGGTTTAATTCATAATTTTTATAACAAAGAAATACAATAGCAACAAATGCTAATACTAAAAAAAATTTTATACCTGTTGTTTTTGTAGAATTACCATTTTCTTCAGACATATTTATCTCCACTTTGCGCCCCAGTGCGGGCGTCCGTATAACAACTGGTTGTACCGCAGCGGGCTTGACCCGCTGTCGGCTACGAACCTTTGTTATGACAAAAATATATCTTCTACAGAATTAGATTTCATAAATGCTTTATTTTCTTTATGAATCATTCTGTACGATTTTTTGAAGCGTATGCTTCTATTATTATATTTTTTATAAGCGGCGCAAAGCCGCGTATTACCGCTACTTTGTTTCGCCATAAAGTCCAATTTCATTTAAGAAAGCAAGCTTGACTTGCTTTCTTAAATATTCTTCTTTCAATTGCTTCTTCGGTTTGCTTGATTTTCTTATTTGTCTATAGATTTATTATTTCTATTTTCTTTACATAATGGCTTCCAAATATGAAGAATCCAATAAACTATCATAGAAATCATATTACCAAAGAACAGAACTATAGCCCATAATGCTTTTTTATCAGATTCTATCGTATCATTTTTAAATACATTTACTATATAGATTACCAATAATACTATAACAAGAATCATTGTACTTAAATGCAATGGTAAGATTATTTTAAATAGATTAATTGATGATTCTGTATTTGTACTGTTTACTGTATTTAAAAACATATGGAAAAACACAGATATAAAAAAAATTATGTAGAGAATTGGAATAAGGGTAAAAATACCTAAAATAACAGCTTTTACTTTTTTCATTTTTTTTTCCTCCTAAAGGGCAGGCCAGTGTGCCTGTCGTCATAACAACTGTTTAAACCGCAAACCGGCTTGACCGGTTTGTCGGCTTTGAAACTTTGTTATGTGTTATAATAATTTTTTTTTATATATTACATCAGTTGCTTTCAAAAAATAAAGCTGAACTTAAATTTGTAATATTTAAAATAGCTGATTCAGGTAAACAAAATGGTTCTTTTACTAAAACCTTTATTTTCTTAATTTTTTTGTATTTTCCTAAATCTACTGTTTTATATACAATTCTTGATATTGTTCGTTCTTCATATGAAGAATAATAATATTGTTCAATTTTTCCTTTATTTAAAATATTTTCTTCATTTTCTCCATCCTGATTTTCTATTACAACTAATAATGAACCATTAGGGAGAGCATTAATAGAAATTCCTTCAGGTATTATTATTTCTATATTAAAGGAATTTAAAACATCATTAACGCTATAACTTTTTTCAAAAGATTGTTCATTAAATGAAAATTTTTTATCCTGTATATTTAATAATTTGCTTTTTGAACAACATGAAAGTGAAAAAATGATTATCAAAATGTATAAATACTTTTTTCTAAATTTCATATGTATTATTTTTTTTCCTGTTGCCCAGTGGGCAATCCACATAACAACTGGTTGTACCGCAGCGGGCTTGACCCGCTGTCGGCTACGAACCTTTGTTATGACAAAAATATTTCTTATACAAAATTAGCTTTCTTATTTTTTTTTCTTTAAGAAAATTCTGTACAACCATTAGAAGCGTATGCTTCTATTATTAAACTTTTCCTAAGCGGCGTAAAGCCGCGTACTACTGCTTCCTTGCGCAATCCCTAAAGTTCTATTTCATTTCAGAAAGCAAGCTTGACTTGCTTTCTGAAATATTCTTTTTCCTTAATAGAATTATTCCTTCATATATAAAGGAAATTGGAATTATTATACCAGATTTAAACCACAATATTGAATCCATATTATTAAAACCAAAAAAGCCAATAATCCAATCATTAGCTTTTATTAAATTAAAAATACAACTTATCAGAAACATAAAAAGTGGAACAGAAAAAAAAGAAAAATAAAGAATTACCAATTCTTTTCGCGAAAGCTGTATTTTATTTAATTTAAATGAACAAAAATTAAAACCAAATGAAAACAGAGAAATAAGTATAAGCGAAATAGGTTTGTAAAGCAAAAATCTAAGGGGCGAAAATATAATTAATACTCCACTTGGCCCTGCTATATGTGCAATCATAATCAGACATAATAAAATTTCAAAAAATATATAAAATATAATTAAATTAATAATAATTCTTGGAATTCTTGTAATTAGCCGAGAAAAATAAGCCCAAAGTAAAAACAAAATAGGGGTAATAACAAATGTTATTCTTTTTTCATCTATCCAATCCCAAGTGTTTGTAATAAATGGATTTACTTCGATTATCCAAATTATCCATGATAATATTGAAAATATAAAAAGAAATAAAACTGAAATACTTTTTTTCATTTTTCTTCCTTTAAAAAAGGGCAGGCCAGTGTGCCTGTCGTCATAACAACTGGTTGTACCGCAGGCAGCTTGACTGCCTGTCGGCTACGAACCTTTGTTATGCTAATATTTTATATCATTTCGGTATGCAATTCTTTCTACAACGGCATGCGGAAATACTTTTTCAAATTCTGCAATATTTTGTTTATCAAATATGATAAAATCCGTTATATCAAGTTCTTGTGTTTCTTCTTCATCCTCAATCAACGCTACTCTTATCGCTCCATTTACAATAAGTTGATAAGATTCTGGATTGAAAATGTTTACCCACAAATAATACTTAGGCCATGCTATGCCTGCAATTGTAGGTCCATATCGTAGAAACTCACAAGTTATTATGTAATCTTTTCCTTTTACATAATTTTTCAAAATATTTTGTTTGATTTCATTTATATTTATCTCATGATTAATGCCTTCTTTTTGTAAGATAATTTCCATAGTTTTATTTGTTATATAAATTCTATGATTTAAGTCTTCTTGAATCCATTTATATAAAGTAGAACTTCCGCTTTTTCTATATTCGCTAACAATTTCTACAGGAAATAATTCTTCAATATTTTCATCATTAAATTTAAATCTATCCCACAATATACTTAAAGCCAAATCACCAGTTGTTAATTCACAGTTCATTAATTCAAATACAAAATTTGTTTCTTGATTTGTAAGTGCCCATTTATAGTAATAATCAAGATTAATTCCTTTTGAATTGATTATATAATCATAATATTTATTTCCTGATTTATGATTTACATCAGTAAATGATAGGTAGACTTTTTCTTTTCTTTTTGATGCAGAATTAATCATTTTTTCAAATAATTGATCTCTGTTCTGTTTACAATTCATAAAAAGAAGTGAAGAAAAAATCACTATTAATAAATACTTTTTTTTCATTTTTTTCTCTTAAGCACCCCAGTGCGGGTGTCAGCATAACAACAATTCTCCCCATCTTCCAAAGATTCTTACGTCAGCTCTCACTTTCCCAGTAAGAAACTCCGAAACTAGCTATAGCTATATAATACCACACATTACGAAAATATCTAGTATCTTACACGGATACGCCGTAAACCCAACATTCCGTATCCGTGAAACACCCGCGCCTAACAACAAGTGCCCCACCACCATCAAGTACCCCACTCCCATCAAGTGCCCCCGTCACCAACAAGTGTCAACACCCAAATCCTTCACTCCATCAACCTGTCCAACGGACTCACCACACCGCTGCCACCGCGATTCATCACATGGGTATAAATCTGAGTCGTCTTGATATCACTATGCCCTAGAAGCTCCTGCACAGTCCTGATGTCATAACCGTTTTCCAGCAGATGAGTCGCAAACGAATGACGGAACGTGTGGCAGCTCGCATTCTTATTTACCCCCGCAAGAATCACCGCCTGATGATAATCTCGTTCCTGTTGATTTTCTTACAGGAGGGCGGAGCCCCGCCCTACGTCCGCACTCCGTTGCGGCCTACCCACCCAAGTGGGGCTCCTCAACAAACTAATTTAAAGTGAACGCAGTTTCGTTTACGAAACTGCCAGCGCAGATATCTCCCCTTCAACGGTAAAAATAAAACACTCAATCTGCGCTGCCCCGCAACGCCCCAACTTGTTCTTCCGCCAACATATCACTAGAATTACCACATCACTCCGGACTTTCATCCTGAGTGCATTTTTTCCCACAGGAGCACCTCATGAAAAAACTCGGCCTCATCGGCGGCACCGGCCCCGAATCC
>JAEEGH010020373.1_pt1 | contig 13797 bp, 12 predicted proteins | sample 9134181 | NCBI WGS metagenome assembly JAEEGH01 (sample SAMN16246544, study PRJNA631951) | gut metagenome | biome: gut microbiome; feature: rumen; material: DP-attached | host: Bos | place: Iran: Karaj | collected 2018-10
GGTTGTTCAAGCCATTAAGGTTTGAACGCTTAATTGAAGGAACGAAAGGGACAGGAGGGGAGAGTAAAAGTATAAAAGTAATGGAAACAATATCATGGGTATTTTCAGCAACATATTAAAAGCGTCGGTTGAGATACTGGTGCTGGCATGCCTGTTCTACATGATTTTGCGTGTGCTTCGCGGAAGCCGCGGCATGCGAATGCTGGTGACGGTCGTCGTCGTGTTGATCGTCTTGCAGTTCAGTGCGCATTTCTTTGAACTTCAGACACTTGGCTGGTTGTGCGGACAGATTTTCTTCTATCTGCCGTTCTTTCTGGTCGTCGTATTTCAGGCGGAAATACGGCGTGTGTTGTTGATGATGAACGTGTCGAAGTTGCGCGACATGAAGACCCATGAAGCAAATGACGGCGAGACGGACCAGAAGTTGACGTTGATTCTGATGCCGATTCTCATGCGGCTTTCCAAGAATCGCATGGGGGCTTTGATCGCAGTCGAACAGGAGATCGGCCTGCAGGGTATCTGTGATTCTGGAAAGATTCTGAACGCGCCGTTGGATAGGGATAACAACTTGCTGGAGACCATCTTCTATGAAGGAAGTCCTTTGCATGACGGCGGCGTCATCATCCGCGGTGAGACGATCATAGCCGCAAGCTGTGTTTTCCCTCTGTGTGATACGGATAAAGATCTGTTGGATGCCAATTGGGGAATGCGCCATCAGGCGGCGCTTGGCTTGAGCGAACAAAGTGACGCCGTCGTTTTGGTTGTTTCGGAAGAGACTGGCCGTATCAGTTTGGCGTACAACGGGAAGATGAGCGAGATCGGAAGCGATCCAGAGCGCATGCGGAAGCTGATGAACCAGAATCTGCATGTTGTGACTGCGGAAGAAGATTATCCGATATTGATGGAGCTGTACCATTGCCTTCTGAACATGGGGCAGCAGATACGGCGGAATCTCGGATTGATGAAGAAAAAGCCAAAAAGCAAATAGGACGGACAGATGATCATAGAAAGTTTCAAACGTGCGAAACGGCGTTTCATGTCCGACATATGGCGGCGGCTTGGGGCTTTGGCCTTGGCGATATATGTGTGGACGTGGATCAACGTGCGTGTGACGGACAGCCAGATCGTGTCTGGTATTCCGATTCATATCTCATACGATCAGAACAAGATGCAACTCATGAATTCACCTGATCAAATTCGTGATTTTGTCGTCCAGTCCCGTGGAAAGGACATGGACGCGAACTGGATGCTTGCGTCTTCCTACGAATTGCAGGTGAACATGCCGCCCAGCGTAAAGGGGACGGTCACACTGGAATTCGGAAAGGATCAACTGGAAGTCGTGAAAAAGCCTAATGGCGTGACGCTGAAGGAGATGCAACCGTCGAAAATACGTGTGACGGCGGATGAAATCGTAGAAACATGGATAGGCATTGCGCATGTTCCAAGCAAGATGAAGCCGAACGGCGATTTGGTGCGTTTCTTGGCTCCGCAACCCGCCCGTGTGAAAGTGCGCGGCCCATCGCGTATTGTGCATAATCTACAGACATTGACATTGAAGGAGCCGGATTTGAGCATGCCATTCGGTTCGACCATCCGTTTGCAGGTTGACAATCCGGATCGTTCCAGTCTGACCATTACGCCGCAGGAAGTTTCTGTGAATGTCGAAAAGCAGATTATGGAAGAGCAAGACATCGAGAAGCTGACGCCACATCTGCTTCTGCCGCCCAATACGGATCTGGCGTTGGGGGCGGTGAGCCTTCCGAATGTAACGGTCCGTCTTCATGGTTCCGTCAATGACATGGCGGAGCTGAAATCGGCGAATTCACCCATCCGCGTGTTTCTGGATTTGACCGATGTGACGGATGTCGGACCATGGAGCCGCAAGGTCATGGTGGGCGGCCTTCCGAACGGTGTGGAAGTCGTGAAAGTCGATCCAGACGTTATTCATGATATCGTTTTGACGCGGCGTGAAACGACTACCACGAAGCCGTCCCCCACCGAGGCGGAGCCTGTCGCGGAGGACGGAAAAGGAGTATTGGAAGGCGTTGCGCCGAAGAACGCTCCAGCGGTTGTCACGCCGCATGACGGCGTGAAGACTGGAACGCAAGAAGATGCTCCAAAACAAGCGGTTCCAGTGGAACAGCCGCCTGCTAATGACGGAAAATAAACTGAGAAAAGAAAACAAGCAAGGCGCAGTCCGAAAAGACTGCGCCTTGCTTGTTTTACAATATGTTTTGAATGATCAGATTTCGTTGGTCTTCTTGAAAAGAGCCTGATGGCGGAGCTCCGTCTTGAGGCCGAGTTCCGTCGTCGCAATCTGAAGAGACCGCTTCAACTTGCCGACATCCGTCTTCGGTGGAAGTTTGACCAAGAACATCATAAGATACTGGCCTTGAGAGACTTTTGTCGTCAAGTCCACGATATTGATGGATTTCTGGCGGAGATATTCGGCAACGAATGCAACGAGGCCAGGCGCGTCTGGACCAGAAGCCGTCAAGACATAGAGATCTTGATCTTCTGATTCGGCGGCAATGGCTTCGTCGTCCTGTTCAAACGGGACGATGCCGATTTCAAAATTCTCCAGCCCTTTGACCGCGTGGAAGGCTTCCTGGATGTGTTTCACATCCGTTCCTTCGGGAAACGCGGCCAGAAGGAGCATGGTGAAATATCCGCGCATGACGGTCTGACTCAGATCTTCAAGATTTCCGCCGATTTTCTTAATGGCGGATGTCACGTCGGCAATGATACCGACGCGATCCTTGAACATGACTGAAATGACGTAATTCATGGTAATTGCGGAACTTAACGGGTCTTGACGACTCTGCGGTCGAAGTCGATGAGTTCATCGATCCAGGCGGAACCGGCGGGCACGCCCTGTTGCAGGCAGAACATGTTCCAGATGTCGCCGACGGGAGCGGTCTTGAGCTCTTCGAGGAGGGCGAGCTTCATAGCGCCGTCGTTGTTGGAATCGAAGTTGAGGAGGATCTGCGTGGGTTCGACGAGAGCGGCGAGCAGAGCCTTCTGGGTGGCGCGCGTACCGATGGTCCATGCGCCGACGCGGTTGATGGACGCGTCGAAGAAGTCCAAAGCGATGTTGACACGGCTCAGAGCGCCGCCGCGGACGATCTGCTGGAAGAGGCAGCGGAGATCGTCGTTAAGGATGACGACGTGGTCGGAATCCCAACGGATGCCGCGGGAGACGTGGAGGAGGAGTTCCGGCTTGAAGAGCAGGATGGAGGAAATCTTGTCATAGATGTTTTCCGTGGGATGGAAATGGCCCATGTCCAACGTGATCATCTGCGGATGCGTCATGGCATAGCCCATGTAGAATTCATGGGAACCGACGACGTAGTCTTCAGAGCCGAGGCCGAACAGTTTGCATTCAACGCCGTCTTTGCAGTATTTTTCATCGATCTTTTCGGCAAAGATTTCATCGTATGCTTCGATGAGGCGTTTGCGGGGCGCCCAACGGTCAACAGGCTGATCTTTCGCGCCATCGGGAATCCAATGGTTGACGACACATGCGCAGCCTTGGTTCTTGCCCATGGCTTCGGCGATGCGGCGGCAGCATTTGTCGTGGCGGATCCAGAAGTTACGGATATCGTCGTTGGCGTGAGAGAGCGTATAGCCGTCATTCGCAAGCGGATGCGCGAAGAACGTGGGGTTGAAGTCCAGCGGGATGCCGTTGTCTTTCGACCATTTCATCCAGTTAGCGAAGTGTTCTGGGCCAATCTGGTCGCGTTCGACGACTTTGCCATTGGTTTCGGCATAGATGGCATGGAGGTTGAAACGCTTCTTGCCAGGGATAAGGGAGAAGGCTTTTTCGGCGTCTTTACGGAGCATGTCTGCCGTGAGGGCGGGGCCTGGGTAGTTACCGATGGCCATGATGCCGCCGCCGGAGACGGATTCGTCATGAACTTCGAAACCTTTGACGTCGTCGCCCTGCCAGCAGTGGAGGGAGATGGCGGTGTTGGCGAGCGTGGTCAGCGCGGCATCCGTGTCAACGCCGATGGTCTTGAAGAAAGCTTTCGCGCAATCATAACGCTTCTGGATGATTTCGGGGGTGAGATACTGGAACATGTTGTCTCCTGTGAATGATGGTTTGAATATATTAAAATAGGTATTGGTGGTTTACCAGCTGCCGTGCAAGGCGGCCGCCTTGATGAATTCGAAATTCTTGGCAGGATCTTGATGCTTGAGAATTTCGATGGCGACGAGATCGGGGGCGGGAAGGGCACCGACGGATGCGAAGAAATCAATCTTCTCCGCCGTATTTTTGAACATCTTGTCCGCTTTTTCATCGATGAAGGAAAGATCGGCGAAACGGAGGAGACGGGTATGGCCGACCATGACCTGCGCGCCTTTCAGGAAGGTCTTGTGGTGCTTTTTGAGGGCGGGAGCGTCAAAATCATCGACGAGCCGCTGGCCGGGCTTGTTGCCTTCCGTTCCGACGTTGATCGGCAAGTCAAGAGCGAGTGCGGCTTCGACATATTTGTCCAGATTGGCGGCCTTATGGGCGGCGACTTCTGGATCTTTGAAATTCCAGTTGCGGTCTGGAATGATATTGACGGCGGCGACACCTTTTTCCTTCAGAAGCTTCAATTGGGCGTATGGATCCGCTTCGCCTTCCGTGTCGCCGTCGAGCCATGCGGTCATTGGAATGGCGCGGCATTCACGAATCATACTGATGACGGTATCGAGCGCGGGGAATGTCTTGTCGTCCGGCTGCTGGTAACCAATGCCGCCGCGTTTGATGAGTTTCGAACGGAGCAGATCCGTGAAAGCATTGGCGTTGTTTATCTTGGCCATCATGTCTTCAAGCTTGGCACTGAAGATGCGAGCCCAGAATTCAGCGGCTTTTTCAGGCGAGCCGAGAACTTTCAGCGACTTTTCATAGAAAGCGACACAGATGTGACGCTCTGTCGCGTTGCCTTCCGGCGTAATCGGCAGGACGTCTTTGTCATAATCCAATTGGAACGCGTCCAGTTTTGCGTTGATTCGCGCGATGACGGCGCGGTTGCGGGCATGAGAACGCTCTAGCATGTCTGCGAGAATCTTTTCAGCCTGTGAGCCTTTCGCAGGCTTTTTGACGAAACCGAACCCCATGAAATAGAAGACACCCGCTTCGCCGGGGGAGTTGATATCGACGTTTGCATATTCTTTGAAAAAGACGCGTGATTCGAAACCGACGGCTGTGCGGAGCTGGAGGATGTCACCAGCGGCGATGAATTCGTCCATGCCTTGCAGGACATCAAAGTCGCAAATGGCGGCGGAATAGAGGCCTAACTTCTTCATTTCGAAGGCGATCTGTGAGGGAGACCAACCTTCGCCGTTATAGGAGAAGAAGGTGTGGATGTGCATGTTGACGCGGTCGTTTTCCGGTGGGAACGGCGTGGAAGCCGCCAGCGAGGTCAGTTCGGCACGACGGAGGGAGGCATCGAAGGATGATAGATTCATGTGTGGTTTTCCTGCTTTTAGGGTGAGTCCACGATTTTATATAATGTATGACAATTTAAAAACTTTAAGGGAAAAATACCAAAAGTCAAGTAATAGCAGGTATTGATACAAAATAAAACGGCGGTTTCATGAGAAACCGCCGTTTGGAAGGGATGGAGCGGGCGAACGGACTCGAACCGTCGACAGCCACCTTGGCAAGGTGGCGCTCTACCAACTGAGCTACGCCCGCATCTATGAAATGGAGCGGGCGAACGGACTCGAACCGTCGACAGCCACCTTGGCAAGGTGGCGCTCTACCAACTGAGCTACGCCCGCATCAACACAGATGCTTGAAGTGGAGCGGGCGAACGGACTCGAACCGTCGACAGCCACCTTGGCAAGGTGGCGCTCTACCAACTGAGCTACGCCCGCGTTCCAATGAAACGTCTTTTACATTAATTCATGATTCACGATTTGCAAGCTAACCGATGGAACTTTTCCAGAAAAGTTCACGCCTTGTTGTCGTTTTCGCGGATTTTGCCACGCTGAATCTTACCCGAAATGGATTTCGGCAGTTCATCGACGAATTCGACGATACGCGGATATTTGTAGGGCGCCGTCGTCTTCTTGACGTGATTCTGCAACTCCTTCGCGAGCTCTGGGCTGGCGACGTAGCCGCGCTGTTTGGCGAGAACAACAGTCGCCTTAACGACTTGTCCGCGGATAGGATCCGGAGCGGCGGTTACGGCGCATTCCAAAACGCATGGATGCTCCATGAGGGCGGATTCGACCTCGAAGGGGGAGATGCGGTAGCCAGAGCATTTGATGACGTCGTCGTTGCGGCCGACGAACCAGATGTAACCGTCCGAATCGCGCCATGCCATGTCGCCTGTATAGTAGTCGCCGTTTTTCCATGATTTAGCCATGGCGTCTGGAGCGCGGTAGTATTCGCGGAAGAGGCCGACGGGGCGCTGCGATTCGGCGTTTTTGATGACGATGTTGCCTGGAACGCCGTCTTCGCATGGATTGCCATCATCGTCCAACAACTGCAAGTCAAAGATCGGGGAGAATTTGCCTGTGGAGCCGGGCTTGATTGGAATCCACGGCTGGAAGTTGGCGATCAGAACGGATGTCTCCGTCTGGCCGAAGCCTTCGACGAGCGGGAGACCCGTGATTTTCATCCACTGGTTGTAAACTTCCGGATTCAGCGGTTCGCCGGCGATGGAACACTGCTTCAGGCGGGAGAAATCGAACTGCGAGAGGTCTTCCTTGATAAGGAAACGGTAGATGGTGGGCGGCGCACAGAACGTCGTCAATTGTAGTCTATCCATGGCACGGAGGAGCTTGGCGGCTTCGAAATGGCCTTCTTCGTCATACGCCGCGATGACGGCGCCGCACATCCACTGACCGTAGATTTTGCCCCATGCGAATTTCGCCCAGCCGGAATCGACAGCGGTCAGATGGCGGGTACCTTCTTCAACGTGCTGCCAATATTTCGCAGTGACGATGTGGCCAATCGGAAGCGTGTAGTCATGGATGACCATTTTCGGATGACTAGCCGTTCCCGACGTGAAATACATGAGCATAGTATCGCGTTCGCCTGCGTAATCGGCTCCCGTCGGTTTTGTCCATTCCGTTGAGCATTTGGCAACTTCTTCATGGTAGTCCAGCCATCCTTCGGGGATGCGACTGCCGACGGCGGCGAGTTTTTGGACGGTTGGGCAACCAGGCAGGGCTTCGATGACATGGCCGGTGATAATTGGATCGTCGATGGTGACAATCATCTTGATTTCAGCGGCTTGCGCACGATAGACGATGTCTTTCGCCGTCAAGAGGTAGGTGGCGGGAATGACGATGGCGCCAATCTTGTGGAGGGCGATCATGCAGACCCAGACTTCCACGCGCTGCTTGAGAATCAGCATGACGGTGTCGCCTTTGCGGATGCCCTGCGCTTTGAAGAAATTGGCGGCTTGGTTGGACATACGCTTCAAGTCACCGAAAGAGAAGACCTTAACTTCATCCGAATCATCATTCGTCCAGGCGAGAGCAGGCTTGTCATCCTGTTCTTCTGCCCAAGCGTCAATACAGTCGTAACCGAAATTGAAGCCTTTTGGGATGATGGCTTTGTAGTTTGCTTTGAAGTCTTCGTATGAATCGAAATCTTGTCGTGGGAGAATTTTATCTAAGATGCTCATAATGGGAGGCTATATTCAAAAAATGTGTTACGCAGAAGGCTCGGTTCGCTTTATTTCGTATCCTTCGAAATGATGGTAACGAATTTCGCGGGGCCGCCGACGGCACGCTGGCCGTGGGGAATGCGCGGATCGAAATAGAGCGAATCGCCGGCGTTGAGGAAGAATTCATGCTTACCGAGGACGACCTTGACGGTGCCTTCGAGAACAAGATTGAATTCCTGTCCGCCGTGGGCGACGAGGCTTGCTTCGTGCGCTTCGTCTTCATGTGGCTCCAAACAGACGTACAGAGGTTCCATGATACGTCCTTTGAAGTTGTAGGCGAGCGATTGGAAGCTGTAGCCTGGATAACGATCTACGTCTACCCCTTGCCCTGAACGGACAAGGGTGTAGTCTCCCATTTTCGGATCTTCACCAGTGAGAAGCACGGTGAAATCGACGTTGAAAAGATCAGCCAGTTCATAGAGCGTGCTGATGGGAATGGACTTCACGTTGTTTTCGAAGTCCAGATATTCCTGTTCGGATATGTTGAGTTTCGCCGCGACATCGACGGAGGAGTATTCGAGAATGTCTCGGAGTTCACGTATACGGGCTGCGATTTGGGCTGGATTGTTGGCCATAATGGATATTCCTTGCGTGTCTGCCTGCTGGGCATTACGGAAGTGCGGATGATAATTTATTTTTCATATATTAATATAATATGGTAATGAAAAAATGCATTTATACTTGCCAACTCTTTGTCTTTGGTTTGTTTTTTTCAAACGAAAATTGAGAAAAGAGGACTCTATTTTTCCCTGCAATCATGCAAAAAATACGTGATTATCATAAATATGTGTTAATGATAATCATATCTATGGATAAATTTTTTATACATGAAATAAAATTTGCATGAAAATTTGGCAAGATTGAATTTCTAAGTTACCTTAATAAATAATTATGATAATAGATATATGATAGGCAAATAATAATTGTCGTTGTATATTAGTAATGTTGTAGTATCTGAGAATGGGTCTTGACATGGGAGAAGCATCATCGCCAAGAAAAAGGATAGCAAGATGAACATGAAAAAGGAAATGGCGGAGAACCATCATCGGGTTCCGATTACGGAGGAGGTTCGAAAAGCATTGCGAGAAAAGAGACTGGGGTTTGGAATGTCATATACGGCAGCTGCTGAGTTTATAGGCGTTCATTGGTCAACCTATCGAAAATGGGAGACCGGAGAGACAACACAATATACTCGAGAGGTTGAACGTCGTGTCCAGTGCTTCCTCACGGAGGAAAAACCGTCCATGGCGACTCTTGATGAACATGAGAAATCCTCCCGTATGATGGAAAAGTTGATTCACCGTCTTCGCAATACGTATCGTCTTTGCCAGAGGCAACCGCGTCTGCAGGAACGCCTAGCCATCCGTTTGGAAGGGTTGATTGATGACATTTTGAGTCTTTCCTCCCTAAATCCATAATCAGGGAGGCGATGCTAACGTATCAATTGGTCTGTTGCATTCTTGTGTCTATAAAGCTCATGCCGAATTTTATTGGTGTGTGCATGACATTGGAATATTAGAACTTAAGCAAGACAAAGCCTAACGGCAGCAGTTGTGTTTGGATGGCGATTGCGCCGTCTTGACGGCGCGTAGTGGCGACTGGCTGCCAAGTGCCATCGGTGGACAGTTGCTGAACGGCAATGGTTTGTGACCATGGTCCGGCCAGCGTAAGTTCGTCCAACGAATCAAGCCCGATGTTGAGGACGACGGCGATTTTGGAACCGTCGGGCAGAATGGCGGCCTTTAGGAGTATCTCCGCGTCGTCGGGATACCAGATCGGCAAGACGTCCAGTTTTTGCAGGCATTTGATAAATAGTTGCTTACGTGTTTCATTGAATATTCCGAATGAACGGAGACCGTCATTCCAGCCATATTCATGCGCGAAGGTGATGACGGATGTACCGTCGTTTTTTTGATAGAGCACGGCGCCTGGTGCGAGTTTCTTTTTGTTTGCGTCGAAGATAAATGAACGATGGAAAAGATTGGTCAGAATCTGTGTGTCGTCTGCCGGTCTGAGCAAGGCGATGCCGCTGTTATTAAAAGGCATGATTTCTTGACCGTCGGCTTGTTCAAAAGAGACATGTTCCAGTGGCCATGGCTCTGCCGTGCAACCACATAGATCAGATAGCCCACGTTTTGTCAATGCGATCGCCGCACCGCCATCGAGCAGAACATTGCGTTTGAAGAGCTCTTTGACTTCATCGTCGGAAAGCACATTGATTTGCAGAGCAGAGAGTGCAACGGCGTTACCGGGCTTCTTTGAGAAGTAGATGGGCAAGCCCATGCGTCCGAACGTTTCATGCCAACCTCCGCTTGTTGGGCTGGTCGGATAGTTGAAGACCGGTGTGGACGGCATTGGGATACAGATACCCTGCCATTGCAGCTTCATGGCGTAAATCGACTCCAATTGGTTGGATATTTCGGCCAGAGCCTTTCTGTACGCTTTCCCAGAATTTGGCTCGAAAGACGACATACGGGTAATCCAGTATTTACCGCCTTTGCATCCTTCCAAGGCGGACATCGTGACATGCATACGAAGCGTCGCTGCTGAAGTGGAGTAGCGGTTTTGTGGGAATGTGTCAGGCTCGCAGATGAGCGTGACGTCGTCATTGAATGCGGCAATCTGCGTGGCGGTGAAATGCAACCATGCGGGAATATTGCGCAGGGAGTCTTGCAGATAGCGGGCGTTGTTGATGCGGATGACGGCTTCGCCTGTGTGTCCTGCAAGTATTTTCGCAACGGCCGGGGCGTGGCGGACGTCCTGCGAGCAGAGGCAGAAGCTGCACGGAATGGACGGATTGACGGCATCGATGGAGTCGCGAATGAGATGGGCGTATTTGACCATGGATTCCTGCAGGATGCCGTCCATGATATGCGCGTCCTCCTTTGAAGACTTGACAGCTTCGCGCAACTCATCCGATGTCAGATTTCGTCCAGTCTTTTGGTTGAAGAGCGCCGTGTGGAGCGGACAGAAACAGGCGGAACGGCCTGTGATGAAACGCGTGTCGTCGTCCAGCATGAAGAAATCAGGCTGTGCGGAGGCCGCGGTCATGATAGCCTTGTGGATATAGTCGCGGAACGGCTCTCCTTCGGGGCACATGGTGTATTGGTAGTTGCCGTCAATACGGCGTATCTGCTGGAAATTCGTCGGTGAGTCTGGAACCCATCCATGGCCCCATGTGGCTTGGATGAGAATGCCCGTCGGAACGCCCTTTTCCTTCAAGAGTTTCTGGAAGATTTTGAAGCGGGACGTGTATTCGGCTGCTTTATCCACTGGTGGCACGCCTTCTGGGACAAGCGTAAACGAAAATGCCACGGAGTCGATGACTTGGTCATTGTAAAGGTTGACGATGTCAGACGTGATTTCTTCCGCGTGGTCAGTGAGCAGTGGGACGATGTCGATTTTATGCATGGTAATAGTCTGGGATAGTAGTGTAGTGGTGAACAGGAACAGACTGAGAAGACTGGAATGTTTGAACATGGCGTTTACATTAATGTCGTTTATCAAAATAATCAAGGTAAAGAGGAAAAAACATGCCATATCCACAATTTGACCGACAATTGCTGAAAATCAAGCCATTGTCAGAAAGATATAATAAGGTATATATAGAAAAGGACTATGTACGGTCTGATACGCCTGTGCCAGATGACTGTGGTATCGACGAGACGTTGATGGATGAGGTCGTCGGACGGATTCGGCAGGCCCGAGCGAACGGTCGACCTGTCATGATGGCATTTGGCGCGCATTCCATCAAGAATGGTCTGGGGCCACTGATGGTGAATTTGATGGAACGCGGATGGTTGACGCATCTTGCGACGAACGGAGCAGGCATCATCCACGACTGGGAGTTTGCCTTCCAAGGGCAGTCCAGTGAAGACGTTCGGGCGAATGTCAAGCAAGGCCAATTCGGCATTTGGCAGGAGACGGGTTACTACATCAATCTCGCGATTGTCGTTGGCGCATATGAAGGGCTCGGCTACGGTGAATCCGTCGGCTCGATGATTGAAAACGAAGGCCTGATGATTCCTAAAGAGGAGGCTCTGACGGAGGAAATCAGGCGATGCGCGGTGGAAGAACCGGGCAGGGCGGCTGGCGCTGCGGATCTCTTGAAGACAATCCGTACATTCAAGCTGAAGTCAGGCTGGATGACCATCCCGCATCCATATAAGAAATATAGCGCACAGGCGAATGCCTTTCGGCTGCATGTGCCGTTCACAAGCCATCCAATGTTCGGTCATGACATCATCTACACACATCCGATGAACTGCGGGGCAGCCATCGGACGCGCCGCGGAACGCGATTTTCTGACGTTTGCTGAGCAGGTCCATCATTTGGAGGGCGGCGTCTATCTGTCCGTCGGTTCCGCCGTCATGTCTCCGATGATTTTTGAAAAGTCGCTGTCAATGTCGCAGAACATGGAAATACAGGCGGGGCGGCATATCGACAACCATTACATGCTGGTGGTCGATCTTGCGAAGAGCAGTTGGGATTGGAGCAAAGACGGCGAGCCGCCTATGGACAATCCCGCCTACTATCTCCGTTACTGCAAGACGTTCAACCGCATGGGCGGTGTCATGCGTTATCTATCAGCGGACAACCGCCATTTCCTGCTGAAACTTTCGCAAAAACTTCAGTGATAAGGAGTTGCCATGGACAGAGTGACATTGGGACGGACTGGATTGAACGTATGCAAGAACGGTTTTGGTGCACTGCCAATCCAACGCATCAGCTACGAAGAGGCCGCAAAACTGCTTGTCAAAGCCTATCAAAACGGCATCGACATGTTCGACACGGCCAATTTCTATACGGACAGTGAGAAGAAGATCGGTATCGCCATGCCGCAAATGAAGCGGGAGAATATCGTCATCACAACAAAGACCGGCGCATCAACGCCTGACGTTTTCTGGCAGCATTTGGACAACTCGCTGTGCATGATGAAAACCGATTACATCGACATCTATCAGTTTCATAATCCGAAAGTATGCCCATTGCCGAATGACGGCAGCGGACTGTATGAATGCATGATGGAAGCACGAAAACAAGGTAAAATCCGCTTTATCGGTTTGACGAATCACCGTCTAGATACGGCGACAATCTGCATTGATTCAGGACTTTATGATAGTCTTCAGTTCCCGTTTAGCTATCTTTCCGGCGAACCGGAATTGCAACTGGTCGAAAAATGCAAGGCCGCGAATATGGGCTTCATCGCCATGAAAGCGTTGTCAGGCGGTCTGATCAAGAACAGTCGCGCAGCATACGCGTTCATGCGGCAGTATCCGACTGTGCTGCCGATTTGGGGCGTCCAAAAGGAAAACGAACTGGATGAATTCCTGAGCTACAATGACAATCCGCCATCGCTTGACGCGGATCTTCAGGCCGTCATTGATGCCGATCGCAAGGAACTGACTGGCGAATTCTGCCGTGGCTGTGGTTATTGCATGCCATGTCCAGCCGGAATTGAAATCAATAATTGCGCTCGCATGTCGTTGCTGCTGAGACGTTCACCGACAGCCAGCCACCTGTCGGCGGCTGGACAAGCGAAGATGGCAAAGATCAAAGAGTGCAAGCATTGCGGAAAGTGCAAGTCCAAGTGCCCGTATGGGTTGGATACACCGGAACTGTTGCGGCGCAATCTGGAAGATTACGAACAATTCCTTGCAGACTACCAGAAGACTCATCTTGTATCGTGAGTCAAAGAATGCCTTGCAATCACAATAAAAATCGCGTGGCGAGTTTGCATTCTGGAAAAATGTGGTATATTAATTGACGTAACCATCAAACACGACGTTATGTCGTCAACATCTTTTCACGACAGGCGGTCATCGCCATGAGGCGGTGTCCGATAAATACTTTCGCGAAAAAATATGATGGGAAAATACGTCATGATTACTTGCAAAAGCCGTATAACGGTGTAAAGTAATGGTCGTGACGAAAACGGCGGGACAGCCCGCCGGCTCTTTGGAAACCGAGCAGCGCAATATGAGCGAACATGATTTTTTGAATGGAAGGGTTCCCCATGCGAGGCATGGGGCTCCTCCCCGATAAAATCCTTTAATTATTTTTATTGAATCGACAGGATGGCGGCGCGAAGGCGCCGCCGTTTGGACTTTTCAGAGATGGAGAG
>JAEEGH010020375.1_pt1 | contig 13797 bp, 9 predicted proteins | sample 9134181 | NCBI WGS metagenome assembly JAEEGH01 (sample SAMN16246544, study PRJNA631951) | gut metagenome | biome: gut microbiome; feature: rumen; material: DP-attached | host: Bos | place: Iran: Karaj | collected 2018-10
GGCGTAAACCACTCGTTGGCGATAACTCCCACCATGGCGTCTCCGCTCTGTCCGGCACAGAGGTCCGCTTTGTCATGAAAGAAATAGGTGGCGGCGGCAGCCCAGATAAGTGCCACCAAGCCTTCGGCTATCATGGCACCGTAAAAAATAGGACGTGCCTGTCTTTCGTTCACCATACAGCGTGCCATCAGTGGCGACTGTGTGGCATGGAAACCGGAAATGGCACCGCAGGCGATGCTTACAAACATCATCGGGAAAATGGGGTTGGTGTCAGCTTTGGGATGGCGGTTGGCAAGCCCTTCCCACACCTCGGTGAGGTGCACTTCGGGGCGGAAAAAGAAGGCACACATGACAAACACTGCCATCAACAGCAGCAAGATGCCGAAAACGGGATAAATGCGTCCTATCAGTTTGTCAATAGGCAGCATAGTGGCAAGCATATAATAAACGAAGATAATTGCCGGCCATATCCACAACTGCCAGTCGGGTGTATAGTTGTTGATAAGCAGTTGTGCGGGGGTTTTTACAAACACTGCCCCCACCAAAATCATCAATATGACCGTAAAATAACGCATAAACTGCTTGACGCCGTTGCCGAGGTATCTGCCGTGGAGCTCGGGCAGGGAGCAGCCGTCGTGTCGCAACGACATATATCCGGAGATAAAGTCATGTACGGCACCGGCAAAAATACTGCCGAAGACTATCCACAGAAACGAGGCTGTACCGAACTGCGCCCCCATAATGGCACCTACAATAGGTCCCACACCGGCAATATTTAAAAATTGTATCAAAAATATTCTCCAAGGCTTCATCGGCACATAATCCACACCGTCTGCCATGGTGGTGGCGGGCGTAGCCCTTTGGGCATCCACGCCTATCATACGTTCTATCCATTTGCTGTAAAGCAAATATCCCAATAACAATAAAATGATTGAAATAATAAACGTTATCATATATTTACTCCTCCAAATAAACTCTTTTTACACGCGGTGAAATGCTTGTAAGCAATTCATATTCTATCAATCCGGACGAACTTGCCAAAGACTGCAAAGGCATTTGCTCTCCGAAAATAATCACTTCGTCACCTTCTTTAACATCTATATCGGTAACATCCACCATACACATGTCCATACAAATGCTTCCCACAATTTTTGCCTTTTGATGATTGATCAAAACATCGGTTTTGCCATAGCCGGCACTTCTGGGCAACCCGTCTGCATAGCCGATGGGGATGGTGGCAATGGTGGTTTCCCTGTCGGTTTTAAATCTTCTGTTGTAACCCACAGTTTCGCCTTTTGCAATGGTCCGCAACTGGGAGACAACGGTTTTCAATGTAGATACCAAAGTTACCTTGGAACTGTCGGCAAAAGGACAAATGCCGTACAAGCCGATGCCCATTCTCACCATGTCGAAATGATATTGCGGGAAACGACACAATCCTGCCGTGTTGGCAATATGTTTCATAGGACGGTAGCCCAGTTCTTTGGTGATATAGTCATGACACTGCGTAAGCAGGGCTGCCTGATGATGCGTGAAGGCATCTTCGGCGGGGTCGTCGGCGGCTACAAAGTGCGAGAATACGCTTTCGACCACTATCCGCGGATTGTTTTTCAATTTGTTCACCAATTTCTCCAACTCTCCGGGCATAAATCCCAAACGATGCATGCCGGTATCTATCTTTAAATGCACATGCAGGGCGTCCATGGCGGTGTTTCCCTTCAAAGCATCTTCCAACATCTCCAGCACACTGAAACTATACACCTCCGGCTGCAACTGATATTTCAACAAAGCATCTATGGCCTTGCTTTCGGGATTCATCACCATAATAGGCAGACGGATGTTTTTTTCTCTCAAAGTAGCACCTTCGTCGGCATAGGCAACTGTCAGATAGTCAATTCCGTGATATTGCAAAGCATTGGCCACTTCCACATCTCCGGCACCATACGACCACGCTTTCACCATCGCCATGGTTTTCACCTGCGGCTGTATCAAGGAGCGATAATAGTTGACATTGGCAATCATTTTGCTTAAATCCACTTCCAAAACGGTTTCGTGCGTTTTCAACTCCAAACAACCGGCAATGCGTTCAAGATGATATTTTCTGGCACCTTTTATCAAAATAATTTCCTTGTCGATGGTCTGCCTGTCGAATTGCGACAGAAAATCATCGGTAGTGGCATAAAATTCTTTCTGCATGCTGAACAAGTCTGCCTGCCGACGGACAGACTCCCCTATCCCTATCAATCGGTCCACACGGCTGTTTTTCAGCAATTGGTTTACTTCCCTATACAAATCTTTCTCCGAACTGCCGCTTTGCAGAATATCCGACAACACCACCGTCCTTTTTTCATATTGCCGTTGATGACTCATCAAATCCAAGGCTATTTGCAAGGAATTGATATCAGAATTATAGGTGTCGTTGATTATCAAACTGCGATTGATGCCTTGTTTCATTTCCAGACGCATGGCAATCGGGGTGAGTTTTTTCAACCTATTGAAAATAATATCGTTATCATAATTCAACACCAACATGGCAGCCCAACATTGTATGGCATTTTCTATGGAAGCCTTGTCGGCAAAAGGTATCTCCACTTTTATTTCCCTGCCTTGGTAAACGGCTGTCATGATCGTTGTATGATTGTTGCTGTCTATTTGTTTTACCGACAAATTCACCTCTTTTTTAGTTCTCGACCAGCTGAAAAGCTGAATCCGGCTTGCAAAATCGCTTTGTTGCAGGTTTTTGCCGATATAAGGGTCGTCAGCATTGTATATCAATGTCTGCACATGCCGGAAAAGTTGCAGTTTTTCTGCCGTTTTTTGGTCAATATTGTCAAAACCTTCTCCGTGGGCACTGCCGATATTGGTAAAAATGCCTATGGTTGGTTGAATAACGGCCTCCAAAGCCGCCATTTCGTTCGGTCGAGAGATGCCTGCCTCAAAAATTCCCAATTGGTCGCCTTCCGACATATTCCACACCGACATGGGCACCCCTATTTGCGAATTGAAACTGTTGGGAGAATACACCACTTTTTTGTCTTCACACAACAATTGAAACAGCCATTCTTTGACGGCGGTTTTTCCGTTGCTGCCGGTAATACCGATAACGGGAATATTGAACCGGCTGCGGTGGTATTGTACCAACTTCTGCAAAGCTTTTAAAGGACTATCTACGAGGATAAAGTTGGCTTGCTGAAAATTATTTATCTGATTTTCAAAACTTTTCTCTACCACAAAATTCTTTACTCCTTGTTGGCAGGCATTTTTTATGTATTTATGTCCGTCGTTGGCGGGTGTTTTGATGGCAAAAAACAAGGCATCCACTTTGCCGGCCGCCTTACGGCTGTCATAGAGCAAATCTCTTATCGGGGCATTGCCGTCGCCACGGGCTTGCAAAATGCCGTCAACAATTTCCGATATTTGGCATATCGTGTACATGGACTATTCTGCTTGATAATTTTTCCTATTGCGGTAAATATCGCAGGCTAAATAAATAGCTTGCCGCATAGATGTTTCCGTTGCCATACATTTGCCGGCAATATCATAAGCCGTTCCATGAGCTGGAGATGTTCTAACAATCGGCAACCCTGCGGTATAGTTGACACCGCCTTCGTGCGACAAAAGTTTGAAAGGCACCATGGCTTGATCGTGATACATAGCCAAAATGGCGTCAAATTTTTTGTAATTGCCGCTGCCGAACAAGCCGTCTGCCGGATAAGGACCGAAAGCATAAATACCTTCTGCAAATGCTTCTTCTATGGCAGGTTGTATGCAAGCCGCCTCCTCGTTGCCGAACATACCCTCTTCACCGGCATGCGGATTCAACGACAAAACGGCAATGCGAGGATTGGTACAGGCAAAATCTTTTTTCAAACTTTCATTCAATATGGCTAATTTTCCTTTTATCAAATCTTTATTCAACGCCTTAGGAACCGTTGAAAGAGCACAATGTGTGGTAACGGTGCCGATTCTCAACGTATCGTCCACCATCAACATAAGATAATTGTCCGACTTGCAACAGGCTGCCAAATATTCCGTTTGACCGCCAAAGTGAAATTTATCACTTTGCATGTTTTTCTTATTCACAGGAGCTGTCACCAGCACATCTATATCTCCGTGCAACACATGTTCGGTGGCTTGCTGCAATGACAGCAAGGACATGCGACCTGCAATTTCGGTTGACTGACCGATTTGGATTTTTATCTCACTGTCGGTAATGTTGATCATATTGGCTTTTTGCGTAGATGCATTACCCGGCTGTTTGATAATGTTAAACATGAAATCGGAGCAATTTTTCATCAATTTGCGATGATACGATGCCACTTTGGAAGATCCGTACACAATAGGTGTACAAATTTCCATCATTTGATTGTCTAACAACACTTTTGTGATAATTTCATAGCCGATGCCGTTTACATCGCCCTGCGTGATACCCACTAATATTGATTTATCTGACATGAATTTCTTTTATTTTTTGCAAAAGTAACATTTTTTTTTCACTTATACTACAAAAATATTGTTTTGTAGCATTTCCTATTTACGATTTTCTCATTTTGTGAACACTATCCGAATCAATAGCCTGATAGTACAAGACTTCGTGTATGGTGGCAATAATCATGATAAAGATTTTCAAGTCTCTGTCCACAAACCACTTGATAGCTTCATCTTCTTTGCGACAAGCGGCGGCAAAAACGCTTAAAAACTGCAAATGATATTTTTCCAACCATTCTATGGCAGCATCTTCGCCATCTATAGCATCACTCAACACGGCAAATTCCGGATAGCCGTTGTCAAAAAGCCATTGCAAGGCATCGGTATCCGACTGAATCGCCTGCGACAAAGCCGCCAATTCTGGAAAGCCGTTTTTCATGAAAAACTCCGTGAAAAATGTCTTTCCTTTCAAACTCTCGTTGAAGGCTGCCAATAACTTTACATCATAATCCGTCAAACAATGCATACGCTCATTTTTTATGATGCAAATGTACTACTTTTTATTGGCACATGCACATTTTTGTCAATTTATTTTTTATTTGGACTGTTTTTTATTGTTGTCGTCTAATTGATACCTTGAAATTCTCAAAACATTCAAAATACACAACAGACAAACACCCGTATCGGCCAGCAATGCCACATACATGGCATAATGTCCCATAATTCCTGTCACGCCAATCATCAGTGCTATCAATTTGATTGCCAATGACAAAATAATGTTTTCAGTAACAATTTTTCTTGTTTTTCTCGCAATCTTTATTGCATCTCTTATTTTTAGAATATCATCGTTTTGAATGACAATGTCGGCATATTCTTTGGCACTGTCGCTGCCGATAGTTCCCATGGCAATACCGATATCTGCCAAACGCAATGAAGGAGCATCGTTGATACCATCGCCGACATATACCACATCGCCTTCTTTTTTATTGATAATCGTCTCTAACATTTCATATTTTTGGTGCGGCAGCAATTGGGAATAAACTTCGTCTATATGAAGCTGTTGTGCCACATGTTGAGCCACTTGTTCGCCATCACCTGTCAGCATCATACTCTTGTAATGATGTTCTTTTAAATAGCCCATCAACTTGTATGCCTCGGGTTTTATTTCATCGCTAATCAAAACCGCTCCCCAATATTCGCCATCAACCGCCAAACAAACTACGGTACCGGCAAATTGATGTTGAGTAAAATTTATTTGTTCTTGCTGCATCAGTTTGGCATTGCCGACAAGAATGGTTTTCCCGTCGGCTTGCACCTTTAATCCTAAACCGCTAATTTCTTCAATTTCTCCCTGATTGATAGCATACAATTCATCTTTATAGGCCTCTTGTATCGATACGGCAATAGGATGCAGACTATATTGTTCCACGCTGGCCATGTATTTCAATATTTCGGCTTTGGAATGATGATTGGCTTCTACATCCACCACACGGAAATTTCCTTTGGTGATGGTGCCGGTTTTGTCAAAGACAAAAGTGTCGGCTTTATTCAATGCCTCTAAATAATTGCCTCCTTTTACCAAAATTCCACACGACGATGCCTTGCCGATACCGGCAAAAAAGCCCAAAGGTATAGATATCACCAATGCACAAGGACAGGCAATTACTAAAATAGTAAATACATTGTTCAATGCCGCCGGCAAGGTCATGTGGAAGGCGAAATATTGCACTACACCCACCAACATGGCTATGGCGATAATTACCGGTGTATAAATTTCGGCAAACCGGGTGATAAATTCTTCCGACTTTGCTTTTTTGTCGCCGGCTTCCTTCACCAATTTTATCACTTTAGAAATAGTGGAATCCGATTCTTCTCTTATCACTTCCACTGTTATCATTTTTGTTAAATTGATCGACCCTGACAGAATTTCATATCCCGCATGCACGCTTTCCGGAACAGATTCACCCGTCAATGCTTTCATATCCAAATCGGTGTCACCTTCCAAAATTTTTCCGTCCAATGGAACCTGCTCGCCCACTCTCACGATAAACACATCACCTATTTGTGCCTCTTTGATATTTTTTTTGCCACCATCTGCCAAGGTGATTTGTTCCACTTGCTGACCGATTAAATGCTCTATACTGCTTCTGCTTTTTTCCGTTGCCCTGTGTTCAAAATATTCTCCGATTTTGAACAACAAAACCACCATGATACCTTCTATTGGCTCTCCTATCGCCAAAGCTCCCGCCGAAGCAATACACATCAATAAATCCTCGTTGAAAAAATTTTTCTCTCCGATGGATTCAAAGGTTTCTATAATCAAATCATAGGCCAACAACAAATAGGCCGCAAGAAACAAAACCGTATTCCAAATGCCGATATGAGTTGTAAATTTTAATATAATGGCAACTATAAATACAACTATTCCTGCTACTAATGTAACTATATTAATATGTTCTTCATGCTCTTCATGGGCATGTACATGATGATGTTTTTCTGCTGCTTCCATATCTACTCGCTTAAATGTATTTTAGTAATGTCTATTATTTCATTGACATGATGGTCATCGATGGAATAAAAAATATTTTGTCCTCTGCGAACATATTTCACCAAATGCGCCTGACGTAAAGTCTTCAACTGATACGACACCGCTGTTTGACTCATTTTCACTTCCTTTTCTATCTCCCCTACACACTTCTCCCCGTCTAACAAGGAATACACAATTTTAAACCGCGTAAAATCGGACAGCACTTTATAAAATTCCGCCATCCTTAACAACATTTCATCTTTATCTTCTACTTTCTTCATGTTTTTGTTTATTAAAAATATGCGTATGTACACATATTTTGTGTTAAAAAAATTTTTTATTTTCCTTTTATCAACTTCATATACAAATAGTTAAAAAATATTTGCACATAGAATTTTCCATGTGCAAATATACAATTTTTTTAAATATATAGACTTCTTATCTATTTTTTTTATTTTGCAATCACTATTCTGTACGCATATTCCTTGTCTCCTGCCATGATTTTCAATATATAAACACCATTGGATAAGTGCGGGTAAAGTGTTATGCGGTGATTTTGATAATGCGTTTCCATGGTGTTGACCATTCTACCGACCATATCGTACACTTGCAAGCGTGTGCTAGGTTCTATGGCATCTCCTTCTATCTGTATCATATCTTGTGCAGGGTTGGGGTAAATTTTGATGCCGGTGAGCGATGTTTCGTCAATACCGATAGTTACATCTACAAATATTTCCGCACTGTCGGAGGTGCATCCCTGCTGATTGGTGACCAACAATTCATACCAACCGGTACGATTGGCGGTATAGGTCTGCTCGGTGGCACCTGCTATTATCGCATGTTCGTAGTACCATTGATTTCCGTCTGCATAGTTGGAAGACAAAACAACTTTATCGGCGGAGATTACCGGTCTTGCCGGTTTGGCATAATGGAAAACATGTACGGCATCGCTCCAAGGACTATAATAGCCCGCACGCATCACTCTTACCTGATAGGCTCCTGTATCGCTGACGGTAATAGAAGGCGTTGTCTGTCCGGATGACCATACATAAGCATCATATCCTGCCGGGGCTGTTAATGTAACGAAATCGCCGGGGCAAACATACAAGTCTCCGTTAGGACTGACATTAGGCTTGTCCGGAACAAAGGCACTGCTGTCAAGCGTGATTTCAGCCATAGCAGACACACAGCCATGACTATTGGTAACCATTACACCATATAAGCCGGGAGCGGCTGCGGTATAGGTTTGCGAGGTGGCACCGCTGATAGCCTGCCGGTTGTAATACCATTGGTTGCCACTATTGGCACTGGAAGTGAGTATATTTTTATTGGCAGTGATAACAGGGGTGGCGGGCTGTGCATAATTGTGCAGGCTTACATTGTCGCTCCAAGGACTATAATAGCCTGTTTTGTCAGCCACCTTTACGGCATAGTCACCCGTATCGCTTACCTTTATCTGTTGAGTGGTTTGTCCCGTTGTCCACAAATAGTAATTGTAGCCCGATGGGGCTGTTAAAGTAACAGAATCACCAGGGCAGGTATAAACATTCCCAACAGGTGTAATGGTCGGCTTTTGCGGAGCAAACACGGACGAATCTACTACTATGCTTGCCATAGCGGACGAACAACCTGTGTTGTTGGTAACCACCACTCCGTAGGTGCCGGGTTGGGTAGCCGTATAGGTTTTGCCGGTCGCCCCGTTGATAGGATTGTTGTTATAATACCACTGATTGCCATTATTGGCACTGGAGGTGAGTGTGGAATCTTGTCTTGCAATGGTAGGAGTTAGAGGTGCAGAGGTGAAATAAACGGCTACGGTGTCACTCCATTGACTGACAAAACCATCGCTTGTAACGACTCTCACTGCATACAATCCCGAATTTGTTACAGAAATATAAGATGTCGTATCTCCTGTGGACCACTGATAGGAAGCATATCCCGTGCGGGTGGCAAGCGTGATGGTATCACCCTCGCAACGGACGGTGTCAGAGGCTGTAATAGCGGGCTTTTCTAATTGCTGCAGCAAAAATTGCAGTCCGGCATAAGCATCTATCTTACCGCGTCCCCAAATGTCTGCATTGGTATAATAACTGTCTTTTACTGCTGTATGCTGTAATATGACTTTAATTTGGTCTAATGTCAAATAAGGATAGGCCTCCAACCATAAGGCGATGATGCCGGTGGTGGCGGGAGTGGCCATGGAAGTACCCTGCATGGTGGCATAATACCATGTGGTGGCATTATCGCTGACGGCTTTTACCACATAGGATGAAGAAGCCTGATAAGAACTGTGGAAGTGATTGACAGACGACACCAAGGTTTGCCCGGGGGCGGTAATGTCGGGTTTGTGTCTGCCGTCGACAGTAGGTCCGTGACTGGAAAAACTGGCAATATCGTTCACCGTGGCATTCGGATAATAATAACTTTTGTTGTTGATGGTTGTCCAACTGCGTTTGGAAGTATAGGCTCCCACGGTAAGTATGCTGTTGCCGCTGCCGCCTACTTCTCCTGTGGTATAGTCGGTGTTGCCGGCAACAAAAGGTGTCCCGAGTCCTTTGTTTGTAAACATTCCTCTATTGGTCCATGCGTGTATTTTTGCCGAATTGTTGGAAATAATTTTCAACATCAACAATTGTATGCTGTCGTCCTGTTTGCTGTTGTTTACATACATTTCCACATGAGGCTTGTGATTGTAAGCATCTATTTCACTGCTGATGGTAATCACGGCGGAGTCCGGATTGATAGTATCGTTGTCGTAGAGAGCATATCTCCAGCTCGCACTCGTGCTGCTCGGAGTTATCCATAAGGTGGAATCGACAATGGTGGCGGTGTTTTTGTTGTAAACACATAGCATCACGCTGTAAGATGCGTTGGTGTCACCCCATACATCTATATATCCCGACCCTTTGCTACCTATGTTGCCATAGTCCAAAAAGCTGCAGACAGTGGTGGCAGCATTTACGCTCATGTGCAGTTTTTTTTCACCTTCGTTGCCGGCGGCTCCTACTAAAATACAGGCATAGGTGGAAGGTGTCTGCAACAACGCATCGCAATATTGGTCAAAAACGGAGGTGCCGTCATGCGGACCTACATGACTGCCTATACTCATGTTGATTACACAGGGCTTGCCTACCGTCTGTGCATAATTGCGGATATAGCATATCCCGTCAAAAATGCCGGTGGTGTACATGTTGGTGCCTACCATGACGATGTCGCTCATGGGGGCGACGCCTCTATAGGGAGTGGTATCTTTGCAGCCGCTTCCGGCGGCGATGCCGGCCACGTGACTGCCGTGTGATTCACTGTAGTGACTGTATTTTGCGGCAAGCATGGCACTGTCTGTAGCAAACTCCCTGCCATAGTTGTAGCCATTAGGAGCTGTGCCGGAATTGTTTTGATCCCATACTCTTTTTATGCGTAATGCCTGTCCGGCTGTATCGTAAAAATTGGGGTGCGTATAGTCAAAACCTATGTCTATAATGCCCACTATCACATCCTTGCCCCTATAGGCTTGCGGCAAAGAAAGTCCGTTGTAAACCTCGTTGACATGAGTTTTGTTGCGGGCACTGTCCATAAGTATATAAGCCCGCTCTCCCACATGTATGTAGTCAATGTCAGGACATTCTGCCAAGGCAGTTATCTGCCGGACGGGTATATCGGCGGTGAGATAGTTGCCTGTCTGTGTGTTGATATGTATGCCCCACGACTCCCATTCGGGCATTTGCCTGCCGGTCTGCAGCATGATGAATGCCTGTGTATAGAGTATCCCGTTTTTGTGCAGAATGGGATATCTTTCTTGCAAAGAAGGGTCTTGAAGTATCTCTTCGGTGTTCCTGCCGCTGATTTCTTGCAAAAAGATGGCAGTATGCGAAGAAATTTTGTCAGAATACGCTGTTTTATAACTGTCTGCCTTGTCGGTTGAAACGGGCATTTGTGCATATAGACTGATGCTACATGCAACACTTAAAATTATTGTTGATAAATATTTCCTCATGTTCTAAAAATTTGTATGGGCGGGGATGGATATATCGAAATATTTTATTTTAGGGTCGTTTAAAAAACTCTCCAACTGCAAGATATTGACTTCTACGGTGAGTTTGCTGCCCAAGTCGGTATGGACGGTGCATTGGCGGGCATCCAAATCCTTGGCGGAATATCCCTCTTGCAGCATGAGAAATCCACGTATATAATATTGGTTGTTGATATTGTGAATGCCGTATAGTCCGGCAAGCTCCGGAGAAGGCCGGTACTGCCGCGGCTTTTGCTTTTGCATGTCTTCGTGTAGCTGTTGTAAAAACAACTGCGTAGTGGCAGAGGCGGCAGCGGGAGCCGTTGAAGGCACCGGCGTGTTTTTTACCGTTGAACAAGTGCTTGTAGAAAACATACAAAGCACTGTAAAAAAGCTAATTAATATATGTTTGTATCTCATGCCGTGCTATAAAGATGAATTTGCAAAAATATAAAAAAATACTTTTGCAATGCCCGAAATAAGCAAGAAAAAACACCTGCTACCTTCCTTTTGCAAGTATCTACTGACAATATCACATGGGAAAAAAACATCCCCTGAAAGATGCTTCCTTCAAGGGATGTATGCAACACTTTTTTTTGCCTTTTAGCGTTGGTATTGCTGCAAGGCGTTTTGATAGTCTTCCTCGGTGAAATAATAATAATAGTATAGACTATCTTTTGTAACATAATTGTCTAAATTAAAAGGACTTCTTCCTATGGTGTCTGCTCTGTTATAAATTATTTCAATGGTATCATTAAAAATAATTTTAACCCAACCGCACATATCATTTTCAGGATGATAAGGGGAAACGCTGAGCCCATCCTTTTTGTTGCAGTCTAAAACTCTTGTACCGGTACCGGCATAAATTTTTTCTTGTGGATACAGCACTTTGCTATTCGAAAACCATTCATAAGTGCTTCCTTGCATTTTTATTTTTTGTTGTGTTTCATTAACAAAACAAAATCCACCAATAGTACTTGGCATGCATTGTTTTTCACAATTAGGCAAAAATATCACTATGCTTCCTAATAGTATCAGTGCTAACGTTTGTTTAATTATTTTTGTACTCATGTGCTAAAAATTTTAGATTAATAATTTATAAAAAATTTCACGCTGCAAAAATATAACATTTTTTTCGGATATTTTTATCATTTTCGCCGACTTTTTAGCAATTTCTATCGCGATGCAATTTTTTTTTCAAACCTGCGTTTTTTTCGAAAAAATAATACTCATGGGAAACAAAGACAACAAATATTTTGTCACATGGAAAGTTCCTGACAACTATGCCGAACTGAACAAGTTAAGCGAAAACAATTGCATTTCGCCGGATTTGGTGCTGATTATGGAATCGAAGATTATACCCCGCTCTCTCATTTCTGCAGGGCATTTGTTAACGACCAACGAGGGACGTATTTTTATCATCACCAAAGGCACCCTTGATGTCAACATCAATCTTTTTTCTTTCCATGCCGTCAGCGGGCAGGTGTTGGTGGCCCCTATCGGAGCCATTGTTGAACTGAAAGACCGCAGTGATGACCTTGAATATCAAGGATTCGTGTTTCGCGACCTGCCCATACCCCAAAGCCTTCGCAAACCAGTATTGGTCAAGGCAACAAATTGTTTGTTAAAAAGACTCAAAGGCTACCTTCACTCCATGCTGCTACTCACCAAAGAACAGCCGCTGAATCTGCAAGCCGTAAAACATCTGCAACAAGCTTTTATTGCTGACCTTGCCGTCACTGCCATGCAGATGCAAAATGAACTCTTGTGTAAACAAGGGGACTACCATGAGCATTATTTTACCGGTTTTATTGCCCTGATAAATGAATACGGAACAAAAGAACACAAGGTTGCTTTCTATGCCAGTCACCTCCATGTTTCCCCCAACCGGCTGTCTGCAATCATCAAGAACTACAGCGGGAAAACTGTCATGCAATGGCTTCATCACCGCCTTGTATTGGAAGCCAAGGTATTGCTACAAAACAGCCAACTATCTATCGGCAACATTGCCTCTTGCCTTGGTTTTAAAAATCAGGCGGAATTCACCCGCTTTTTCAAACGAGCAACCGGCATCAGTCCAAAGGATTACAGAAACAACATAAACATTCCGTTTATATAGGAGTGCACCATTGTCAATTTGGAGTGCATATTTGTCAATTTGGAGTGCATATTTGTCAATTCCCGAGTGCACAATTATCAATTCGCTGTATTGCTGTATTTTGTGCGATAGGCAATAGTTTTTGTCAAATTGTCTTTTTATCTATATTTACAATGTAGATAATTCTTTTGTATAGCAAAAAAAAGCTCGTCATCGTGGATGGCGAGCTTGAAAAAATATATGTATTCCGTCTATTATTTGCTTGCACCTGCTTTGATAGCGGCTTGAGCGGCTGCCAAGCGGGCTACCGGTACGCGGAACGGAGAACAAGACACATAGTTCATGCCGGCAGTGAAGAAAAATTCTGCTGCTGTCGGGTCTCCGCCGTGTTCACCGCATACACCGCATTTGAGGTTGGCACGGGTTTTACGACCGCGTTCTATACCTATTTTCACCAATTCACCCACGCATTCACGGTCAAAGTTGTTGAACGGGTCTGCAGGGATGATTTTTTCGTCCACATATTTGTGAACTATGGCATTGACATCGTCACGAGAGAAACCGAATGTCATTTGGGTAAGGTCGTTGGTACCGAAAGAGAAAAATTCGGCCACTTCTGCAATTTGGTCTGCTACAAGGGCGGCACGCGGAATTTCTATCATCGTACCGAATTTGTAGTCAAATTGGATGCCGTATTTGTTTTCCACTTCTGCCTTGATGCGGTTGGCGATATTT
>JAEEGH010020376.1_pt1 | contig 13796 bp, 10 predicted proteins | sample 9134181 | NCBI WGS metagenome assembly JAEEGH01 (sample SAMN16246544, study PRJNA631951) | gut metagenome | biome: gut microbiome; feature: rumen; material: DP-attached | host: Bos | place: Iran: Karaj | collected 2018-10
CTTCATGACAGGCGCGATATTCATGGTCGTCTGCGACACAGTATGTAAGACAATAGTTGCTCCGGGTGAGCTTGCGATAGGAGCTGTAACGAGCCTTATCGGTGCTCCGTACTTCCTGTTCCTTCTCATGAGCAGCAGGATCAGATCCGGCAAGGAGAGGAGCAACGTATGAATCTCGACGTGAAGAACATCAATGTAAGCTTCGGCGATACGAAGGTTCTAAAGGATGTATCGCATACATTCAAGGAAGGTAAGATCACGATCATCCTGGGTCCTAACGGATGCGGCAAGACGACGCTCATTAAGTCCGTCGTTAAGATGTTCGCGAAGCAGTGCGACATGTCTTATATCCCGCAGGAGATCTACGGCAATATCGGACTTACTGTATCCGACCTCGTCGCATTAGGAAGATATAACGAGAAGAAGTTCTTCAACAGTGAGAATGAAGAGGATCTTAAGCATATAGAATCGGCTCTTAAACTGATGCAGCTTGATGATAAGAAGGGTCAGCTCTACGACACGCTCTCAGGCGGCGAGAAACAGCGCTGTATGGCGGCGCGTGCCATCTGTCAGGATGCATCATGGTTCATAATGGATGAGCCTGCGTCAAACCTCGATATCGTGCATTCGAAGTACATCCTCGACACTGCGCGCGACCTTGTGAAGAATGAGGGCAAGTCGTTCATCATAGTAATGCACGATCTTAATGCAGCTTCCACCTATGGAGACGAGTTTATTCTTATGAAGGAAGGGCAGATAGTAAAGGTGTGTTCCGAGCTTGAGCCTGAGCTTTTGCAGGATGTCTTTGAGACGAAGTTCGGTTGTGTTAAGACGCCTTCGGGGAAGGACGTTTTCTACACAGAGTGATGACTGCCATTACCGCGAGTGCAGCGATGATGACTGCAGTTGCTTCGAGCGTGCCCTCAGGGCCGAATGAGCTTCCCGTATAGTTAGTCGCAAGCAGAGCCGGAACGGATGCATTTCCGCTGACGGACAGCCCGTAGATATTACCCTGGAACATGTTCCACATAGTGTGCGCCGCGCATGTGATTACGATGCTTCCGGTCTTCTCGTAGATCAATGCGAAGAAGACTGCGAGAAGGAAGATATTGATGAGCGCGACGATGGAGAAGCCGCCGTTAAAGCAGTGGAATACCGAGAACAGTATGGACGAGATCACGATCGCGAACACGCTTCCGTGCTTTCCGAAAATACTCTTTATCTTGGGCATCATGAAGCCTCTGAACATGACCTCTTCTGCGGCACCCTGAGGGACCCACATGAGAAGCGAGAAGATGAATGTCAGTATGCTTCCGGAAGGAAGTCCGAAGCCTTCTACCGTAGTTTTGCCCGTTACAACAAGCAGCGCGAAAACAAGTGACATCAGCGTAATGCCGAGCACGATTCCGAGGCAGTAGAACTTGGGCATCTTCTCTTTCAAGAGACCTATGTTGGCAGCACCCTTGGCACGGCGGATATAGGTCAGGATCATGAGTATGTAAGCCACAGCCATGAGCGCCAAGAACTTCGCGTCATTCATGAAGATGCCGAGGATAGTCATGGTGCGTTCGATGATATCCGCGACGCCTGATACGTTCGCAAGATCCGCGATGAAGTCGGAGTATGCAGGGTCTCTCATGTAAGCTACTGCGACAGGGATCATCGCGAGAAGCTGGAAGATCGACAGTACCATGAGAGGGTAGAGGACGACATCGAACAAACCGATGATGCTGTCGACTGTCTTCTCGAAGACGGAAGGCTCGCGTGCGATCTCTTCTTCCTCGGATGAGGTTGTGAGTACTGTGAACTTCTCGCTCATGAGAAGCTTGGAACTGATCTTTGTAATCGCGAATGCGAGGGCTGCAGTGACGGCTGAGCAGACTATGGACGCCAGGATGTGAGGCTGTCCGTTAAAGCCGTCGCCCAAGCCGTAGAAGTGACCATAGACAGGGATGAAGTAGTAGAACTCTCCTGTATCTTCATCACCGTTGATGCAGGTTACCGCGATCGTTACGAGTATGAAGAAGATAGGCAGGAACGCAGTCTGCGCGCTCGTTACCGTATCGTTCATTACTGATATCATGACAGTCAGCGCAGAGATGAATAGTGCGAGACTTATCGTCAGAAGAAGTATCGGAATGAAGCTTGCAGGATGCCTGTAAAGCGGTATCAGCCATGTGATGATGATAACGACTATGGAAGGGATTGCAGAGCTTAAGAAGACGCCGTTGGTGAAGGCCTGAACGATGTCTTTGCGCGAGACGGGGGAGAGCAGGATCCTTGAGAATGTGCCGCGTTCCTTTTGTCCGGAGATAGCCTCTGTGCCTGAGCTCATCGCTGCGTAAAGCAATACGATGAACAGAAGGATAGGAATGAAGTTGCGTCCCATGGAGCGGCCGAACAGAACTGCCCAAGGCTCGCCGTTATTGGTGGGGATATCATCTCTTACAACTTCCCAGGAATCGCCCGCATTCTCGAGGTTGCATCTGTCTGCAAGGTAGACTCTGTAACCTTCGAGATATTCGTCAACGAAGTCATCTCTTATGTACATATAGTCGAGCGTGGCCGTGCGGTAGTAGGTAAGTATAGAACTGTCCTCGCCGCGCCTTAATGTGTCGTCAAAATCTTCAGGGAAGAAGATGACTACACCGGCTGCGTGATCGTGCATGAAGTCAGACATTTTCATGAAGTCGAATGCAGCATCCCACTCCTCGTAGAAGATAAGCTGTCTGCTGGTCTCGGCTTCCTCTCGGTACTCGATGAATGAGTCGGGAGGATTGACCATTACGACTGTGTTTGTTGATGATGTGTAGTTGTTTAGTCCGTAGAATGAGAACCACCAGGAGAACAAGCAGACAATGCATGCCCAGACGAACCAAACTGCCATCGCGAACGTGGTTGAACAGACCTGCGTTCCACCGCGGCCGCTGTGCAGGAATAATGACTTGGTTATCGCTTGTCCTTTATTCTTCGACATGGTTCTCCACATAGATCTTGAAGAATGCTTCTTCAAAGTTCTTTGCCTGTGCTAAGTTCGTAAGTTCATCTACTGTGCCCTGAGCTGCGATCTTACCGTCAACGAGGATCGCGATCTCATCGCACAGACTCTCGGCAACCGAGAAGATATGTGTAGACAGGATTATCGAGTGACCGTCTTTTTTGAGGTCGAGAAGATAATCTGTTACCTGCTTGCTCGTAAGGATATCGAGACCGTTCGTCGGCTCATCGAAGATGATGACGGGCGGGTTATGAATCAGGCTGATCGCGATGGATGCTTTCTGTTTCATACCGGTCGATAATTCATTGATTCTCTTGTTCTTGAACGGTGTGATGCCGAGGTTGCCAAAGATGGCATTCTTGCGCTGTGCTGATTCCTTTATCGGGATATCGTAAAGCTCTGCAAAGAAGTCCCAGAGTTTGTCGGGAGTGGACATGGGATCGAGTCTGACTTCAGTAGTGAGATAACCTATCCTTCTGTGTATCTCAAGAAGGTTATCCTTGGCATTAAGACCGTCGATGGTGATCGATCCGGATGTCGGAGCGAGGAGGGTGGAGATCATCTGCATGAGGGTCGTCTTGCCGGCTCCGTTAGGTCCTAACAGACCGAATATCATTCCGTCCTGAACCTCGAAGCTTACGCCTTTGATTATCTCTTTACCGGTGGTATAGCTTTTGTGTACGTTGTTTACGCTTATCACCTGTTATAACCCTCCTTCTTGAATGTCTTTCTAAGCAGCAGTAACGCCGGAAGTATGTTCACGAACAGTACAGCTATGAGCTGCCATGGTCGGAACTCCGACAGGAATACAGACTTTATAACTGCGATGCTGCCGTGTATCGGGATGAAGAATTCGAGCCATCCCGGATTGTAGCTGAAGATGTCATAAAAAAGTTCCATCATCAGATAGATAAGAGGCATCTGAAGGTTAAGGATGATGTCCTTCATTCGTCTTATCGAGAAGATGATGTTGACGCAGATCACAGCGCACAGGAAAGCTGTCACGGGAATGATCAGCGCGATGATAGCGAGCTGTCCCGGAAGAAGGAACATTCCGAACGGGATAAGCGATGTCGAACTGTTGCTTCTGTTGAGCCAGCTTGATATGAACAGGAATATAAAGGTTATGTAGGATGCACCTGTGACAAGCAGTGTGCACGCGAGTATCTTTCCCATCATGATCTTCTTAGGCGATATTGGAGCCATCAGAAGCTTATCGTAGAAACCTCTGTCGCGCTCTGAAGCGAACATGTCGCTCGTGAGTGAGTAGATGCAGTAGTAGATAAGAAGCACAAGAACTGCAGGGATGACTCTCGCGGATCCTGCGTTAGCTGCTGTTCTGTAGTCGAGAAGCTTGACGACAGGGTTAAATGAATCTGTCTCGAATACGACATTGCCCTGTTGCTTGAGCGTATCGTTATATGGATCCATTACGACTTCGATGAAACTCTCGGCTCTGTTCATTGATATTGAAGAGTTGCCGTTGCATCCGATATAGACCATATTGTCATCAGGATTAAAGAATGCGTAGATAGAGCCGCCCTTGAGGTTCCTGATGATCTTTCCGTTGTTCCAAAGTCTGGTGAATTCATCTACATCCATGTATTCATATGAATAAACGGTCGTACCTTCAGTATCCTCGATGTACTCAAGGAATGAGTCCGGCGCGTTGATGATGGTTATAGGCTTCTCGGATATGGAGCCTGTGGACATATAGTTAATGAGGTAAGGGAAGATGCCCAATGCGAGCATCATGACTGCCGCGGGTATGATGAAGATAGCAGCCGCACGCTTCCAGTTAGAGTATATCCTGGCGAACTCCCATCGTATTATTATCCATATTCCACGCATATGCCTATTATAGCATCTATTAAGGATGTCTTTTCCCTTAGTTCCCATGCTTCGTATGATATAGGTCTATTTATTAAAAAATCCTTAATGCATAATGCCTCCGGCTCTTGACAAAAAGGCATTTACTTATCATAATAAGCAAGCACGATTTGAGGAATGCGGTGCCATAGCCAAGCGGTAAGGCCAAGGTCTGCAAAACCTTTATTCCCCGGTTCAAATCCGGGTGGCACCTCCAGAAACGGCAGCTCCGTAGGATATTAACCCCTGCGGAGCTTTTTAATTACTGACACGGAGATTGATATGATCGACCAGAAGATTATTGACGTTCTTAAAAGATATGACGAGATCGCAGGTCTCATCCTCGAACAGAAGGTGGACGAGTTCGCCGATAAGATGGATGAGAAGCCTCCGGAAGAAGACGACGTAACTTACGAGCAGTACCTGCACCGCGTAGCTATGCAGGAGACTGAGGAGCAGAGCCTTCTTATGGAAGCAGAGCCTCAGGATGCTCTCGGCGGGCTTTCCATGAATGAGTTTTTCGCGAAGCTTTCTTTTGCAGAGCTTACAGAGATCCTTGAGTACTGCGCTACGGAGCTTGACCGCGGTGTTCCCGCAAGTGTTGTAAATGCGCTTGTTAACATCGACGATGCCGCTATGGTAGAGGGTTATGCCCGCACGATGGTGCGCGAGTCTGCATGGCGTGACGAGGAGATGGATAATGAGGACAAGCTCTTCGAGATGGAGTTCCAGAAGGTAAAGGCAAGCCTCAAGATTCTGTCCGGAAGACACGATGCTACATTGCTCGACGATGTTCTCGACCGTTTCATGAGCTATGAGAGAACGCACAGCTTTGTTGCTGACTCCATCGCTGAATATATCGAGTCTTTCCCTGATGAGGCGCCTGCTAAGCTTATTGATCGCCTTAAGGAGCATATGGACGACGGTATGGAGGGTCCGTGCGAGGATCTTGTAGTTATGCTGACGAATATCGGTAAGGAGAAGAAGTCTGAGCAGATCTACGACGCTCTGAGAATGGCTTTCCGCTCCATGACGAATAAGATCTATGCGGTTATCTGTTTCGCTGATTACGGCGACGACAGGGCGGTTCCGCTCATGAAGAATTACATAAATCGCCACCAGACAGACATCCCCCGCGAGCTTTTCTACGAGATGATGTCCGCTATTCAGAACCTCGGAGGCGATATAGAGGATATTTCCGATCCTTTCGGCGACTTTACGAAGAAAGGCTGATATTTAAGGTTTTGTAACAATGTTAAACGAGAGATCTCCGCATGTTTATGAGCTTTTGGGTAAGATTGAAGACGTAGCTTACTCGAATGTTTTCATGTTCGGACAGCAGAATGCGGGTCACATCGGCATTTCTATCAAGAACTGCGACGGAACAGAGTCTGATGTGAAGAATCTCGTTGGCAAACACCCCGCTGTAGTGGGTATAGATACGCTTAGTTTCTATGGTTATGAAGGCAACTTCGAGCAGCTCGTAAAGGTTGTTAAGGAGCTGCACCGTGAAGGTTGCCTGATCACACTGTCTTCTCATATGCCGAATTTCTCGCTGGGCGGAGACGATTTCTTCGATTATTCACCTAACTTTACAGATGGTAATATCGGTGTACGCATCCTGCCGGGCGGTGATCTTAATGAGAAGTATCTTAGATTCCTGGATAAGATCGCGGAGTTCGCTTTCCTGTGCGTTGATGTGGACGGCGAGCCGATCCCTATGCTGTTCAGACCTTTCCATGAGGACAACGGCGGCTGGTTCTGGTGGGGAAGAAAGCACCTCGCGGATGATAAGTTCGTGACTTTGTTCAGATATACGATCGACTATCTGCAGGAAGAGAAGGGCGTAAAGTCCTTTGCTTATTCGTATTCGCCGAATGGTTTCTTTGATTCTATGGATCAGTATCTGCGTCGCTATCCGGGTGACGATTATATTGATGTTCTTGGTATGGATATCTATCGTGATCGTCCTTCAAGAGAGGATAAGTTCTATGAGAAGATGGAAAAGTCTCTTGAGATACTGTGGGATATAGCGCTCGAGCACGGTAAGCCCTATGCGATTACCGAGCTTGGAATCCGTGTGTTGGACAGTGGCGAAGGCTATTATGAGGGTCTTGCACCGTCGGGTAATGTTATTAATGATTGGTTCACTGAATTCCTGTCATTTATATCCTCGTTCGAGGCAGGTTCGCGCTGCGCTTATATATTGACTTGGTCTAACTTCTCTGAGCAGCAGTTCTGGACTCCTTACGAGTTGAAGGATGAGGCCGGTGAGGTAGTATTCAGACATGAGATGTGTGATGATCTGATCAAGTTTTGCAATGATTCGCGCATCATCATGGCCCCGTGATAAGTTGACAGTGATTTTGGCGTGAAATAGAATTATCTAAGCGTTTATGCGCGTTTAACTCAGTTGGTAGAGTGTCAGCTTCCCAAGCTGAATGTCGCGAGTTCGAGCCTCGTAACGCGCTCCATGCTAGCGCTACGAAATAGCTAGTTTTTCCGCAGATGCCCTAACGACGGGCGTTTGCGGATTTATTTTTGCCGAAAAATCCGGGCAAATAGTTTACCTGAACGGAGCTAGTTTTTGGGCGATTTTGGGGTTTTCGGGTCTCGAACTTACGACAGTGACATCTGAGTGGCCGACTATAAGTGGTTTAGAATAGATTGAAATTGGAAGTCTCGGGTGAGTAATTCTCGGTTTATTAACGCTTCAATAACACATTTTATATGGCGTATAACTGCTGCTGTTGAAGCGACATATCAATAGCGGTTTGTTGATTAAGCAACAAAATGAAGACAAATTGATTATTGGTTCTCGTGTCTGAACAGAATATTGTGTGAGTGTCAAACAAAATAGTTCGAGACAAGGAGAAGGATACTATGAAGAAGTTATTTGAAGTAGTTGCAGTAGTAGGAGTAACAGCCATTCTTTTCGCAGGTTGTGCCGGAACGGAGAGCGCAGCTCAGAATAACAGCGAGGCTACTCAGGAGACGGAAATCGAGGAATCGATTATGGATCCTGAGACATTGAATCAAAGTGTCCAGGATACACTGACTTATGAGGGTGGATTATACGTTAACGGCAATCCGGACAGCGACATGGAGCTTGCAATCTTTAAGAATGAAGAGGGCGAATCCATTTATTTGATATACGATGCAGGTATGATCGAGTATGGCATATATGATACCGAGGATGCTGTTGCGGAAGATGGTACAGAGTACGAACAGATCAACGTAAGAGACGATTTGACATATGGTTATTATTTCAGCGAAGACATGACAGAGGGCATGCTTGTTGATGAAGACGGTGTCGTTTATGCATCTTTGGCACTTGACGAAAGAGTAGCAAGAGATCTCGTAAGAACGACTATCGTAGGAGAATGAGAGAGGGTATTATGAAAAAGGTTTTGTCAGTTTTGATGTCAATAGGGCTTACAGCTACAATGTTTGCAGGATGCAGCGCTGCTGTTGATGAGACTCCTGCCACTGATGGTCATGAGGAGATGACATATATGAGCGCCAACGGCTACCAGCTTCGTTACAGCGCCCTTAATATCGAATCTTCCGAGATAGATGAGGATACCGTTCAGTTCATATACACAGGCGAGTCTTCCGGGACGAATACTCTGACCGTTACTTATATCGAAGGAATAGGTCCCGATGAAGCTCTTTATGATCTGACTTCTTTGTGGGAAGAGCAGGAAGCAATACAAAGAAGCGAGGGGGTATTCCCCGGAACTAGCGATAAGTGGGGAATCAGAAGGACGCTTTCTCCTGACGGGGAAGAGGGGCTTTATGAGTGTGCTATCGCAGGTGAGTATAACGGAGGCGTTCTCCTTTTCGAGCTTGCTGAGTATGTGTCGGGTGATGACACGATCGATATGGCTGTAAGTGATGCTTTGGATAACGTGTTGTGCTCGATTACTTATGATGATTTTGAGCCGCAGTCGATGTATAGCTACTATCCCGGAACGTATTCGGGTGATGGCACGACATTGACTCTTAATGACGATCACAGCGGCACGTTAAGTGCTCAGGATGATGTCGAGATACTGTGGGGTTCGGATTACATTATGGCTTCGGACGGGAGCTTTACTTACAATTTCACGATAGAAGGCGATAATCTCTACCTTGAATATGACGGAGAGTGGTTAGAGCTGTCATCCGTAGCAGGTGGTTCAGAGACAACGGAGACTGAGCAGATCGTAGGTATGATCAATCCTTGGTCCAATGCAGCAACTGCAGATGAAGCTGCAACAGGTGCAGGCGTCGGAGACTTTACGCTCCCCGATAACAGGACGGATACAACAGCAGGACCAATCTTCTTTGACAGTTATTTTTACACGGATGGTATTGCTGAAGCTCAGGGTAGTATCGGTGCAGCTTCCATGATAGTCCGTAAGGGTCTTGTGAGCCTTTTCGAAGAGGGTGATATCTCAGGCGATTGGACCGATTATTCTTACGTATGGTACACAACAGCGGGTGATACTGACGTCACATGCAGAGGCAATGAAGACGGTCAGGCAATGCTCATCAGCTGGACTGACGGTGACTACTGCTACAGCATCATGATTCGTGGTCAGGGCGATATATATGACACATACGGCCTTGCTGACGAGGCTGTCGCTGAACTCGTAGGAGCTATCTCTTAACAGAAACAGATTATAATGACATTTTCGATCCGGTTGCCATTACTCTCATGGCTTCGTATCAACAGATGTCAAATGAAATATAAAAGGATATGGAGGATACAAAAATGACTAAGACTAAGAATATTGAGATCGATATGAATAAGTTGGATAACGTCACAGGCGGTAAGGCGATATGGTGGTGTTCTGAGTTAGAGATAGACAGACCATCGTTGGCAGAGTCGAGAAGACCTCAATTTGGAATCGAATTAGAGTTCGGAAGACCTGTAAAGCCACCCGTTGTAGCTTCGGAACCGATTCTTAAAGGGAGATTAATTAATCCAAGAGATTGTTGATCAATCATCATTATCAATACTAAGACTTAAGGCTCGCAGCAATGCGGGTCTTTTCTATGCCGTAAATAGAATAATTTGAATTCGATCAGTATTAGCGGTACATATAGGTATGTAATCTCTATTAACATATACGACCGAGTTCGAATCCCGAAGGTCGCAAAAATAGGTCTATTCCGTACTTGTATCACATACCGGCGCTGCGATTTGCCGGTTTTCCGCAAATGCCCGGACAACGGGCTTTTGCGGTTTGTTTTTTGTTCCAGAATCAGTGCGGATATTTGCCTGAACGTCAGGCGGGATTTCAAACTGCGTCCGTATACGGGTGTTGCATATATGGTATAATAACCAAAGTGCATATATTACTGCATAAAATACGTTGGCGCGGGAGATTCGGCGGATTATGAAGAGAGACGGAGACAGAGGATATCGCGAATGCGGTCGTATTCCTCTCATCTGATAAGGCTTCATACATCACCGGAGTTACGCTTAGAATAGACGGTGGTCTGATGCTCCCCGGTATGCCGGAGGGGTCATCTAACTCAGAGAACGGGTGGGGCTGATATGCCGGAATCGACAATTGCTGTAATAACGCCTTTTCATAATACGGATAAGGAATTATTCAACAGTGCTGTTTCTTCCATGGAAACACAGATCCTTTCTAAGGATAGGATTGAATGGATTATTGTCGTTCATAATTCTGAGGACGAATATCTTGAATACGTCAGGCAAAGGACACAAGAACTGAAGTATGTCACGATATATGAGCTGAATAATGACAAGAGAACAGCATCCAGCCCGAGAAACTATGCTCTTGAACATGTAAACAGTACGTACATTACTTTCCTTGATTCAGACGACATGCTTACACCTGAATGTCTATCCACGATCGTGAGAGGTATGGATGAGACACAGGCTGATCTTGGGAAGTACCGTGGCGAAAGAAGGCAGGAAGACGAGAATATTGCATCCTTTCTTGATAACCGTGTAAGATTCAGCCAAACCAAAAGCCTCATCTCATTCAGGAAGGACAGTCCCGAGATAAGCAAGCTTCTTACCATGGCAAACATGATGATGAGCTGTCAGGTCATAAGGACGGTTTTCCTTAACGAACATCATATCAGGTTTAATGAGGATATAAGATTCGAGGAAGATGTGGTCTTTAATCTCGATTGCCTGAATAATGCTTCTTTGATCGCTGTATTCCCTCAGATGATAGGGTATATCTACTATATGCATCATGGTTCCACCATGCAGGAAACAACCCTTTCAGACGAGAGGCTTCTTCGAATATGTCACGATATTTCAACTCAGCTGGAGCTGGGACTTGATTATGGATTTGACATGAGATACCTGTTTATGGGACACATGAAGATGATCGCTGAAGAAATGAATAAGCGGGAATGGGATATCAGCGTCCGTAAAGAAGTGAGGGAATGTATGCTTCCGTTCTACCAGAAGATACCTCTCCCGGATCCAAACGAAAAATTTCTGACGGCATCGGAACTTAAGAGGATCTCAGATGAGAACGAGAGCATTATTCTTGCCTACGATGTTATCGATGACGGTGCCGATGCATTGCGCCGCATACTTAAGAACAACAGAGATACTGAACTCGGTAAGGAATGGCAGTTTGATACCATAAAGACAGCCGAAGAGTATCAAAGACGTGTACCGGTCACCAATTACGATTTCTACTCGCCTTATATAGAACTGACTACAAGGATCGGAGAATCTGATATTTTCTGCACAGAGAAGATTACGGGCTACGCTTTAAGTTCCGGTACCAGCGGCAGAAGGAAGAGAATTCCTTACATAGCCGAAGGGATCGAAGAGAATGCCGGTGACCTGTGGAAACTTCTTGAAGGGAAAGGAACCACCTTCCTGCTTATGCAGAGCATCTGTTCCGAAGAGAAATTCGCGGATGGAACTTATCTTGATTCGATCACAGGTGCAACTTTGCAGTTTCTGGGAAAGGATATAAGATGCGAGTCTTTCCGCCTTGATGACGGACGGGGAGCGGTAACTTCTCCGCGGGAGCTTATATTCACTAAGGAAGGTATCGGTGCTTATCGTAAAAAGCTTATCTACGCTCTTCTCGACAGGAAAGTGGAGAACATAGTAGCGCCGTTCACCTGGTATATACTCGACATCCTGCTCTACATGCAGCATCACTATGACGTCCTGATTGATGATATCCGTAATGGCATTACTCTCAATGGAGAGGCGCACCCGGAACGTGCGGACGAACTTGCTTCGATCTTCGCGGAAGCGGACTTCGAGAAGCCGTTTCTCAAAAGGATATGGCCTGACTTGAAGCACATTGTGGCCGGCGGTTCCGGTGATTTCCGCATATATACGGAACAATTGAAGCGTTATACGGGAGATGTTGTTTTTTACGAAGGGTGCTATGCGTCCTCCGAAGGGAACTTCGCTTCATATGACATTGAATCAGGAAAGTTCAGAATACGGCACGACAGTTCGTCCTTCGAGTTCCGGGAGATCTATTCTGACGGATCTGAGGGTAATGTTCTGCCGATGAGGGAAGTAAAGAACGGCTGTAAATATGAACTGATAATCACCAATGCATCCGGGTTCTACCGTTATGCTTTGGGGGATGTGATCAGGGCCGGCCGTCTGGAGAGTGGCGAACTCCTATTTGATGTTCTGTACAGACGTAATGATGAGATAAGGCTTCCCGACGGTATGGGTGTCATTATGCCCGATGCAATTTACGATGCATTGACGGATCTCTTGGCGGGAATGCACCTTCCTGTCGGCGACTACAGCTATGCTCTGTCAGATGACGGCAATTGCCTCGAACTATACCTGGAACAGATGGGACATGGGACTTGCAAGCTTGATTCATTTGACAGGAATGAGACAGCCGGGATGTTTGACAGACTCCTCAGAGGCAGAAGCAGCAGCTATGATAATATCCGCGGGAAGGTTTTTGAAGAGTGTAAGTTATTCTATATTGAAGCTGATACTCAGGCTGCATACAGAGAGATCTGCACGATGAGAAGCCGTCTTACTCCGGATCAGATGAAGCCTGTGCGTTATATGGATAATCCGGTCAAAAAGAATTTCTTTAGAAAATTTCTGATCGAATGACTTAAGTATGAGGATCAATGCTAAATGTTCGGGACTGATGTCCGCAGCTAAGGGAACAGGATTCAGAAGGAAAAACCCCACTTAAGTTCCGGGCATCTTGAGGCGACTATCTGCTTGTGGTAGTTAAGTGCCTTATACCCGTCGAGAATGGCATCGTTAAGCATCGAAGACGGATAGAGCCTGAAACTGCGCTTGTCCTTAAAGAAGCTTTGGTTAAAGACCAGTTCCGCGCGGGGGTTCTCAATCTTTACTGATACATCGCCCTTCCCGTCCGAAGTCTTGATAAGATCAACACTCATAAGAAGCCCCGTATTCTTGTCTATACCGGTTTGTCCTGAGAGCAGATTTCCAAGGGAATAGATAACGAATGTCTTACCGTTGTTTCTGTATTCAACAGGTTCAACAACATGGGGATGGGCACCTATTATTAATCCGACGCCTAATCCGGACAGATAATCAGCGATCCTTTCCTGCTCCGGTAATACTCCGTGATAGTATTCTTCTCCCCAGTGCATGGCAACTATTATGAGATCTGTTTTGTCCCGGACATTAATTATATCCTCATAGGCTTTACGGTCTGAATAGACATTGTTGTAGTATTCTTTGCCGGGAGGCGTCTCAAATCCGTTAGTCCACATTGTGTAGGACAGGAAAGCGTATCTTAATCCGTTGATCTCATGAACCGCAGAAGAAGACAGCTTCCGTTCTTCGGATGATGCCCATTGGCCGGCATATACCACGTGGTCTTTATGTTGATTCCAGTAACCGATCGAACTCAATACTCCCTGTTCGCCCATATCCATTACGTGATTGTTGGCAAGACTTACGAGG
>JAEEGH010020384.1_pt1 | contig 13791 bp, 9 predicted proteins | sample 9134181 | NCBI WGS metagenome assembly JAEEGH01 (sample SAMN16246544, study PRJNA631951) | gut metagenome | biome: gut microbiome; feature: rumen; material: DP-attached | host: Bos | place: Iran: Karaj | collected 2018-10
TATCGAGCATTCCGAAGTAGGAATTCTTGGTCTGATAGGGAGTGGGTTCTCCGATATAATCAAAGCCGGTCCAGAGGAACTGACCTGCGGAAAAGTCCATATCCCTGTCATCGCAGATACAGTTCTCGACGCTTTTCGCACCCCAGCTTGTGATGCAGTTGCCGAGAGACGAACACTGCTCGTCTTCGTCGGAGAGTTTAATAACAGAGAGAGGGAAATGATAGACTCCCCTGCTTTGTACGAGACTTGAAGTCTCGCTTCCGTAGATTATCCAGTCAGGATGTTCTTCATGGTGTTCCCGATAGAGGTTTTCCGTGTAATTGTATCCTGCGACTTTTAGGATGTCGGCGCATTTCTGGGCACCTTTCCATGGCATGTAATTGGAAGCAAAAGTTACGTGGGCATTTCCGTAAGGGTCAAATTTTATAACGGTATCCGCAAGATGTTCGGTGATTTTAGGGGCATTAACGTCTGCGTGGCAGTCGAGTATTTCGTTTCCGATGCTCCACATGATGACCGAAGGATGGTTGCGGTCCTGCTTTATCCAGCTTTCGATATCCCTTTCGTGCCAGTCGGCAAAAAATCTCGAATAGTCGAACTTGGTCTTAGGCATGTACCACATGTCAAATCCTTCGGACATAACGAGTATGCCCATTTCGTCCGCCAGATCAAGCACCTCGGGAGCAGGCATATTGTGTGAGGTTCTAAGGGCATTAACACCAATGGTTTTAAGAATCTCAAACTTTCTTTTCATCGCGCATTTATTGAATGCGGCGCCTAAGGCACCCAAATCGTGATGTTCGCATACGCCGTTAAGTTTGACTTTTCTGGCGTTTAACAAAAATCCCTTATCGGGGTCAAAAATAATATCGCGTATTCCGAAGCGAAGAGTGGCTTCGTCACTGTCTTCGCCGGCCTTCATCACTGCTTTTAAGGTATAAAGATAAGGGTCGTCGATATCCCAGATATGCGGATTTTCGATTTCATAATCGGTATCGTTTATTTTTTTAAGAAGACAATCGGAACCTGATGCGTCTTTTATGATATAGGTCATAACGGCATTTTGGGCGTTTCTGCCCTTTATTTCGGATTCGATTTTAACAATTCTTCGTCCGCTTTCTTCGCGTGAGGAAACATAGACACCGTCTTTGGCGATGTATGTTTCATCCGTATTTCTGATACAGACATTTCTGTAAATGCCGGCGCCCGAATACCATCTGCTGTTCGGAGCAATATGCGTGACCGATACGAATATGCGGTTTAATCCTTCGCGGATTTGATCCGTGATATCGCACTCAAATGCGGAGTAGCCGTTTTTCCACTCGAATACCTTTTCGTCGTTTACATACACGGCGGAGTCCATATATATGCCGTCAAATTCGAGGAAATATTTACCTTTTTTATCATGAATTGTAAGATCCCTTTCGTACCATCCACGGCCGTTTCTGTAGAGATCCTCGGAATCATAGATAAGCCAGTCGTGCGGAATCTGTACGCTCTTAAATTCGTCCAATCGCTCTTTGACTTCAGACAGCGTCGAATCCACACCTGCTTCAAGAAATTTCCATCCGTCATTAAAAGAATATCGCATATATAACCCCCAATTGTTTTACGGATAAAGATATCCGTTAATATGTGTACGGTTAGATTATAGCATAATAAGGATGTGATAGATTATTTATTTGGTTTCTTGCAAACTATATCCGATATGTGCATAATAAATGTTGATAAAGAGAGGACGGTATTATGAAATTTATATCATGGAACGTAAACGGATTAAGAGCCTGCATGGGCAAGGGATTTATGGATTTTTTCAATGAAATTGATGCCGATATATTCTGCCTGCAGGAGACCAAACTATCCGAAGGACAGATAGAAATGGAACTGCCGGGGTATCATCAGTACTGGAATTATGCCGAAAAAAAAGGTTATTCCGGAACGGCGGTCTTTACGAAAAAAGAGCCGATAAGCGTGACATACGGTATCGGCATAGAAGAGCATGACCACGAGGGAAGAGTGATTACCGCAGAGTTTGACGACTTTTATTTTGTGGACGTATATGTTCCGAATTCTCAGAGAGAACTGACCAGACTTGATTACAGAATGGTCTGGGAGGATGCGTTTCTGTCGTATGTAAAAAAACTGGATGAAAAGAAACCGGTCATTTACTGCGGAGATTTAAATGTCGCTCATAAGGAAATCGACCTTAAAAATCCCAAGAGCAATCATATGAATGCAGGGTTTACGGATGAAGAAAGAGCATGCTTCACGAAGGTGACCGAGAGCGGATTCATCGATTCCTTCAGATATTTCTATCCCGACGAAAAGGATAAATATTCATGGTGGTCTTATATGTTTAAGGCCAGAGAGAAGAATGCAGGGTGGCGTATTGACTATTTTGTCGTATCGGAGAAAATAAAAGACAGAATGGTTGATGCGAAGATTCATGCGGATATTTTAGGGTCCGATCACTGCCCTGTTGAGCTTGATATTAAATAATTGGAACTATGAAAATAAATTTACCGAAAAATGTTGAAAAAATAATAAATGCACTTTATGCGGCCGGATACGAAGCGTATGCGGTCGGCGGCTGCGTGCGCGATTCAATCCTCGGACGCGTTCCGAACGACTGGGATATCACGACTTCCGCAAAACCCGAAGAGGTTAAGGCGATTTTTAAGAGAACCGTGGATACCGGACTTAAACACGGTACGGTGACGGTTCTTTTCGGAAAGGAAATGTATGAAGTCACGACCTACAGAATCGACGGCGAATACGAGGATTCAAGACATCCTAAAAGTGTTGAGTTTACGGCCAATCTTAAGGAAGATCTTTTAAGAAGGGATTTTACCATCAATGCGATGGCTTACAATGATACCGAAGGGCTCGTGGATATATTCGGCGGAATGGACGATATTGATAAAAAAATCATCAGATGTGTGGGAAACGCAAAAGAGAGATTTACGGAAGATGCGCTTCGTCTTTTACGAGCTGTAAGATTTGCGGCTCAGCTTGGATATGAAATCGAATCCGAAACTTATGAGGCCATAAAAGAGCTTGCGCCGACATTAAGTAAAATAAGCGCCGAGCGAATTCAGGCGGAACTTAACAAAATTCTTTTATCAGATAATCCCGCGATGTTAAAGACCGCGTATAAACTCGGACTTACCAAAGAGTTTCTGCCTGAGATTGATAAATGTTTTGAAACAGATCAGCATAATCCTCATCACTGTTACAGTGTCGGAGATCATATCATAAAATCGGTCGAAAATATAGAAAAAACCAAAGCACTTCGCCTTTCGATGCTTTTACACGATATAGCAAAGCCTGTATGTCTTACAACGGATGAAAAGGGAATCGACCATTTCCACGGACACCAGTTAAAATCTGCCGATATGTCAAAGGAAATCTTACGAAGGCTTAAGTACGACAACGACACTATTGACATGGTTTATAAGTTCGTCAGATACCATGACGAGAGACTTGATGAAGGCACAAAAATCATGAGACGTGCTATGAACAGAATCGGTGTCGAAGCATTTCCGGATATTTTCAAAGTCTGGGAAGCAGACCTTTTGGCGCAGAGCGATTATCAGAGAGAAGAGAAATTTGCGAGACTTAAGAGAAACAAAGAGGCCTATGCAGAGGTTGTTGAAAAGGGCGAATGCGTGAGCTTAAAAGAGCTGGCCGTGTCCGGAAAAGACTTAATCGAAAAAGGAATTCCCTCGGGACCGGCAATCGGAGAGCTGCTCAACAAAATGCTTGAGGAAGTAATCGAAAATCCCAAGGCGAACGATAAAGAGTATCTCTTAAATAAATATCTTAAATAAAAAAACTGTTAATCCTACTATTATGCAAAGCATATGGGGTTAACAGTTTTTTAAATCAGTCACGCTCCCAGTCACGGGCGTGCTCTACTGCTTTGTGCCATTTGGCGATTTTCTTCTCCTGCTCTTCGCGGGAAATTTCGGGCTTGAAGGTCTTTTCTATGGAGATGTTTGTTAAAACATCTTCTTTGCTTTTCCAGTATCCGACTGCGAGACCTGCCAGATATGCGGCGCCTGCGGCAGTTGTTTCAACGCATTTAGGACGGTTAACTTCGGTCTGAATGATATCGGCCTGCATCTGCATCAAAAGGTTGTTTGCGCTCGCACCGCCGTCCACATTTAATTTCGAGAGCTTCATACCCGAATCGTTTTCCATCGCGGTTAAAACATCATAGGTCTGAAATGCGAGTGATTCGAGTGTTGCGCGGATGATGTGGTATTTGTTGACGCCGCGCGAAAGGCCTACGATTGCACCTCTTGCGTAAGGATCCCAGTAGGGTGCGCCGAGTCCCGTAAAAGCAGGAACCACGTAACATCCGCAGGTGTCTTTAACTTTGGATGCGAAGAATTCGCTGTCCGATGCGGAATCCATGAATCTGAGCTCGTCTCTTAACCACTGGATTGCACTTCCGGCCACGAATATGGAGCCTTCGAGTGCATACTCGACTTTGCCGTCGATTCCCCAGGCAATGGTGGTAACAAGTCCCGATTTGGAAAATACGGGTTTTTCTCCTGTGTTCATTAAAAGGAAACAGCCGGTTCCGTAGGTATTCTTGGCCTGTCCTGCGTTAAAACATGTCTGTCCGAAAAGCGCTGCCTGCTGGTCGCCTGCCGCGCCTGCGATAGTGATTTCACCGCCGAACAGATCTGACATTGTTTTTGCATATACTTCGCTGGAAGGCCTTACTTCAGGCAGCATGCATGCCGGGATGTTTAATTCTTTTAGGATATCTTCGTCCCATTTTAGATCGACGATGTTAAAAAGCATAGTTCTGGAGGCGTTGGAATAGTCCGTTATATGAATGCTTCCGCCTGTCAGTTTCCAGATAAGCCAGGTTTCGACTGTACCGAAGAGAAGTTTTCCTTCTTCGGCTTTTTGTCTTGCACCGGGAACATTTTCAAGGAGCCATCTTATCTTGGTCGCACTGAAATAAGGGTCTATGACAAGACCGGTTTTCTGTCGGTAAGTGTCTGTAAGGCCTTTGTTTACCAGGCTTTCACAGTAGTCGGCAGTACGTCTGTCCTGCCATACGATTGCGTGATATATCGGCTCTCCGGTTTCTTTGTCCCAGACAATCGTGGTTTCACGCTGGTTGGTAATACCGATAGCTGCGATATCTTCGGCTTTGGCGTCGGCTTTTGCAAGTGCTTCGCTTGCTACCGAGTATTGTGTCAGCCAGATTTCCGCCGCATCGTGCTCAACCCAGCCCGACTTCGGAAAATACTGCGTGAATTCCTTTTGGGCAAGAGATACTATTTCGCCTTTTTCGTTAAATAAAATACATCTGTTGGAAGTAGTTCCGGCATCGAGTGCCATTACATATTTACTCATATAACCCCCGTTATCTGCGCAAAAAAACTATTCTTCAAAATCAAATTTGTAAGGAAGATTAAGCGCATCGCGAACTTCGATGATGTCTTTCTGAACGGATTTGCTTACGGGAACGCCTTTTTCTTTTCTCTCGAGCCATACGAGGTATTCTTTTTCACCGGCGGTGTAAATGCGCTCGTTCCCCGGAGCTTTCTTGGAAGCGCGAAGTGCACGACAGATATCACCCGCGGTTTTCTTAAAGGTTTCGAGTCCGGAAAAAGCTTCGGGATCGATTACGAAGAAGAAATGTCCGAGATGGTACATCTGAGGTTTGCCGTTTTCGTCAACGCCCGTAAGTGCTTTCATAAACTGACCGCCTGCAAGTGCTGCGGAAAGAATTTCAACGACTGCCGCATAGCCGTAGCCCTTATATCCTGCGAGATCTTCGCCGATTCCGCCTAAAGGTGCGAGTGCTGCGGTTCCGTCAACAAGTGCTTTTAAGATTTCTTCGGAGTCGGTCATCGGCTCACCTTTTTCGGATACGACGGTTCCTGCGGGCGTTGCCTTGCCTTCTCTTGCATAATATTCGATACGTCCTCTCTGTACGATGGATGTTGCACAGTCAAGACAGAAAGGGAATTCTTCATCTGTCGGAAGAGCGAATGTTAAGGGGTTCGTACCCATCATGTTCTCTACACCGAAGGTAGGTGCAATCGAAGGACGGGCGTTGGTACCGGTCACACCGATTAAGCCTTCCTTTGAAGCCATTGTTGCCCAGTATCCCGCGATACCGTAATGCGTTGAGTTTTTGATAGCGCCGCCTGCCATACCGCATTTTTTAGCCTTTTCGATGAGCATTTCCATCATTTTATGGCTGGCAACCATACCCATTCCGTCATGGGCATCCATGACCACGGTGGTGGGCGTTTCTTTTATGATTTCAATATTGGTGACGGGCAGAAGAGTGCCCTTTTTGATTCGGTCGATATAGATGGGTTTGAAGCGGTTGCAGCCGTGGCTTTCGATGCCTCGTCTGTCCGATTCGAGCAGTACGTCTGCGCAGATTGCGGCGTCCTCTCTCGGCACTCCGTAGCCCACAAAAGCATCAATTAAAAAGGAATTCATGAGATCCCATGAAACACATGCACGATTATCCATATGTATACCCCCATTCATAATTTGTATAAGATAAATATAATGCAGATTACCTTTTTATTCAATTTTTAAACTAACCAAAAAATAATCTTCTGTGGCGGCATTATTAACAATATGCGGTAAAAATCCGATTAATATATTGAGAAGTTTTTTATATGATTTTTCCGGAAGGGGCATATTATGAAAGCAAAGAAATACACGCATATTTCGGGAACCGACAAACTGGAATTATCGGTACTCAGATTCGAACCGGACAATGCGGAAGATATAAAGGGAATCGTTCAGCTGGTACACGGTATGAACGAGTACAAAGAAAGATATATTCCTTTTATGGAATATCTGACCGACCACGGTTACATCTGTGTGATTCACGACCACAGAGGCCACGGCGCGAGCGTTAAAAGTCCCGACGATCTGGGATACATGTACGAGGGCGGCTATGAGGCACTCATAGATGATACGCATGAGATTACACTCGAGACGAAGTCTTATGCAAAGGAACTCATAAAAGAAGAGCTCCCCTATATTCTTCTTGGACACAGCATGGGTTCGATGGTTGTCAGGTGTTACTTAAGAAAATATGATGCGGACATCGACAAACTCGTTGTCATCGGCTGTCCGTCAAAGAAACCCGGAATGAAGCCCGGACTCGCACTTATAAAAATGGTAACCAATATTAAGGGCGAGAAAACGAGATCGAAATTTATATCGGATCTTGTAGTGGGAGATTACGAGAAAAGATTCAAAAAAGAAGGAGTGCCGCATATGTGGGTCAATTCCGATCCCGAAAAGGTCAAGAAGTATAACGAAGACCCGCTTTGCAACTATATGTTCACCTTAAACGGTTATTTAAACCTCGTAAAACTCACGATGTTAACATATACCGACGGCGGATATGTGATGAATAACCCCAATCTTCCCATCAGATTTTTCTCGGGCGCGGACGATCCCTGCGCAGTAAACGAAAAAGCTTTCAACGCAGCAATGGAACTTTTAAAAAAGCAGGGTTATACGGATGTTGACGGAAAAATGTATCCGAACCTTCGCCATGAGATTTTAAATGAAGACGCGAAGGATATGGTATATGAGGATATCCTGAATTTTATTAAGTAAAACAGTTTTTCTTTTCAAAAAAAGCCGGCTTTATCTGCCGGCTTTTCTGTTTCTGTATTTCCATAAAAGAGAATAATAATTGTAAAAAATGAATGGCGATTTCATGCACAGATTAACCATTTTCTCTTCTTCCTTATCAGGGATTGAGTAGTATTTGTTCTGCCTGAAATTCGGGAATTTTTGGGCGAAATTCGTTTTGAGTTTTTTAACGAACTTTAAGTTTTTCTCTTTGCAACCGAGCATATAGGAAAAGAGCGTAATCCTGAACCCGAGCTGTGTATACACGTCCTCGATTTCATCCTTATACTCATCGTAGAGTCCGCGTTTTTTAAACTCGTCAACCATAATATCCATGGCCGATATTCTGTCTAAGCATCTTTGCTCGGTGATGGTGTGAACCGTCGAAGTATTGTGCTGAAGGTAATAGTAATTGTCTTCGTTTATGTATTCGAAATGCTTAAAATACGTCGCCCAGACTCTGGCTGCACAGTTATCCTCATAAAAGATACCTTCGGGGAAGTCCAAGTTATTTTCTTTTATGATGTCGTGTTTGTAGATTTTGATTACCATGCTTCCGAAAGATCTGAACAGACTGCTCATTCTTTCTTTGGTCAGTTCTCCGGACTGATCGAAGCTGTTGGAGGAAACGTGGTTTCCGCGTTCAAATGTATGTGAGGATACGATGTTGTAATCGCAGCCGACGATATCCGCGCCTGTTTCTTCGGCCTTTTTTATGAGCTTTTCGTAATAGTCTTTTGTGATCCAGTCGTCACTGTCGATAAAGCCAATCCACTTGCCTTCGGCGATTTTCAAGCCCTCGTTTTTGGCTCCGCCCTGATGTTTATTTTCGGCGTAAGTTATGATTTTAAAAAGCCCGGGGTATTTTTTTTCGTAATCGTATAAAACATCCAGCGAATCGTCTGTGGAAGCATCGTTTACGGCGATTATTTCAAAGTCTTTTACGGTCTGAGCGACAAGCGAATCCAGACAGAAATTTAGATTTCCGTCGTGATTCATATTGTACACGGGTACTATAATGCTCAGTTTCTTTGTAAAATCCATCTGATATTCCTTATTTATGATGCTTTCTGTGAATCTCGGGGTCTTCGTATTTATCCATAAAATCGTGTCCGAGGTAGACTTTCTCTTTGGCAAACTTAACCGAATCAAGCTGAGTGTATACCGATACGACTTTATCAAAACTGATATCCTCGAAGAAATTGAGGATTTCCATGGGTACGGTTCGGTCAAACTGTTTTACGTCGGAAAAGACCGTCGGATAATCGAGTTCGTCCCTCGGATGAGGCTTTAAGAAAACTTCACCTTCTTTCGAATAATCTTCCACAAGGTCTCTGAAAAGTTTCTCTCTCTGCTTTAAATCAGTTGTCAGAGGCTCGGTCAAAATGATGATGTTTTTTCTGTTTGAATCCACGTTTGAGAGCTGCTCTTTTAAGGTGTCAAAGTCTTTTACGAACACTCTCATCATGAGTTCTTTATCGTCTTTGTTGAGTCTGCTTAAAAGTTCTGCACGCGGCACTTCGACATACTTCTTAAAAGAATCCTTCACCACTGACAAATCGTTTACTTCCATATCGATGCAGTACTTGCTGTATCCGTCGCGGATGAAGATTAAATTAAGCCCCATGCTGAAAAATTTCTTAAGCCCCCAAAAGCCCTTATTGTCGGACTTTGCGGGAACTGGATCGTAGAATTTAAGATAGTTGAAGCCGTCTTCTATGGCGTGGTATTTAATCTTTTTCTGATTCAGGTAAAGTCCTATCGGATCGACGTCGCAGAAGACGTATACGTCTTTGTATTTGGAAAAATCCACAGGTACAAAAGGTTCCTGGGCCTTAGCAAATGCTTTGGTAAATTTGATGCGGTTGATCATATTCGAAACGACGTTGCCCGCATCATTTTTAAGCACGGCAACTTCGGGGAAGTATGTTTCTCTTTTTTCGTCGAAAAGAAATACGTTTTCGAAAACTTTTGTTTCTTTGACCCTTTCTGCAAAGGTTTCGAAGTCATTGGACATAAGACTTAAGACAAGGTCTGCCTTAAATCGTTCTTCTTTTGGTAGATTGAATTCTTTTAAAAGTGCCACATATACGTGATAGTAGGTGTGACAGACGTATATTCTGCCTTTTTTATCCATAATGACTTCTCTTTTACTCTTATCAATACTCTAAAAATGATAGCATACATTCGCCGATATCTCAAGGATGAGGGCGCTGTGACGTTGAGTTTTAAGGCAAAAAATGATATTATTGAAATGTTGAGATTATGATGGAAAAAAGAAGAGAATTATACAAAAAAATATGTGTTGTCGCACTTCCGATAGTGTTTCAGAATATCATCGACGCCGCGGTATCAAGCGCCGATGTTCTGATGCTTAATTACGTCGGACAGTCAGCGATAGGTGCCGTTTCTCTCGCCAACAGCATGGTGGGAATTCTTTTCATGTTCCTGTACGGAATCGGTACCGGTATTGCCATGCTCGCCGCGCAGTATTACGGCAAGGGCGATATGAAGACCATCGAAAAGGTCGAAGGCATAGGTCATAAATTCGCGCTGTCGGTGGCAGCTCTCGGAGCGCTTTTATGTCTTTTAATTCCGCGAACGCTGATGCGGATTTACACAAATGACGAAACTTTAATCGAAATCGGTTCAAAGTACCTTATGTTTATAGCGCCCGGCCTTTTATTCTGGGCGGTAAGCGCGGTTTATATGTCGATTTTAAGATGTATCGACAAGGTAACCGTAAGCACGGTGCTCGAAGCGGTTGCGTTAGTCTGCAATGTGACTTTGAATGCGGTATTTATTTTTGGACTTTTCGGTGCACCCAAGCTCGGTGTCATCGGTGTTGCGATTGCGACCACGACGAGCCGACTCATTCAGTTAATCGGATGTATTTTAGTATCGGTATTCATGAAGCCCGGCGTGGCGCTCACATTAAAAACCATGTTTCAAAGGCATAAAACTCTTGAGCATGACTTTTTTTCGATGGCGATGCCCGCTATAGGCAACGATCTTGCATGGTCGCTTGCATTCAGCGCATATTCGGCCATTATCGGACATCTCGGAGAGGATGCGGTTGCCGCGTATTCGATTATCAACGTGGTCAGAAATTTAGGATGCGTAATGTGCTACGGTATCGGAATGGCTTCGGGAATTATAGTCGGTCAGATCTTGGGCGAAGGAAATGTGGAGGACGGAATAAAAGCAGGTCATATCTGCTTAAGACTGGCGGTTGTGACGGGTATTATCGGGGGACTCTTTGTAGTTGCGATAATGCCTCTTGTATTCATGTTCACAGATTTAACGCCACTGGCTGACGAATATCTTAAATTCATGCTTTTAATCAATTCGTATTATATTACAGGTACGGCGGTCAACACGTGTCTTATAGCTGGTATATTCAGAGCCGGAGGCGACTCGAAATTCGGTTTCTGGTGTGACCTTATAGACATGTGGGCTTATGCGGTACCGCTCGGACTGCTTGCGGCGTTTGTGCTTAAACTTCCCGTAAAATGGGTTTATTTTCTTTTATGTACGGACGAGTTCGTAAAATGGCCGTGGGTATTTAAGCATTTTTACAGCCATAAATGGGCACAGAATATCACGAGAGATAATGTTGACTGACGAAACCTTCGGTTAAAATACAGTGTAAAAAAGGGAAGAGGATATGAAGAAAAATCTTAAAAGAATCGCATCGGGTTTAATAGCCTTAAATATGCTTGTCTTTCTGTTCGCCTGCACTCCGACAGGTGTTAATACGGGCAAAGACGACAACTTGTCTCAGGCTCAGGTTAATACGTCAAGCACAAATGCCAATAATAACGATACTTCCGGAAACGGTGATTCAAATACCGTAAGTCCCGCAGACAACACTAATTACGAAGTGCACGAGTTTAGCGAGAATGCTTTTGCATCGAAAATCGCTGGAACATATTTTGGAATGGATGAAGGGGAAATGCCTTTTTACCTTTCAATATACAATTTCTGCGGTAATGTATATGCTTACGGCGGATATACCGCAGAAGAAGACGAAGAGGAAGTTTATTCATTCTGGGCAATGGAAATCGTTCCCGAAGATCCCAGAGATTTTTATTATGAAAATACAGACGAATGCAGAGTCGGAGTTACGGCCTGCTCGGTGATGTCCAATATGTGCAGATATTGGAGCGCACCCGTTACAGGAAACATCAAGCTGACTAATGACGGCATTACGGTAACAGGTGACGGGGATTTATGTCCTCTTTATACCAACGGCAAAACCATAGATCTTAAAAGAAGGGATGACCTAAGAGATTTCTTTGAGGATGAAACAGCCGTAGATGTTGCGGACGGTTTTTATGCTGAAAATTCGGATGAAAACCTTTACGGTATTTGGAAGTTAAAAGATACCGAAGAACCCTGGTTTGTTTCTTTTGAAAAAGGCGAAAGATATTCCGAAATAACCATAATTCAAAAAATCGACGGAATGGAAGTAACTCTTTTAAAAGGATTCTTCGAAACCTACGATGCAAAAAGCGGTAAGGTGTGGTCGAAATATTTTATGAGCGGTTCTCCCGAAATATTCAATTTTGAATACAGATACGAAGGAGACGATCTGGTATTTGACAATATGTCAAGCGGTTTTCCTTTCTGTGAAAACGATGCAAAAGAGTCTGCTTTCGAAAGAGTAGGAATAAACGATGTTCCTATTGCAATGCTCGTTGAACCTGACAATCTTGATGCGATTAAGGGTACGCTTGCAGTTAATATAGGCGGAGAAATGAGAGACGTTACTCCGTTTTTCAAAGACTGTAACGATGTGGAAAATAACGGAACAAATTTTGTAAGAGTGGGCAATCTGGTGTTTTTCAGATATTACGATCCTGATATAATTAATGCTCAGCCGTATTATGCCGACTGGGGCGATTTTAACAACGATTACGAACTGGTTAAGGCCGGCTGCGTTTGCTTTTATGATCTGAGAACCGGGGAGACCGGACTGGCGTACAGGGATTGCTGCGGAGGCGCTCTTTACTATATGAACGGTAAATTTTATACCGAGAAATTCGAGTCGCATGAGTATTATTCGGTAAGATATATTGTGGCCTGTTACCCCGACGGCTCGGCGCTTGAAGAAAAGAGTGATACGAATACACATTCCGTAATCGAGGCAATTTCCGATAATGATGATGCCATTGCGGTTGATCAGTTTATAGCAGGACAGTTTTATATTGACTATGGTAACGAGTATCGCTGCACTCTTCAGTTAAGAGACCAGGATTATGTGCTGGCAGCGGAATTTGCAGATGATTATATCTATGTGGTTACAACCGGTTATAACGACGATGCGATTCGTCTGACCGAATATCCTAAGTTTTTCGGAGAAGTCGGAATCCAGCTGGCCGAGTATGATGCAAAAGACATATGGAAAAACGGTATTCCGAGAGTATATCAGATATTTGTAACGGAAGATGAAGTTTATATGGGTATCAACGCCTATGAGGATTCCGAACTGACAAAATGTGTCGTGGTGGAAGCCGAGCGAAACAAAGAGGATTCGGGAAAAGTAATTTATGAGGGAATGCCTGACAATATCCATGCGTTTGAAAGACCTTATTCCAGCCCGTATTTTTATTTCAATTATGCGGACGAGATTTTCTTTGCGCAGCACAACGTCGATGGCGAAATGGCTCTTTCCGAAGGAATGTACGGTGATTTAATTTATTATGATTCGCCTTATTCGGCAGATCTTTTAGCATCTGATTATGTTGAGGAAAGTGTGGAAGCTGTTTATGACGGAATGCCCGCACTCATTCTTCAGGGAGGCGAGCGCATAAAAGATAAGTACTTTGTCGTAACGGTAAATGCTTCATATGCTCCCGACAAGAACATAGGTAATGCAAGAAGCTTCGAAATAAATGAATACATTTATACCGTATATGATTCCGACAAGAATGCAGTCAGACTTGAACCTGCATTATAATCCTTCGGATTCATTGACATTTACACGATAATTTTATATACTCAAATTCGCCCTCAATGCAATTTGAGTTCGGCGTATGTTTCAGATAAGCGGTCTGGGTTTGGGTCTTGCGCGACGGAAATCCACGAACCGTGTCAGGTCGGGAACGAAGCAGCACTAAGAGGAATCTTCCGGGTGCCGCAAGG
>JAEEGH010020385.1_pt1 | contig 13791 bp, 17 predicted proteins | sample 9134181 | NCBI WGS metagenome assembly JAEEGH01 (sample SAMN16246544, study PRJNA631951) | gut metagenome | biome: gut microbiome; feature: rumen; material: DP-attached | host: Bos | place: Iran: Karaj | collected 2018-10
CAGCAGGAGCGCGTCGGAAACCCGATACGCAGACCCGAAGACGTCGAGTCCCTTTCTCTTCAGATAGGGCTGAAGCGCCGGAAGGATTAGCCGGATGGGAAGCGTGGACTCACGTTTCAGGAGAATCCTGTGCAGCGCGATGTAGGTCTTCGCCGTTGCCTCGTTCCACCAGCACAGCACATCGGACGGGCTGAGCCATGCTTCCAGACGGTTGAACACACCTGCCGCGGTCGGTGCATTCAGGAATTCCTCATGGCGATGACCACGATAAGCGGCATGCTCCCACTGATACGCCTGTCTGCTGTAGGGCCGCATCACCTGGTCAAAGCGGTCTGTCATCCTCCAGTCTTCATCCACACGCACCGCTGAGATCTGTGTCGGACAAATCCGTCTTTCACAGCTGATCCACTCGATATCCATGATGACAAACAAAACTCACCTCTCCCTTCTGATGACAGATTCCCGAAACGCGGTGTTTTCCACGCAGGACGCTGTGGTCCTTATTCGGGTTATCCTGATCATAGCAAATGGGATGGTGATTTTTTTGAACATCGAATGATGGGATCTGGTACATCGGGGCAGCAGACGTATGTCAAGTGGTTTTACTCAACATCTGGAAGCTTGCTCAGGATCAGTTGAAACTCGTGCAGCGCCTCTTTCAGCCGCCGCTGAACATGCCGTCGAGAGAGAAACAGCGTCTTTCCCACATCTGTTGTTGACTTGCCCTCAAGAAAGTAGCATGCCAGAATCCGACCATCCTCCGCGTTCATCTGCTCAAACAGGTGGAGTGCTTCCGTCTTCCGGGTCTCAAGCTGGTATGTCTGCTGATCGATTTCTTTTTCGAGATCAAGAAGCATTGCCATGGTCTTCTCCATCACAGAATGATCTTTTGTATGCAGAACACGATCCTTTTCCATCACCGGGGCAGAAATGTTGGTCACTTTGTCCCGAAGCTGCTGCATATGGTTGATTTTCATCTGGATCCTGATCTCCACGGCCCGGATGGAAGACAGATATGATGATCCGGAGAGCAAGACCAACGGAGAATTTGATGTGGTCACGCTTGACCCGAAAGGGTATATATTCTATGAAGTGAAGTTCCGGCGTGACATTGTCACCAGAGGACTTATCGCGAAGGAAATTGAACAGGTCAGACGCTCAGGACTTCAGGCTTATCGATACGGCTTTTTCTCCAGATCAGGGTTTGAGAAAGGGCTGGAAGACGAACAGCTGATTCTGATTCCTTTGCATCAGCTTTATCAGTAAACTCGAAACAACACAGGCGTCATCGGCCGCACTCAGCCGATGGCGCCTTTCCTATGCCCGAAGGAGGCGATTTCTATGAATGTACTGGTCGTTGAGCCGGGCAAGGTGCCCTACGAAAGCGACGTTGCTCCCGGCCTGGCCTCCCTGCAGAGAGCGGTGGATGGCTATGTCGAAGCGATCTATCCCTTTGCCGACCCTGTGGCCATTGTCTGTAACGAGGAAGGAAAGCTGCTGGGCTTGCAGCCTAACCGGGCGCTCACGGACGAGAACGGCGAGATCTATGACATTGTGGTCGGCAAATTCCTGGTTGTCGGCCTTGGCACGGAAGACTTCACCAGTCTGCCGGATGACCTGATGGCCAAATACAAGGAGCAGTTCCGGCACCCGGAGACCTTCTGCAGGCTGGCCGGCAAGATCGTGGCTGTGAAAATGCCCGCCCATGAGGTGTCAAAGCCCGCGCCCGGGCGCACCGGTCACGATGAGCGTTAAGGCAGGTGGCACCGTTTGCAGGAAGAAATCGAACAGAAGACAGTCACCCTGTCGATCAATGCCACCAAGTTCACCGGACGTGTGCTGAAAGCCGCTGTCAGCAAGTACCTGGCGCACCGCCGGAACAAAAAGCTTGACAAGCAGCGGCAGCAGCAGGCTGAGGGTGATGTGATCCCCCACGGAAAGCAGAAGGTCAAGGACCTGATCGCGCAAAACGCCGGCGTCAGCAGTATCGATGTCAGCGACAAGGATATGCGGGGCTTCGAGCGCATCGCCAGGAAATACGGCGTGGACTATGCCGTGAAGAAGGTGAAGGGCCAGAACAAATACCTGGTCTTTTTCAAGGCCCGGGATGCCGATGCCATCACCGGCGCGCTGACAGAGTTCGCCGACAAGAAGCAGCGGCAGCAGAACCGGCCTTCTGTCCGGAAAGTGCTCCGCCGTCTCCGCAGCATGATGCCCACCCGTGATCCGGAGCGGAACAGGCGCGAGGAGCGGAGCAGATGAAAAAGAGAAATCTGAAGAAGCTCCTGATCCTGAACATCCCTTATGTGTTGATCGGATTGTATGCCACCAAGCTGGTGGAAGGCTGGCGGCTTGCGGAAGGCATGGACGCATCACAGAAGGTCCTGCACTATCTTGGTGGGTTGGGGGCGGCGTTTCAGTCGCCGCTCCCCAGCTTTCACCCGGTCGATCTGCTCATCGGCCTGGCGCTGGCTGGATTGCTTCGCCTGGCCGTCTACATCAAGGGGCAGAACGCAAAGAAGTTCCGGAAGAACGTGGAATATGGCTCCGCCCGTTGGGGAACGCCCGCGGACATAGAGCCTTTCATGGATCCCGTGTTCGAGAACAACGTGATCCTGACCCAGACGGAGCGGTTGACCATGGCGAGCCGGCCGAAGAACGGGGCTTCTTATGCCCGGAACAAGAATGTCCTCGTAATTGGCGGATCAGGCAGCGGCAAAACCCGCTTTTTCCTGAAACCGAATCTCATGCAATGCACATCGAAAGATTACCCGACTTCGTTCGTAGTCACAGACCCGAAGGGGCAGAATCTGGTAAGCTGTCCATGTGCCGGACGTTTATAAACAGCGGCGACAAGGTTTGTGATCGAAGGAAGGGGGTGAAAACATATGAACCAAACCAAGAGAGAAAGCGGCATTACAGCGCTATATGAGCGGCTTTCCAGAGACGATGACTCTGCCGGGGAAAGCAACTCGATTCAGAACCAGAAGAGGTACCTGGAAGATTACGCAAGGCAGCACGGCTTCTCGAACATCCGGCATTACTCCGATGATGGCTACACCGGCACCAACTTCAACCGACCTGGCTTCATGCAAATGTTGGCCGACATTGATGCCGGCATGATCAGCACCGTGATCGTCAAGGACATGAGCCGGTTCGGAAGAAACTATCTGGAAGTCGGCCTTTACACGGAGATCCACTTCCCAGAAAAGGGCGTCCGGTTTATCGCCATCAACAGCAATGTGGACAGCGACAATCCGGCAGAGAACGAGTTTACTCCGTTCCTGAATGTGATCAACGAATGGTACGCTAAGGACACCAGCCGGAAGATATGCGCGATCTTCAAATCCAGAATGTCTGAAGGACTGCGGTGCAGCGGTTCGGTGCCATATGGATATATCAGGCTTCCGGGAGACAAGCAGACCCTTGTGGTTGATGCGGAAGCAGCAGAGGTTGTCAGAAGGATCTTTGAAATGGCAGCTCAGGGCATGAACGCGCCAGGTATTGCCCGGACGCTGACAGAGGAAAGGGTTCTGATCCCGTCGGCTTACGCCGCCAAATATTACCCGGAGGCTGTCCACAGCAGATCCTATACTGACCCCTGCCTGTGGTCTCCTCATGCGATCCGGACCATTCTTGATCGGGAAGAGTATCTTGGTCACACGATTCTTGGAAAGTCAGTGCGGGTCAACTTCCGCAGTAAGAAGCGCCGCCCTACCACACGGGATGAACGTCTCTTCTTCCCAGACACGCACGAGGCGATTATCGATCAGGACATCTGGGATCAGGCACAGAAGCTGAGGAAACGATGCACCCGGCGAAGCCCCAGCGGGACGCACACGCACATGCTGTTCGGTCTGGCCTTCTGTCCCGACTGCGGCGCCAAGCTGGCCTTGATCCGAAATAAAACGAACGGAGCATACTACAACTACTCTTTCCGCTGCCGGCATTACAAAAGCATCTATCAGGAATGCACCAGCCACTCCATCTCCGCTACAGCACTGACTGAAGCCATACGCCTGGCGTTGAAGGTTGTAGCCGCCGAGGCTCTTGAGGACGAGGAATCATTCAGGACAAAGCTCAACCAGCAATGGGCAGAGCAGCACAGCAACGAGCTGAATGAAAGCAAGCGGGAACTCGCTGCAGCCAGGAAACGAATTGCGGAGCTCGACAATCTGATTCGCGGACTTTATGAGGATCGGCAACTGGGCCACATGCCGGCAAGGCAGGTGGACAGACTGATTGCGCAGTATGATCAGGAGCAGGAAGAGCTTGAGTCGAAGATCTCATCACTGGAGGCCAAGATCGAGGACACGAAGGCAGGAAGATCAGATCCTGACCGTTTCCTCCGCGCCATCCGGAAATACCGGGAATTTGACGAGCTAACCCAGGATATGGTCTTTGAACTGATCGACCGGGTTGACGTTCATCAGGCCGAGGACAACGCCAAGACCGGCGAACGAACCCAGCAGATCGACATCACCTTCTCCTTCATCGGGAGTTACCAGCCAGCGCCGGAGGCCGTTGCCTTTGAAATCGCTCAGACCCGGGCAAGAGAAGCAGCGGAGAAAGCCGAACGGAAGCGGAACCAGAACGAGCAGTCGAAGCAGAGAGAAAAGGAACGGAAAGCCCAGAGAAGAGCTGAGCTTACGAAACAGGCTGAGCATGATCCGGAAGTCGCTGCCAAACTCGCGGCAGAGAAAGAAAAGAGACGCGCCTACAACCAGGCCTATCAGCAGAAACGGCGGGAGCAGAAGAAACAGGAAGCCATCGCGAACGGCACGTATGTCCCACCGAACCCATTCCTGTCCATGAGCCAGAAAGAGCTTGCTCAAATCGCTGACAACGACCCGGCAGCAGCCGCAGAGCTGGAAAAGCGCAGGGCTTACGGGAGAGCAAAACAGGAACAGTACCGGACAAAGGCCAAAGAAAGGGCAGCGGCAGATCCTGAGTTTGCACAGAAACTCAAAGCAAAGAATGCAGCGGCTCATGCGAGAGTAAAAGCGAAGATGGACGATCTTGCAGAACGAGCCAAGACCGATCCAGAAGCGGCCAAGGAGCTTGAAGAAAAGATAGCCTGTCGGCGCGGCTATGGCAGAGCATTTGCGGAACGGCAGAAGCAGAGAGCCGCTACTGATCCTGAGTTTGCCGCTGAATATGAGGCAAAGCAGCGGGAGAAGCAGCGCAAGAACAACGAAAGACAGAAGCAGCTGAGAGCCGATCTCCGAAGGAAGGCTGAAACCGATCCTGCTGCAGCTGAGAAACTTGCCGCCGAACGGGCAAAGCAGGTCGAAGCAACCACCAGGAGCAGACGAAAGCTCAACGAAGCAGCTCTCACCGATCCCGTGGCAGCGGCCAAGCGTGGACAGCATCTCGCTCATCGCAGAGAGTACTACGCAGCACATAAGCCCTCAGCACAGCAAGCAGTATAAACGAACAGCGAAAGGAGCATCACCATGGAAAACTGCATGACCAATCGTCAGGCGAATCCGACCATTCTTCCCCTTCATGTGCACGACAATCAGAACGGACTGGACTACACCCTGCATGGAGACTTCTATCTCCCGGACATCAAGAACAAGGAAGCAGATTCTCGGCCTATCGGGAAATGGGGCCGGATGCACCTGGCCTACCTGAAGGAGCACAAGCCAGGGCTGTACAGCCACCTGATCCTGTCGGGCAAGTTGTATCGCCACTTGGCCGAACTGAATGATCAGGCGCAGGCCCGGCTAGAAGTAATCATCCATCAGATGCAGCGCAGCGAGGGCGTGAACGAGAGGATGAAGGCGCAGGACCAGATGCTGTGGGTCGGGAGGATGAACAGCATCAGGGAGAGGGCCGAAGAGATCATCCTGGCTGAACTGATTTTCATCTGAGCAAAAATAACAAGTCCCAGCCCACGCTTTCTGGAAAATATGCTCCGGGTGGACAAGATCACCGCTGTCCACCCGGAACAAAAAACAGACAGATTCCGACCTTGGATTTTGCACAAAGAATTGATGCAGGAGGTGCCCAACATGATCAGACGCATCATCAGACTGCCGTTAAAGCTGATTGCCATGCCTGCGGCCGTGGCACTGTTCCTGTGTCATGCGGTCTGTGCCATCGTGATCGGGATCGGTTCTATGGTCACAAACCTGGTCTCAGGGCTGTTCATTTTCGGTGCCGCCATCGAGTGGATTGCAGGCGCTCCATCGTCCATGGCGTATCAATGTCTGGGCCTTGGCCTGTTTCTTTTGGCAGCACCGTACCTTGCCAGCTGGATCATCGGAAAGGCCGCCGATCTGCTGTACAGGGTCCTGGGCTTCATCACTGCCTGATTTATCACCCAGTTTTATCACCCACTTTGTCACCCAGCCGCTTCTTCGGAGGCGGCTTTTCCATTCCCACAAACAAAAGGAGTGACCAACATGACGAATATGAAGAACGTCACCATCAATGGCATCAACTACCGCCTCTGCGGAAACATCTACATTCCTTACAGCCCTGAACTGCCCGAGCTGAAAGGCATTAGCGAATACGGCACCTTGCACTACCTGTACCTTCGTATGGCACATCCCGACCAGCTGAAATGCCTGGAAAAGTCCGGAAGGCTCATGCAGTATCTGAGAGGCTTTGACCGGAAAGCCAAGAGGTATCTGCGGAATCGCCGTGTCTCCGTTGAACTGCCCTCACTCGATGATCCAAACTTTGAGAATGAATACCGGAAGCACGTACTTGTTGCCCGTAACACCGACAGCAATCTGATTTCCAAGTTCATTTTGCAAGGCGTACATCAGGATATTTTACTGAAGCTGCTCAATAGAAACGCCACTCCCACTGGCAGGAAGGAGACAAAGAATCATGATGTGGAACGTGACTTTGTGCCGGCAACTGATCTTTGAGGATGCCATCGAAGCAGAGAGCGAAGAGGAAGCCGTGGAGATCGCCATGGAGCGCAATGGCTATGATGATCTGAACTGGCGCAGAAACGGCCCCACACAGGTTGTCTGCGTGGAGCCGGCGTATGATCCGCTCACCACGAGGATCGAGCAGCTTTATGATTCGCAAGAATGGATAGATGACGAGGAAGACGTGGAGTGGGCGCTGGACTAAGGGTCTTATATAAGATTCGCTTATTCTTGGGAACAGCGTAAGCTTGACGAATTCGTTTCATTTTTCAGCGGCCTGACATATTCACCGGCGGACATCCGTCCAGCAGGGACTCTTGTCCTTAGATCCTCGAATGTGAAAGACGGCGAAGTTGTCGATGCAGACAACGTCTATGTTGACCCAACAGTTGTTAATTCCGAAAATGTTCGAGACGGAGATATTATCGTTGTTGTTCGAAACGGATCACGTGCTCTAATTGGAAAACACGCTGAAATAAAGGGGTTTAAGCCTAATACGGTCATTGGAGCGTTCATGACGGGAATCCGTTCGGAGCATCCTTCATTTTTGAATGCCTTACTAAATACACCTCGATTCGACAAAGAAGTCGAGATGAACATGGGTGCCACGATTAATCAGATTACTGGATACATGTTCTCAAAAATGGAGTTCATGGTTCCGTCTTCGGATGAGCAAGATATTATTGGAGACTATTTCAAGAAACTCGACAACCTTATCACCCTTCATCAGCGTGAGCATGCTACGGGTGATAATGTCAAGTCAGCACAGCGACGACAGGGATCTCATAACCAGATCAACATCTTGATTTTCCAGTTCATGAATAATGTGAAGATACGTTTTCTGTGTGGTCGTCATACTGGCATGGCCAAGTCTCCGGGCTACGCTTCCAATTGAAACCCCAGCAAACAACAAAACTGAAGCATGGGTATGACGCAGCCCATGTACGGAGATTACAGGGATCTCCAGTGCTCGACAGTGACGTGCCAGTATATCATTCACGGTTGAGTTATAAACACGCTCCTTTGTCACGAAGATAGGTTTGTCTTCCGGAAGCCCTTTCAGAAGCTCAGAAAACTGAACTACGATTTGCCAGTCAATCTGAATCTTTCTTACCGACGACTTGTTCTTCGTCGGGAGGAATCCACCCTTGCCCTTATAATCCCAGGTCTTTGACACTGAAAGCATCTGGTGTGAAAGATCAAAATCCTTCGGTGTAAGAGCCAAGGCTTCAGAAAAGCGCATTCCCGTTTTGGCTACGAGGAGAATAAACCAGTCCCAGCTGATTTCTTTGCCCAGATTCAGCCCCTTGAGCAAGGTGTGCAGTTCATACTGATTCAGGTACTTGATTTTCTTCTCCGTAGGCTGCTTTCCTTTGATGATGACTTTCCGGGTGGGATCGTGGTCAATCAGCCCCTCATCCACGGCGTCAAGGATAGCTCCCTTCAGCTGATGGTGAAAGTCCATGGTTGTTTGCCGCTCATGGGTCCTTGCGTAGTCATTCAGCAGCTGCTGGTAAACTATTCGTGTCATGTCACACAGCCTTACCTCCGGAATCAGCTTCTTGAGCCACTCTTCTGTCATCAGGTATTTGTCAAGGGTGACTTTCCGTATAGCGCCCTCTTTGTAGACGCTTACCCATTGAGCGTAGTAGTCACAGAACAAGTCCGTTCTTGCAAATTGATTCAAGTCTCTTTCCTCCCAAAGTCTGTATTCTCACGCTCACGCTGATGAAGGGTGATAAGGGTGTCGATATTGATCAAGGCACCTGCAATTTTGCGTTGTTCTGCCACACAAGGAATCTGGATTTCATATTGCAACATCTGATTGAGATTAAGCACTCTGTTACGACCTGCACCGCCTGGTGAGGCAAGCCATAAATGATGCCTAAACCTCTCGTCCAAAATGATGAATTTCAGGAATTGCGGATCTAATTCATCGGACAGTGAAAACTGCGGAAAACGGTGGGAAACCAGCTTTCCAGCGTCATTTTCGTCAGTTACAGCTACAGCATGCTCCCATCCGAAAGTAATGTTTACGATGAACTTGTTTGCAGCCACTCTGTGCATCTGTGCGGTCTGTAATTCGTGACCCGCTGGCACATAGCTGTGAAATGTTCCTTTGGCATGGCTGCGAATGCCAAGTCGCTCATATCCGTCATGTGGAATATCAACCGGATCAGTGTAGCTGGAGAACACTTCGGATAACTTACGCTGTTCCCAAGAAAATGGAAAGAGCCAAGGAAATCCCTGGCTCTCAGAGGCATGTATGAGTATGCAATTATTGAGGCAGTTCAATGTCAAATCCGCCCTTGATGATGAAGTCCCGCAGCAGCTTGTCGGCACGTGTGTTGACTACGGGAAGCGGCATCTTCTTGCCGGTAACGGCTTCAAAGTATGCTTTAGCCTTCGCTTTGTCGATTGTGGCTTTCAGGGCATCGAAGCGGCCGAATTCATTGATGTTGTCTTCTGTTACATGAAGCGCCATCATCTCCCGGAGCATGGCTTCATCAAGCCCGAGCGCATGTACAGCGAGCCGATGAATCTGATCATCCTTTGCCCGAGTGACATAGAGCGTAATGTAGTCACGGAAGGTCATACCTTCTTCTGGCTGCACATCGCCGCTCTGAATGTCGTGCAGGAAAATGTTTGCGTATTTCTGCTCTTCCTGGGACAGTGTAGCAAAAGTCTTATGAAGCTCATCTTCCGCCTTCCGCAGCTCCTCCTGGGGCGCTCCATCCTGGTGCAGCAGCTTAAGGAACTTCACAAACCGGGAGTTCATATAGTCCGTGTCAATCTTGTCCGTATCGATGGTGGTCAAATAGCCTTCGATATCATACGGAGTGTCCTCTGTTTCACCGCCAGGCACTCGGATGAACAACTCTTTGTAGCGCTTCACAAGAATCAGATACGTGGTTTCGTCCAGCGCCATAACAATCGACTGCTGTTCGCCGGTATCATCATCAGTGAAATCGTATTGATGCTTATTCCAGACAAAGCCCTGCACCTTTGCCGCTTCCAAGTACTCATTGAACTGCCGGAACAGCTCTGCAAACTTCTTTCTTTCCGGCAGCTCGGCGGGCAGCTTTTCAAAGTTTTGCACGCCGGCCTGCTCGAACACATCCTTAATCTGTGTGAAGATGAAGTTCATCGCTGTCAGATTCTTCGGAAGGCGCTGCGCGAACAGCCCAAGCGGCTTATCACCGGAGTACAGCTTGACTGCGGCCTCAATGTACCGCTCCATTGTATGCGGACGGCGATAGTACTTGATGGTGCCAAACGGCTTGTCAGGCCCGAAAAGGCGGTTCGTTCGGGAGAATGCCTGGATGATATTCTCGTAGCGGAGCATTTTGTCCAGGTAGAGCGTGTTGATCCATTTGGAATCAAAGCCTGTCAGCATCTGATCCACAACAATCAGCAGCTCAATCTGCTTATCGGGCTCACGGTCAATCCGCTCATAGGGCTTTTTATGAGCCAGGCGGGCAGCAATATCCTTCTTCATCTTGGCAAAGGTTGCCGCCGTGAAATCCTGCCCATATCGTGCGTTGTAATCAGCGATCAGCTCCAGCAGGCCATCTTCCTTCACTCTCGCACCGCCGTCGTTGTCAATGCTCGGATCGAAAAGTGCGGTTACTCTCAGATCAGGAGCAGCGGCTTTGAATCTACGATAGTATTCCAGCGCTTCCGGGATGCTGCTGGTAGCAAAGATAGCATGGAACTTTCCGCCCTGACTGAGTACAACCCAGTTTTCCAGAATATCCTTCACCACCATGGACTGATGCTCGTCAGTCCGATACTGGCTGTTGGGCAGGAAATCCTCGATCCCCTTGACGTAAGTACCATCCGCCTGATAGTAACCAGCCATCGGCACGGATGTCATGTATTCCAGGAACACCTTTTTCTTGGCGGGATCAGCCATTGCTTCTTCTACTGTATCCGCTTTTGCCTTTTCCAAAGCAACTACAGTGCGAACATCCTTATCCTTGAAGGTCAGCACCTTATAGGGATCAAACCCGAGCACATTCTGGTCACGGATACCGTCGGCAATGCTGTAGCGGTGCAGCTCGTTGCCGAAGACCGTGGATGTAGTGCTCATTTTTTTCTGGTTTTCATCCTGGATCGGTGTTCCGGTGAAGCCGAAGAACATTGCCCGCGGAAATGTTTTCTTGATCGTCAGCAGCATCTCTCCGAAAGTAGAGCGATGACATTCGTCAATAATAAACACAATCCGTTTGGTGCTCATCACTGCCAAGTCCGCGGCCTTCAATCCTTCGCTTTCCTCGCTGATATTGCTCATCTTTTGGATCGAAGTTACGATCAGCGTGTCCGCGGGGTCGCTGCTTTTGAGCTTGCCGATCAGCACATGGGTATCCTCTGTCTCCTGAACGGTGTTGCTCTTCTGCTGTTCGGTCAGTCCGGCACCGGCAAAGTTGCGATACTCCTTCAGCGACTGTGTACCGAGCTCAATCCTGTCCATCAGGAAAACCACCTTGTCCGCGTCCCGAGATGTAGCAATCAACTGAGCGGACTTGAAAGAGGTCATCGTTTTTCCAGAGCCAGTGGTGTGCCAAATGTAGCCACCCAGCTGCTCACCCGTTTCCCAGCGGGCGCGACCTACCTTGTCTGAAATTGCGTTGGCAGCGTAGTACTGATAGCTGCGCATGACCTTCAACACGCCGTCAGAGTCATCGGCCACTGTATAGAAGCCAATCAGCTGATGTGCCATCGGGATAGACAGCAGTGTGGAAGCGATCCGTTTCCAGTCGTTGATAGGCTCGTTGTTGAAATCAGCCCAATGGAAGTAATAATCAGGATTGAACTTGCCGTCCGGACCTGGATTGGCAAAGTACAGTGTTTCATCCGGATTCATGGCGACAAAAATCTGAATCAGCGAAAACAGGCCGGTAAAGATGCCCTCTCCGGAATACTTCTCTATCTGATTGGCAGCCTGACTGACCGGGACGCCGCTTTTCTTCAGCTCGATATGAATGACGGGCATTCCGTTGATTAGCAGCATCAGATCCCCGCGCCGGTCGTTCATCAGCTTTGACCTTGTGGGGAACTTGGGCTGTTGCACAATCTGATACCGGCTCTGGCCGGCGGCGATTTCCCTGCGCTCGTAGATTTTGAGAGAGACTTCCTTGCCGAAGTGTGCCACATCATCCGGGTTGTCGCGCTTGATGGAGACGCTGCCGCCGTTGATAAAGCCATTGAGGCGCAGCGGTGTGCGCAGGGTCGTGATCTGTTCGATGATCTGCTGCATCTCTCCGTCCGTCAGTGGGAAATCGTTCAGACGGTCAATGCCGCGATTATTCTCAAACAGAATATCGGCCCAGTTGCGGATCAGCTCCGCTTCGCTGTAGTTTTTCAGGACTCTGTCTTCCCAGCCCTTGGTTTTCAGCAGATCAATCAGCGCCTGCTCAAAGTCCGCTTCCTTGCTAAACGCCATTGTTGAAGTTCTCCTTGTCAGTTGATTTCAGCCTTAGCGGTTGCTCAGAAGGCATGAGCTCCTGTGGCGACAAGGCTGTCAATATCCAGATAGGCATTCTGGATTGCCTCCTGGTGATACTGGAAATAACCGTCGAAGATTTCCTGCGTCACACCCTTTTGATCCCACTCACGCAGCACATCTCCGGTAGGACGCCCTTTGTGATCGGCATATCGCTCGATAAGGAAGAGAAAGAACCGCATTTCATCTGTCATCAGATTTCACTCCTCAGATAAGTGGAATTGCGCGGATCGCCCGTCACCCTTTCCGCTTCCCACATATCGAAAATGGCGCGATCCGAAAAATCTGTCATGGCCAATGAAGCATCTTCCAGCATCGCATGGGTTTCAGATGTCAGGAAAGCTCGGGAAGCCTCCATCTGATCCATGCCATATTTTTCCATGATCATCTGGACGATGCTTTTGTTGTAATAGTCCAGGCAGTAGCAGGGTATCCTGGTCATACGCTTATCACCTCTTTGAATCGAAGCAGTGCAATGGCAGAATCGCTCTTGAAGGTATATTGATCCTTGAGCTTTTGCGGCAGCAGTCGCTTGATCGTTTCCTCTTCGTCATACATGCCATCCAGGAACAGGTCAATCACCGGCATGGTTTGGTCATTCGCAACCGGGCCATGGATGATGTCCCATTCATCAGCTGGCGCCGCCCCTTTCCGATTGGCAACCACAAACCGAAGCCACTGCTGATCTGGCTTATCAAAACGCAGAACGCGCAGGGAAAGCATCTTTTCCTCGTCCACTTCATATACAGAGACATACGCCTGTGGTTGTTTCAGACGGAGCGCTGTCCTCCGGGCCCATTTGCTGGCCTGCTCAAGATCGCTGGTTGTATAGAACCCCTTGCCAAAGTCCAGTTCACGCTGGATTTTGAGCAAATGCGGTTCGCGAACGACCACATTGCTGCCATGATAGAGAATCATTTGCTTCACCTCGCTCATACAAACATCTTTTCCAACATGGATCTCTTGATTGCCTGCAGCTTTTCCAACTTACGCTGATGAAGGGTGATAAGGTCATCGATACCCCGGAAAAAGGTGGCTATGGATTCCTGTTCTTTAAGGTTCGGAACCATGACTTCGAGGTTACCGAGCATCTTTCCGGAGATCTCCAAGAAGGTGGAGCCAGATGCAACGCCCTCTGCCATACCCTTTATTCTTTCTCCCATCGAGTAGATGAAATAAGGGTCTGTCCCGTCCTTCAGCACCAGCGATTGAAATCCCTGATTTGTAGCCGCTGGACGCTGTAAAATGGCCATTTTCCCGATTCCGGCACGGCTCGTAAAGAGCACCGTTCTATGAGCCGGTAGTATCTTTGCTGAACTCTTTTGTAAGCCCAGTTCAGTAATCTTTCGGACGCTGCCTGTGGCATATCTCTGGCCTTCCATCTCAGCTGGGGCA
>JAEEGH010020387.1_pt1 | contig 13791 bp, 12 predicted proteins | sample 9134181 | NCBI WGS metagenome assembly JAEEGH01 (sample SAMN16246544, study PRJNA631951) | gut metagenome | biome: gut microbiome; feature: rumen; material: DP-attached | host: Bos | place: Iran: Karaj | collected 2018-10
AAAGCCATCATGGTTGGCGGCGGAGATTTAGGAAGTGAGACCTTGGAGCTTATCAATAAAATGGGACTAGGCGACCACATCAAAATGGTGGGCCTACAGCATAATCCTTACGTCTATATGAACCAGACGCGAGTATTGGTAGCGCCTTCTAAATTCGAAGGCTTTGGAATGGCAGCCGTAGAGGCAATGGCTTTTGGCAAGCCTGTTGTTGCCAGCAAGGTTGGCGGTCTAATCGAGAACGTGGATGACGACTGCGGCAAAATTTGCGGCACAGACAAAAAGCCAATCGATAGGGAAGCATTTGTAAATAACATTGTGGAACTATTGGACAATGACGAGATTTATAGGATGAAGTCAGAGGGGGCAAGAAGACGTGCCAAAGAGCTCAATAACTTTGACACATTCATGGAAGAAGTATTAAAGATTTATGAAGATGTTTACAACACTGTTAAACAAAATTAAAAGTGCAGATTTTATACTAGTGACAATGTCCACCGTTGCGTGTTCGGCAATGTCATTCATATTTAATGTTTATTCAAAATCCATCGTGGCAGATTTCCCAATGGGAATTTACAGTACATGTCTTATCGCTATGACATACATGAACTATGCGCAGTTTGGAGTTTTGAATGCATACAATAGAGATTACCCTCAGGCTCTAGGTCGCAAGGACTATGAGCAGGCCCAGCGCCTTAAAAATTCAGCAATGACATTTATGCTAATGATTTATTTGCTGATATTTGTAGTGTTTGAGGCATGGGTAGCGATTTTTTACCACGGCAAAATTGCAGATGATGTATATCAGGGCTACTATGCATTTGGTTATGCCATGTGCCCAATCTTGATTCTCCTAAAGAGCTTTGACGATATGTCAAACTACACAGTGAGAATGAATGGCAAATATAATAAATCCGCAGGAATCGGCTTGGCTCGAACAGTTATTGCCCTTGTACTTGGCATTTTATGCCTCAGGGCATTTGGATACTATGGTCTTTATAGTATGTCCATTATTTCTGCCGCCCTTGGAATTATCATGTTCCACAAGGATTCCCTCAAGGGTGCTAGACTTGATTTTGACTTTACCTTTATGAAAGGCATGATTATAGCAGGCCTTCCACTTTTGATAAACAGCCTGATTTGGACTATCGTTCAAAGTGTTGATAAATTTGTTATTTTAGGATTCTTAACCACCAAGGATTTGGGTACCTACTCAGTTCCTACAATGGGATTTACCACAATGGTTCTTGTGCCACAGACCATTTCTCAGGTTTTCTACATCAAAATTAATCACCTTTATGGTGCCAATTCTGATGAGAATCAGCTCCTTGAGAAAGCTAGCTTTTTCACGGCTATCACAGCCGCCGTTTCAGGAGCAGCCTGCGTTTTTGTGTTCTACATCATGCCTATATTCGTTGGCAGATTCATGCCAATGTACACAAATGGTAATACCGCAACACAGATCCTTATCATTGGCGTGGCAGTCTATTCCACAACAATGGTATTTGGAAATATTTTCAGTGTATTAAAGCTCAACAAATCGCTGATTGCCAACTCAGTTGCTCTTTGTATTTTCAATGCAATTTTCTCATCAGCGCTAGTACGATTTGTTGACCACAGCATAAATATGGTTGCTATAGGAACAGGTCTTTCTTACGCACTGTATTCACTGCTTTTGATAATAAAGCTTTCCAGAAGATTCAACTACTCAATGATAAAGTTGCTTGCCTCTAGCTGGTTACCACTACTTGCAATTGTGGTACCTGGAGTGATTTTCTACATGGTTATTCCTAACCTGTATGTGGCCGCAGCATTGGCTTTATTTACTATAATGTTGGTATGTGCTACACTATATAAGTTAATTTTCTCTAAAAGATAGGAAAAAATATGTATAATCTATGCTTCATGGCGCGACGCCCATTCGACGATTTGTCGCCAGGAATATATAAACAAATTAGAAAAGAACAGGACCCAGAGGCTAACGCCATTTTCATCACTTGTGATTGCAAGGAGTCAGAGTACATCAAAAAGAAATTTGATGCCGATGACAAGCAGGTGACAGTGGTTGAGCTTTCTGCCTTCATGAATGAGCATTGGGACGAGTTCACACTTGAAAAGCTTTCATACTATGAGAAAAAGTATGATGCATCCCCAATGTGGAAATACATTTACTCAGATAGATTTTTGATTTATCGTGATTACGATTATTGTGTGCACACAGCAGCAGGCTTGTTTGCTTTCTGGGAGCACGTTTTCACAACCTACAAGGTTGACTTCTACTATGATGAGGTTATTGCCACACTGTTTACCTACGTAGCATATTTGGTAGGAAAAAAGGTTGGCACCCATTATTACACGCTGATGCTTATGCGTTCGGTGGGAATGGATTTGACTCATCACTATATTTTAAATGATCCATTCGAGATGATTTACGATATGCCTGAGGATTATGCTACTAGGGAGTACACTCCAGAGCAGCTAAAGGCAGCGGATGAGTTTTTAGCAGGCTTCGAGGAGAAGCATTCCAAGCCAGCATTTATGCAGTTCTCAGGACGCAAGCCAAAATGGAAAATGAGCTTTTTCACTCTTCCATTTTTGTGGCTTAGACAGAAATATTTCAATCCACATGCAATGGACAAGGGCTCATACATTTACTACAAGGCTTACGAGCGCTCGATGGAGCAGATAAAGTTCTACTTTCGCTACAAGGCTAGTAGAAAATATTACAACAAGGCTGACCTTTCAAAGAAGTTCGTTTATTTCCCACTTCATTTGCAGCCTGAGGCATCCACCATCGTGTGTGCCCAGAAATACGAAAAGCAGCTTTATTTCTTAGATAATTTGGCAAAGTCCCTTCCTGCAGATACTGTGATTTACTGCAAGGAGCACTACTCATTCCTTGGTAGCAGGGACAATAGCTTTTATAGAGCTTTAAAGGAATATCCTAATATCGTGTTGATTGACCCATGGGAGGACAGCTTCCAGCTCATTGAGCATTGTGAATGCGTAGCTACACTTACAGGCACTGCAGGTCAGGAGGCAATGATGCTCCGTCGCCCTGTTATCATGGGTGGCGACATTCTCTATGAGAATGCACCAGGTGTCATGAGAATCGATGATATTTTTGGAAATTACGAGAGCGCAATGGCAAATTGGAAAAAGCCAGAGCGTGAAGAAATAGTTAAATACTTGGCAGCATATATGTCTTGCGCCCGTCCAGGCAACACCTACGCCATGAGCGACGCCCGTCTAACCGACGACAACTGCCGTCTGTTAGCAAAATCAATGTACGATTATTTTAAAGAGCAAAAGCCAATTATGTAATTTATTAGTTTAATAGAATTATAGAAAGCAAAACCAGTTAACAATTATTTGTTCTCTGGAACGAACGTGTTAGTGAGTGAAAGAGAATCAATTGATTGTTAACGTAGGTTTTGTCTAAAGGAGTAAAACATGAGTAAAGTTTTGGTAACAGGATCTGATGGTTTTATCGGATCTCACTTAGTTGAGGAACTTGTAAAAAAAGGATATGAAGTAAGAGCATTTGTTTACTACAATTCATTTAATAATTGGGGATGGCTCGACACACTTCCAAAGGAAATCATGGACCATGTAGAGGTATTTGCAGGCGATGTTCGTGATCCTAATGGTGTTAGAGAGTCTATGAAGGGCGTGGACGCTGTATTCCACCTTGCAGCCCTCATTGCTATTCCATTTTCATACCATAGCCCAGACGCTTATGTAGACACAAATATCAAGGGTACACTTAATGTTCTTCAGGCAGCTAGAGACCTTGGCACACGTGTACTTGTTACATCTACATCAGAGGTTTATGGTACAGCTCAGTACGTGCCAATCGACGAGAAGCACCCATACCAGGGACAGTCTCCATATTCAGCAACAAAAATCGGTGCTGATAGACTTGCTGAGTCATTCTATCGTTCGTTCGATTTGCCTGTAACAATCGTTCGTCCATTCAATACATTTGGACCACGTCAGTCAGCTCGTGCGGTTATTCCTACAATCATCACACAGCTTCTTGCAGGCAAGGAAGAAATCAAGCTTGGTTCACTTACACCAACACGTGATTTCAATTATGTAAAGGACACTGCAAATGGTTTCATCGCTATGTATGAAAGCGACAAGACCATCGGTCAGGAAATCAATATTGCAACACAAAAGGAAATCTCAATCGGACAGCTTGCAGAAGAGCTCATCCGTCAGATTAATCCTAATGCTCGTATCATCTGCGACGAGGATAGACTTCGCCCAGAGAAATCAGAGGTAAATCGTCTTCTCGGTTCCAACGAGAAAATCCTTCGCCTCACAGACTGGAAGCCACAGTACACATTCGAGCAGGGCCTCGCTGAGACCATCGAATTCCTTCGTGGCAACCTCGACAAGTACAAGGTAGATATTTACAACATCTAATCCACACGTGCCGTGCACACTAATGCATATATGGTAGCTATCCTACCTGCGCCGTGCACATCAATGAATCTGGATTGTATTGTTAAATTAATATTTAGTGTATTTTAATATATAAGTGAGCCGAAAATAAGAAATACAAACATGTAAAGGACCATAAGGCACACTCGTTACTTAGATGGTGCAAAGCAGCATCTTATGTAACGTAAGTAGGGCCGCAAGAGCGAAAGCGTGTCCTGACATGTGTGTATTGATTATTTGAGGCGGACCAAAGTTTAAGAGGTAATTAAAATGTCAGATGAATTTATTGCACTTTCTGTGCCAAATCTTAAGGGAAATGAATTGAAGTATGTTACAGATGCAGTTGAGACTGAGTGGGTTTCTACCGCTGGTCCATATGTATCAGATTTTGAAAAGAAGATTGCCGAATATGTCAAAGCTCCAGCAGCTGTCAGCACACAAAACGGTACTTCAGCACTTCATGTGAGCTTATTGCTTTGTGGTGTTACTAGAGAGGATGCGGTTATCGTTCCTACTCTTACATTTATCGCAGCAGTAAACCCTACAAAGTACATTGGCGCTGAGCCTATTTTCATGGACTGTGATGATAGCCTTTGCATGGACCCTGTCAAGCTCAAGAAATTCTGTGAGACAGAGTGCGATTTCGTAAATGGTAATCTTATCGATAGAACTACAGGCCGCCATATTAAGGCAATGGTAGTTGTTCACGTATTCGGAAATATGGCAGACATGGAAGCAATCATGGACATTGCCAGAGAGTACAATATCAAGGTTGTTGAGGATGCAACAGAAGCTCTCGGTACATACTATACTGAGGGACGTTACGCTGGAAAGTTCGCTGGTACAATCGGTGATTTAGGCTGCTATTCCTTCAACGGCAACAAAATCATCACTACTGGTGGTGGCGGCATGATTGTTTCAAACAATCAGCAGGTACTTGATCATGCTAAGCACCTCACTACACAGGCTAAGGCTGACCAGGCTAATTTCATCCACGACGAAATCGGATTCAATTATCGTATGACAAACCTTCAGGCAGCACTTGGACTTGCACAGCTTGAGCAGCTTGAGGACTTCATCAAGACAAAAGAAGCAAATTACCATAGATACAAGGACGCCATCGACAAAATGGATGGACTTCATGTTCAGGATTTCCGCGACGGCATCCGTAGCAACTACTGGTTCTATTCAGTAGTATTCGAAAATGATGAGACAGGTCGTGACCGCCTCATCGAAGAGCTCAAGGAAAACCACATCCAGTCCCGCCCAATTTGGGGACTTATTTCCGACCAGGTTCCATACAAGGGCGCACGCTGCTACGAGCTCGAAAAGGCACCATGGTACTGGCACCGCGTTGTAAACGTACCATGCTCAACAAATCTCGACGAGGCCGGCGTTGACCGCGTCCTCGACGTAATCCGAAAATTCAACTAACGTGGCAACAATACTCGTTTCTGAGTAATTGAAATGCCCACAAACAAAAATCTTTAGATGAGCATAGAATTTAACGAAGACATATAATAGTGCAAGCTTACCGTAGAGCACACTCGTTACTTAGATGGTGCGAAGCAGCATCTTACGTAACGTGAGTAGTGCGGCAAGAGCGCAAGCGTGTAAGCGGTACTATTATATGTATGAGTTAAATATTATGCGGAGTAAAAAATTTATGGAAAATGTTTTAATTCACGAAGAAGATAGTATTTTGCAGGCGATGCGTACATTTGATGCCAGTGGTCGAAAGACTGTGTTTATAGTTGATGAGGAAAATGTGCTTCTGGCTGCACTTTCTGAGGGTGACGTTCGCCGCTTTATTTTGTCAGGCGGTGACCTTAACGAGCCTGTCAGCAAAATTGCAAATTACAAGCCACGTAGCTTGAAGGATGATGAGCGTGATGACGCTAGAGATTTCTTGCGCCGCCATAATATCCAGGGACTTCCTATTGTGGATGATAATGGTCATGTGATTGATACTATTTTCTGGAGTGAAAACAATTTGACAAAACAGAGCGAGCTTTCTTGCCCAGTTGTTATGATGGCTGGCGGCAAAGGTACTCGCCTTTATCCATATACAAGAGTGCTTCCAAAGCCTCTTATTCCAGTTGGTGAGAAGCCAATCTCTGAGCTAATCATGGATAGCTTTGCAGATTATGGCATCACTAGGATGATTATGGTTGTAAATCATAAGAAGAATATGATTAAGGCTTACTACGGCGAAATCGAAAAGCCTTATACTGTTGAGTTCGTGGACGAGGATACTCCACTTGGTACAGGTGGCGGTCTTGCTCTTATGAGAGGCCTTGTTAACGAGACATTCATCCTTACAAACTGCGACATCCTTATTGAGGAAGACTATTCTAAAATTTTTGCTCACCACAAGGCTGAGGGCAACATGATCACAATGGTTTGCTCCCTTAGAAATTTCCAGGTGGCATATGGAGTAGTAGAATTTGGCGAGCACGGTAACATCACCGACATGAAGGAGAAGCCAGAATTCAGCTTCTTTACAAATACAGGTATCTACATCGTAGAGCCTGAGGTTATTGACTATATCAAGGATGGCGAATTCGTAGGATTCCCAGACATTATTAATAGACTCAAGGACGACGGCAAAAAGGTTGGCGTTTACCCAATCAACGAGAATACTTGGATGGATATGGGCCAGCTTGATGAGCTTGGCAAAATGGAGAACCGTCTAAGAGGAAAATAGTAAAGAGAGGAATGTTACTTGGAAAAATTAAAGAGCTTTTTTTACCCAATGAATAAAGAAAAAGCATTTAAGCTTGGGACAATAGGTATAGCAGCCATTGGAATCATTTTTTCTATCATTTATTTCGCACTTAATTGTTTTGATTCCACCAAGAGTAAGTTCTACAATGGCTATTTTGCAATCATTCTTTTGATTATGATTGCCACCACTGTTTACCTTGCTAGATTTCTAGTTTTGGAAAAAGAGTGGAACTATTCTAGAGTTTACGTTATTTTGACTTTGGGCTGGAGCATTTGTATGCAGCTTGTTATGCCACCTATTTCAGGAGCAGACGAGGTTCATCATTTTTACAGCGCATACCACTGTTCCAATATTTACCTTGGAATAAAGGATCACGATTTTGACACTGAGCCAGAGCGTTATGGTAATTGGTACGAGGGCACCACATATTCAATGATGCGTGCCGAGGACTATTACAAGCTTCCTTATGTTGATGTGACATTCCCTTATCAATATCAGATTATCGCAGATGGCAACTGGTTCCACACTGACGAAGAAATGAAGGAGCTGGTTCCATGCTATGTAAAGCCTACACAGGCTAGACGATATTTACTTTCCGGTCTTGGAATTGCCATTGCCAGATTACTTGGCTTTGGATTTTCCGGAGTTCTATTCATGGGACGTTTCATGAATACATTGACTTTGATTTTGGCAGGATGGATTTGCATCAAGCTCCTTCCTGTGGGCAAGCTGCAGCTTTTGACATTCTCACTGTTTCCAATGATTTTGCAGCTTCACGCCTCATATTCATATGACAATATGAGCATTTTATTCTCACTGATTTTACTTACAATGTGTTTGTATTTTAGTCAGGAGCATGTGAAATTGCACGCTTGGTATGTTTATTTGATTGCCATTGCAGTTGCATTTTTGATTCCTAACAAAATGGTTTACACACTTTTTGCAGTATGGTTCTTTGCCATCCCTGTTAAAAAATGGTGGACTGATGTGTGCCTTAGCAAAAAATGGTACGAGTATGTACTTGGTGGCGCATTTATCGCCGGTGCTGCATTAGTTATCAAAAAGCTTTGGCCAAAATATTCCTACATGCTTTATGACCAGTTCGTTCTTTCATGGAACCACGCAACTATCGAGCAGGATGCCACAAGAGAGGCCTACACATGGGCAACCTTCCTTGAAAAGCCTCTTGAGACCTTCAAGTTCGCATGGGAAGGAATCAAGGTAGACTTCTGGTATAACATCAAGCACGTTGTTGGTAGCGAGCTTGGTCACACCAGCTTAAATGCCGTAGTACCTATCGGTTGCATCTTGGTAATGCTTGCAGTTCTTATTGTTGGACTCTTCATCAATAATGGCAAGAGACTGAAAAAATGGCAGTATGTTGTCATTGGACTTGGCTTAATAGCTTGCGTTCTTGCAATCTTTGCAGGATGCTTGGTCCGATTCACACCAGCCGAAGGCAGTCAACGAATCCAGATTTCATACAGATATCTGATTCCAGTTTATATGTGCATGTGCATCGCCCTTGGCACTGATGCCAAAGAAAACAAAAAAGCAATGACATTGATTTTAATCCAAAACGTTGCCCTCATGTTTGCAATGTGCGGATTGACATATTACCTTTTCCATCTTCGCGACGGAATGGGTGTTCCAGAGGTTTTGATACCATTAGGTTTTAAGTAAAATGATGCTTTTTTTCTGAGCTTAGCGAAGAAAAAAGTATCAGGAGTGCCCTTGCACGACGAAAATGATGCTTTTTTCAGAATGAAAAAAGTATCAGGAGTGCCCTTGCACGACGACAAAATGATGCTTTTTTCAGAATGAAAAAAGTATCAGGAGAGCCTTTGCTCGACGATAAAAAGGAGATTCAATTATGACAAGAGAAGAAGTATTCGAAACACTTACTGAGATTTTTCAGGATGTATTTGATGATGACGAAATAGAACTTACAGACGCTACAACAGCAGACGATATCGAGGATTGGGATTCCCTTGAGCAGATTAACTTGGTCGTAGCCTGCGAGAAAAAGTTCAACGTAAAATTCGACATGAAGGAAATCCAAGCCCTCAAGAATGTAGGCGAAATGGTTGACACAATCCTTTCAAAGCTCTAAACGCTAGAGGAACCTGTTAGTGCCGTAATGGCACAATTAATATTTGATAGCTTGTGGTTATCATACTCTGAGTGGCGCTAGAGGAGTATGATAGCGATAATAAATTAAATAATATGTTTATAAATAGCTCGTAGCTATCAAGCTCTGAGTATCGCTAGAAGGACTGTTTTAGCGATAGTAAATTTAATAATATATTTATAAGTAGGCAGTAGTATAACAATCTCTATGTGTTGCTGAAAGGAACATTTTAGTGACTGAAAGCAATACATAGGATTGTTTACGTAACTGCCGAGAGAAAGATAATGAATAATTATAGTTTTGATGAATTAAGTGTGGGCATGTCCGAGTGCTTTGATGTTACTATAACTCCTGAGATGCTAGAGTCATTTAAGGGGATTACAGGTGACGTGAATCCACTGCATAATGATGAAGAATTTGCACATTCCAAGGGCCATCCGGGAAGGGTGGCATTTGGCATGCTTACAGCAAGCTTTTTGTCTACATTAGCTGGAGTTTATTTGCCAGGCGAAAAGAGCCTTATCCAGCAGGTTGAGACCAAATTTGCAAATCCAGTTTACATAGGTGATGTGCTTACAGTTAAGGGCGAAATCACTGAGCTCATTGAGAGCGTGCAGCGCCTTGAGCTGAAGGTCACCATTACCAATCAGAATGGTAAAAAGGTACTTCGAGGCAAAATGCAAATACTTGTAGTCTAGAGGGAGAGTACATGAGAGAAAATAAGACATTATTTGTTACAGGAGCATCCTCAGAAATTGGAACAGCTCTTATTGAGCAGGTTGCTGATAATTATGATACAATCGTCGCTCATTACCGCAGCAGCGCAGGCAGACTTCTTCCATTAGAGGAAAAATTAGGCGAGAAGCTTGTTATGGTGCGGGCAGATTTTGCTGATGCCACATCTGTTAGAAAAATGCTTGATTTCATGACGGAGCGTCAGTTGAAGCCAGATCACATTGTGCATTTGGCTGCTTCCCCTATGGAAAATGAAAAATTCAAAAAGCTAGATTGGTGTAATTTCGCTGAATCAACAGAGACAAATATTCGTCCAATCGTTGATATTCTAGAGGAATTTATGCCGGTTATGGCAAAGCAAAAATACGGCAAAGTAGTATTTATGCTAAGTGCAGTGACACTTGGTATGCCACCAAAATATAAGAGCGTATACACAACTACAAAGTACGCGCTTTTAGGTCTTATGAAATCTTTGGCAGTAGAGTACGCCGACAAGGGAATTACTGTAAACGGTGTCAGCCCTGAGATGATTGACACCAGATTCCTAAATAATCTTCCAGATTTGATTAAGGAAATGAATGCAGACACTATGCCAATGAAGGCTAATCTGACAGTAAATCAGGTTGTGCCAACTGTAAGCTTTTTGTTATCAGATGGCGCAGACATGATTAGCGGACAGAATATCGCCATTACAGATAGCAAAGAATAATTATAGAGAATAAATAGTTTAGATATATCGCCGAAGTCAACAAGCATTGATTTCGGTGATGTTAGTTAATGAGGATTGTATCAAATGAGAAATCTTGTTATTGCAGGCACAGGCGGTGCCGGCAAGGAGACAAAGTGGCTAGCTGAGCGAATCAATGCAGTCACACCAACATGGAATATTTTAGGATACATAGATGTTGAGCCAGGCGAGGGCGTCATCGGTGATGACAGTTTTGTAACTGACACAACAGAGGATTTGGACGTAGTCATTGCCATGGGTTCTATGGAGCGACGCAAATTCTTATACGAGCTTTATAAGAAAAATCCAAAGGTTCATTTTCCAAATCTTATCGACCCAACAGCCATCGTATCTGACCAGGTCACAATGGGAGAGGGCAATGTGATATGCGCTGGTGCTATTCTTACAATTGATGTGAAAATTGGCAACCAGAACCTTATCAATTTTAACTGCACAATAGCCCACGACAGTGTACTTGGCGATTTTAATACCCTCAATCCAAATGCCAATATTTCAGGCTCATGTACACTTGGCAACCTTATCGAGGTTGGTACAGGCTCACAAATCGTTCAGGGCAAGAAAATCGGCGACGAGACCCATATTTGGGCCGGCTCATGTGTAATCAAAAACACAAAGGGCCGTTGCGAGGTTGTTGGCGTGCCTGCCAAGACCGTTTTGAAGTTTTAGATGCACCATCCATCGAAACAAATTTTACAAATAAGTTTATAAAAAATATAGATAGCTTGCCTATAAAATCTAGAATTGGATTCTTATATATTATTTATGTGGTTGTTAATATCTAAAGTAGATATACGTAGCTAGAAATAGGTTGTATGTATCAAGCTCTAAGTGTTGCTGCAGCGAACGTGTTAGTGAGCGTAAGCAATACTTAGGCTTGAGACAGTAACAACCGAGCAACAGAGTCGATTACTTAGAGGCAAGTGGGAGAATAACTTGGAAAAGAAACATATTTTAATAATTTGTCAGCACTTTTATCCGGAGAATTTCAGGATTAATGATATGGCCTACGAATGGGTAAAACGAGGCTACAAAGTAACTGCAGTTACTGGCACTCCTAATTATCCAACAGGGAAATTTTTCCCAGGCTATAGCTGGTTCAAAAATACAAAAGAAACTCATAATGGTGTGGACATATATAGAATTCCTTTGATTGCCCCAGGGCATACAAAGCTTGGGCTTGTGCTAAATTATTACAGCTTCCCATTCTTTGGCTTTTGGTGGCAGTTGTTTTCTAGGATAAAGGCGGACGAGGTGTTTATGTTTGAAACATCCCCAATGCACCAGTGCAAAGTTGGTGTTCGTTTTGCCAAGCGTCATAAGATTCCATGCTACTTGTACGTACAGGATTTGTGGCCAGAGAATCTAGAGATGATTACAGGCATTCATTCACCAATTATCATCAAGCCTATTGAGCGCATGGTTCGCTATATTTACAAGGGCTGCACACATCTCTGGGGTACCAGCCCTAGCTTTGTAGATGCCATTCGTAAATACGTAGATCCAGCAGAGCATGACAAGGTTAGCTTCTGGCCACAATATGCAGAGGAGTTTTATCAGCCACTTCCTAAAAAGGAACACAAGGGCTTTAATGTTATCTTTACTGGAAATATTGGTCAGGCTCAGGGACTTGAGATTCTTCCACTTGCGGCTCGAAAAATTCGCGAGCAGGGAATCAAAGACATTCGATTTACAATCGTAGGCGATGGTCGTGCCAGAAAAAGCTTCGAAGAGTCCATCACAGAAAATGGTGTATGGGACATGTTTGAATTTGCCGGAAGAGTAACACCACAGGAAGTTCCTGCGTTACTTGCAACAGGAGATGCAGCATTCCTTTCCTTTGCAGACGACGAGCTCTTTGCAAAGACCATTCCAGCCAAGCTCCAGTCTTACATGGCATGCGCTATGCCTATCATCGCATCAGCCAAGGGCGAGACAGCCCGCGTCATCAAGGAAGCAGACTGTGGTATTTGCTCAGACATTGGCGACGCCGAGGAGCTAGCGTGCAGCATTCTTGCAATGAGCAAGCTCTCCGAAGAGAAGCTTACAAAGCTTGGAAACAATGCATTGAAATACAATAAAGAGCATTTTGATAAAAAGACTCTCATGGATGAGATGGATACATATTTGAGATAAAAGAAAGAGACTTCTGTGGAAGAAATTTTCTCTATTAAGTAGATAGGGAGTGTATCGCAGAAGTCTCTTTTTTATGTTTAATCAGTGGAGAGGATATTTGGTTAAATTATTTTATCTATCCTGCTTTTGTCATCTTATCCACCATGGAAATGAGTCAATGGTAAAGCCGTCGGCTGGAGCAAGCTCCACCATTGACAGCATTTCCATTAGGCGGATAAAAGATAGTCAAGCAGGATTTCAAAATGGACTGTGGCAAGCCACGAGTTCCAGGGAGAATACCACTGCGAGAGGTGGAAAATGAGGAGTTCAGTGGTAAGGAACTGAGAAATTACCACTGTGAAGGGCAGAAAAAGGGGAGTGCAGTGGTAATGGATAAAAGGATTACCACTGCGAGAGGCGGAAAATGGGGAGTGCAGTGGTAAGGAATAAAAGAATTACCACTGTGAGAGGTAAAAAATGGGAAATGCAGTGGTAAATGAGCGAATGGATTACCACTGTAAGAGGTAAAAAATGAAGATTGCAGTGGTAATGAGAAAAATATTTACCACTGTGAGAGGGGGAAAATGAAAATTTCAGTGGTAATGAGGAAAATATTTACCACTGCGAGAGGCAGAAAATGAAGATTACAGTGGTAATGAGAAAAATATTTACCACTGCGGGAGATAGAAAATGAAGATTGCAGTGGTAATGGACTTTATACAATAAAAAATCCCTCCCAGCTAGATATCACTAGTAGGGAGGAATTTATCAATTCTATATTTAATTGAGGTTTCTAGTACTTAACTTCGCCTTCGTGCTTCATAAGTGTAGCGGAAATTGTACCAGCTACATTTGTTACGTCATCGACGAGCTTGCTGCCATCCTTTGCTT
>JAEEGH010020391.1_pt1 | contig 13789 bp, 12 predicted proteins | sample 9134181 | NCBI WGS metagenome assembly JAEEGH01 (sample SAMN16246544, study PRJNA631951) | gut metagenome | biome: gut microbiome; feature: rumen; material: DP-attached | host: Bos | place: Iran: Karaj | collected 2018-10
CCTTGAATACTGCTGTTATAAACACGTAGCTGCCAAGCAGGAACAGAGCCACAAGAATGAAGGTGGACAGGCCATAGACCCTCTCGGAGAAAATGCCCGGCTGGAGGGAGAAAATGGCGATGGCAGAAAATGAGCCCTGCCAGGAATAATATGCATCTACTACCTCTTTTCCCATGGCACCCACAAGGGAGATCACCGAATGCGTAGCCTGCCAGGCATCGTGGGTCCTTGTGCTGTAACCGTAATCATCGACAAAGGGCCTTGCGTATATGGCTATGGCCAGCATGGGAATAAGTGATAATGCCAGAAGGATGGTCATGATCTTTCCGGATTTTTTGATGAATTCCTCACTCATGAATTAGCAGCTTTCTCCTTTTTTCTTGCGTAAAACAAAAGGGCAATCACAAACAGTGTTGTTGCGATTGAAATAATGTAGGACAGTTTCTGGACGGTGGTCTTGCGGTAGGTGACCATAAGGTGGCCTACGCCCTCTCCGTCTTCCGGCATGAAGACTCTTACGTAGCCGTTGTCGTCATAGGCTTCGCCCACCGAAAGCTCTTTTACCGGATTGGCGTTGTCGTCTATGAGATAAGCCCTATAGCCGTAGTAATAAACATAGGGCACGTCGTAGTATTTCTTGTCCAGAAGGACCCACGCCTCATAATACTTGTTGTCATCGTGCTTGAAGCCGTCAGCGCTGGTTCCGTCGTCGCAGCGGGAGTTGTTGACCTCTCTGCAGGCGCTGGGCTCGCACTCAACAGGAAGCCACTCGCCACAGGAAATGGCGTAATCGCTGGCTGTTTCGAGGTATGTGTGGTCCAGGCCGGTGTTCCTGCTATAGGCGGCCGGATTGTAGAAATCAGGCTTAACGTACAGGCGGCCGGCGATGATGAGCACAACGGCGAGGATTGCAAATATGTACTGATTCTTGATGAGCGGAGTGTCTGCCTTTTTCAGGATCTCGTCTTTGAAGGTCTTGAAGACGATGGCGTAAAAGACAACCATGAGAGGCATTACTATTATGGTAAGCCTTTCGGTTGACTGGTAAAAGGCGAAAAACTGGCCGATGGGGCCTCTCCAGAACAGCTGCGAGCGCATGATGATGATGTGCAGCGCAGTCACGATGAGGTAGGTCAGGCCTTCCATGTATACCTTGCGGGTTCTGATCATCGTGTAGATGAAAAGAGCTGCTGCCAGGATGAACGCAACGAAATAAACCGGCGCGATGCAGCGGATCACGTCTGTGATGTTCAGGATGTGGTCATTGATGTCTATATAGTTATCATATATAACCTTGTACTTGGTGTGGATCGCGAGCTCCATTGCCGGCATCCAGTACTGCGCGGTAAAGAAGAGGCCGATCATGCTCACGCCAAAGAGTTTGCCAAGGATCCTGGGGGTCTTGATGATGGTCTTTATGTTGATAAGAACCATCATGAATAGGCCGATCATCAGGGAAATGAAGGAAAGATGATGGCTGAGGACGATCACTACGATGCCGATGGCGTACTCGATGTAGCCGCCTCTCTCGTCCCTGAGGGCTCTGGTCAGGCCACACAGCGCAAGGGGCGTGAAAACCTGGGCGACAAAGGCTCCTATTCCGAAACCGTCATAGAGATTGAGCCAGAGGAAATATGTGCCGAAGTAGAGAATGTCGGCAACTACGGCGATTCGTCTGTCTCCTATGAGCTTGTACAGGCTCCTGTAGGTTGCTATGGCTCCGATTATGCCTGCGATCACAACATATACCTTAAGCGCAGGGATTATGTCCATTCCAAGGAGGACAAGGGCTGCTGACGGATACAGGAAGAAATCTGAGTAGAAAAATCCTACTCCGTAACCAAAGCCCCTCATTGACATGGGGCGGAGCTTCGCCGGGAATATGCCTTGCTGCAGGGTTCTGACCAGGGAGAGGAGTCTTCCGTAGTGGAAGCCGTTCTCTGCGCCGGTCGGAAGGTCCTTGGCGTAGAATGGGGCGAAGAATGCAAGGAGCATTATGGTTATTATGAGGAGGTATAGGGCCTCTTGTTTTAGGAAGCTTTTTAGGCGGGTCATGGGGGTTGATTGGGTCGATTGGGTCATTGTGTGTGGGTCCTTCTTTCGGTGTTAGGTATTCTCTTTATTCTATAGGATGTGGGGCGGGGGAGTCAATGTGGTGGGTGGGGGTTATTCGGAGATTCCGTATTCCCACGTTACTACTTTTTCATCAGCTTTCGTTTTGGAAACGCGGCAATACGGGTCATCATTGCTTAATTCAAATGATGCCACTTGAAGCTGTTCTTTATGAGACAAATCCTTAAGCAATTTTTCCTTGTCATATCTTGTGATTAACTTAAGGAGATCATCTCCCTTAATATAATCCTCATTTATTTCACATTTCCAGCCGGTATCATTTGCTGCGTCCCAGCGCTCTGACATTCTGCAAATATACTTGAGACAGTTATCATCATCTTCTAGCAGATTCTGCATATAAGATGTTACGGAATCGTCTTTTGTGTTTTCCCAACAGGTTATAATGTTACTAAAACCTACGCAGTCTAACAGGTTCTGCGTTTTCGAAAGATCTTTTACTGTTGATGAATAAAGCTGATCGAGGTCTGATTGCTGCTCGTCGGTTATGAACTTTGTACGTTCAATATACGAATCTTCAGTTCCTTTTTCATTCAAAGCTCTGATTAAATCCAATTCTTTTCCGACTGCAGCAAGGATATTTGCGTCTTTTTTGTTGATTTGTCTTTCTAAGGCTTTAAATCTCTCTTCAGTTGTTAGCCGCTGCAAAAGGTCTTTTACTGCATTATATGCGATTTCAGATGCATCAACCGAAAAGAACCCGTATGATTCGCGCTCGTCAATGGTATGCAGGTTTCTGAATAGCCAATCGAGCAACGTGTTGATCCTGTCATAAGGAACACTTGGAATAAGTGCAACAAACTCACGCATGAAGAAAATGGTGTTGCGATCTCTGTTGAAAGCTGCTAGCTCTTTATCCAAGTCATCGGGCGAATATTTATTAATACAGTCTTTTATTCTCTCTCTCGATACACCCATGTCTGAAAGATCCATGGAGAAGAACAGACTATATCGCTCAGCCTGCGCCACACGCATTTTAAATCTTATATCATTATCGCTATAAAACTTAGCATAAGTTGTAGCGCCTACCAGGCTTGCAAATCTGGGGAAGAGAACAGCAATAGCTGAAATTGATCGATTTACATCACTTACGCCATATTGTACCAGTCCTGCTTTAGATTGCTCCAGAATCATATCCGATTTGCTTTGGTACTGCTTTTCTCCGCATAACAAATCCTGGTGCGTTCCTATCCACCTGTATGTATTGTTATCCAGGACATCTAATGCTGTTAGTGCCATTATATCTTCAAGGCATATTTCTTCCTTTAGTACCTCATACCTAAAAGAAAATGCGTTCATAAGTCTGTTTACGTCTCTAACAGTCTTCAGGTAAGGTGCAATACAATATGTATAAACACTATTCCAATACCCGTTATCCACTTCTACCGTATTACCCGGTTTTTCTAATATCTTATTTAATTTCTTAGAAATTACAGTGCTGAGCATACTGCCTTCTATGTACGGGATTGTGAAGGGAATCTGAATTATCTTTTCCAGATATTCTTCTCCCTTGCCATTCTGTACCTCTTTAAGTGACTTGCATACAACGTCCCTGTCCATGACGAGGACATAAATTATATGCGGAAGGTTTGCGACTTGCTTTACAAGCTGGAAGATATCGCGAATCTGATTGCTGGTTAGTCTGTCGATATCATCTATTACTACTACAATCTTTTGATTGGCTTCACTAAGGGCTTTTTCCAGTTCCTCCTTGACTTCCGACAGGTCTTTTCCCCCGGAAATTGCTGAGCCAATAGAATCTGCCAGTTGTGCTGCAATCTCTCCGACTGCTTCTGATCCCGGAAATGGTATAAATTTAAGCACCTTAAATGCACCGCCATAATTTTGCATCAAATTACCTATGCCGGCCAAACGCTTGTCTCCTTGTATTTTTAATTTGTTTCCGAGTAATTTGAAAAACTGAGATATCAAGTCTTCCTGCGAAGAATAATTCCATGGTGCAAATCGCGCAATTATCGGCTTTTTCTCATCGCTTTTTGCGAGTGTTTCAAGCTCCTCCATGGCCATGTTTATTACGGATGTCTTGCCGGTTCCCCAGCCGCCGTATACGCCAATTACAAGGCTGTCCTCAACGTTGTATTTGTAAATGGCCTTTCCCAGGTTCTTGGAAAAAGCTGCCCTTTTTAAGAGGTCTTCGTCGGTTTTGGATATTGGTTTGTCTGAGCTGTACATGTGATGTCCCCCCAATTATGATGAATTATTTAAGATAATGTAGAAAATTTGTCCCCAAACCATATTAACACTTGGGATATTGACATGCAAAAGTACACTTATTGACATTTGTGTACTTTTTTATTATTATACTAATACGTCCAAAGCTATCAACTATCATATAAGCTTTGTATTACTTAGGAGACCATCAAAATGAATAAACTTATGGACAAGGTACTTTGCGGAGAATGCAGAAGTATACAGCCATATGATATCCGCACAGAACACTCGGAAAGAGAATGGAATGGACAGACCTATACATTTAATAAACGTGTTGCCATATGTCGAAACTGTGGTCAACGTGTTACTGTTCCGGAGCTAGACGATCTTAATGAGCAGGAATTTGAGATAAAATGCAGGGAAGCTAATGACTATATCCAGATTGATGAGATCCGTAACATATTGGAAAAATACGACATCGAAAAGCGCCCTCTTTCAAAAGTACTGGGATTAGGCGAACATACAATAGAAAACTACCTAAAAGGTCAGCTTCCCAGCAAACGCTATTCTGATATGCTTAAGCGAATACTTGCAAGCCACGTTTATTTAATGCAATACTATTCATCCAATAGTGATAAGCTTAATAAACTTGCATCCGAGAAGCTGGAAAGGATGCTGGCGTATTATGAAAGAATTAACTCTCACGATTCCACCATTGAATCTGTGGCATTGTATATCATTAATTCCAAATATGAAATAACAAATATGTCACTCCAAAAGCTTCTTTATTACATCGAAGGGTTTGCAGAAGCTCTTTTAAACATACAACTCTTTAATAATAGATGCGAAGCATGGATGTATGGACCTGTTTATCCGAAAATATATGATAAATACAAAACCTTCGGAAGCTCGGAAATAGTTGTAGATGAGGTTGATCTATCTAATGCTCTTTCACCTGAAGTAAGGGAACTAATTGATTTTGTACTAAAGCATTTTGGAATTTATAACGGTGTTACTTTAAAAGATTTAAGTCACTCAGAAAAGCCATGGATCAATGCTCATTCCGGTTACGGTGAAAAGGAACACTGTACTGAAGCCATAACCCATGAAGCAATTGCTGATTACTTTACTGCAGTACATAGAAAATTTGATCTAAGTAACGAAAAAGGTGTTAAGAAGTATATCGCTTCGCTGGGTGTGTTATAAATCATAATAATATAATCATGACCACCGGCTTAGCCGGTGGGAGAGTGTCAAGTTAAGTGTGTAAGTTTTTTACTTTCCCTTATTCTTACACTCATCCTCAACTTTTTTCTTAATCTCGTCTCCGGTCATAACTGATACCATTCCATCCTCTGAAATAATTGCAATAACAAAGATGATATCGGAGTGATCAATTAATCCTGTTCCATAGGTATAAAGAGAATTATAACGTGCTCCTCGTCCGGCATCTCCTGACACCTTGGCAATTCCGTCCACAATTACTCCAACAGCATGGCACTTTCCTTTCATATCAAGGAATACGGCACCATCAATATCAAAAATTCCTTCTGATATTTCAACATGTTTTTTTAAGTCAATAGGTTCAATTTGCCTAGCTCTATTGACATTAGCTAATCGAGTAATTTCTTTTTCAAGAAAACCAACTTCCTGATTGCACTTTTCCTCTTTGTCACCTATAAATACAAGGGATGTTCCATGAGAAGCATTGGTAACTGCTGCCTCTATTGTACTCTTTATTTTTTCCACATATTTTGAATATCCAGAAAGATAGTTATCTATCTTGGCTATCTGCTGGCCTGCTTCTTCTCCACGCTCAAGTACAGGAATCTTGAAAATTCCTTCTTTATACTCTAACAGAACGATTTTTGAACGTGGGTCTTTTCTGTATATTTTCCATGATAATTTACTCGTAATATCCAAAAAAACACAATCGTCATCATCTACGTTTGAAGCTATTCCGACCATACGATATTTCAGTTTGTCTCTTTTATTGGATGCAGTTAGTACAAGGACATTTTTCTTCCCTGCCAATTCCATGTATTTTTTTATCGTTCTTAAATTAGAAACGGAAAAATCCAGATTTTTTCCGCCCAAAAACTTCATTTCACGGCTTTCTTCCGGACATTTATCGTCACTATAAAAACATAAAGATGAGGTTGTAAACCTCTTCTCATACTCCATTGCAGATATCTGAATCAACAATTCACAATCAGGCAAATTGCATCCGGTTATTACAGCGCGTCGATACTGCTCAACAAGCCATTCCCTGCTCATCAAGTTCCCAATCAGTTTATTAATACGTTTTTCTTCCTCTCGAGTCTTGGTTTTGCCCTTAATTACTTCACTCAAAATCGAAAGAAGGATCGCATCATAAAGAACACGGTTCAATTCTTTAACTAAAATAGATAACAAAATTACCATGGGCTCAGCTTTTTTATTTGCCTCAGCTGTCAATTCCCACGTTATTTTGTTCTCCTTTTTTATACAAGCTATGTTTTTTTGCAGATTAAGCTTTATCGACTTATTCCAAATGCTTTCAATAGTATGCGATATATGTTTTAATATATCAGTGCTTTCGCCTTTCTTCCCCATTTTTCAACAACTTCCCCATATTCTTTTCTCGTATCTCACCATAGTATTCTGCTATATGTTTATGAATATCAATAGTTAGTTTGCTTATACTACTATTTTTATCATTCTCAGAAAACAGGTTGTACATGGTTTGTAAACGCTCTAGTTTTTCCTGCCGTCCTTTATTCGATTCTTTGCTAAACTCATTAAATTTCTTTAAGCATCCATTCAAATATTTAGCTATCATCTTCATGACGTAGGTATCTTTGATAAATTCTTCTACCACTACTGACTCTGTTAACAACCGATCTTCCTTAGCATAATTTGCTATAAGATAATCGATATTTTCACTGCTATTCTGTTCTTCCTCAGAAAAGCATTCTTTTGTTGTCGCTATAGTACCATTTGCAAAATCATGGCAATGTGGCTGATCAAAAATATCATCACTTACATCTGCATCATTGTCCCACTTATAACCTTCTTCATTCACCATACAAACAGTAACCAGCGCTGTCCTAAGCCAATACTTATGCATTCGTGAAAAATCGCGTACACCTTGATATTCCAATTCACGAACCATCAACTCTATATATTGACGGAATGATATTTGATGAATCTTTATACAGATTAAATCCGCTATGCATTCACGGTACAAGTAAAACAGTAGATTCAGTACTCCTCTTGTATTTAGCTTTCTGTCCAAGCCTATATCATCACAGAATTCAGAAATCCACTTTTTTAGATCCCCTGCAAGTTTCTCTTTCTCTTTTCCTGCATCAACGTCTTCTACTCCCAGGTAATAGAAAAATTCTCTTTGTAGCAAAAGATTCCAAATTTCTTCACTATCGTGCTGCGCCACTCGATTCATCACTTCCATACCACGATGAATCACCTGCTCGCGATGGTACCATCTTTTATTAAGATGACGATAAAGTTCTTTATTTACCTTATCAGCGGCGCTGTCCTCCTGATGATATACTTGTTTTTCTTGTTTTTCTTCCTCAAAAGCAACACTTTCAACAATGCCGGTAATATCTTCCCAAAGCTTGTCATTTCTTAAATGGCGATACTTTTCTTCCCTATTCTCCTGATCTCCACGTTTTCTCCATGAAAGTCTGACATATTTGACACATAGATATGTCAATATTTTTCTGGTTATTTCCGCACGTTCTTCTCGGTTTCTAATTCCGCTTCCAACATTGTGAGCCACTTCATGGCCAAGAATGGTCATAAGATCAGTAGGACGGTATGTATCAATCTCCGGAAGTTCCATCAGGAATAGTCTTTTGGTATCCGATATCTTCCTAAATTTCTCGTTAAGCTTAGCAATATCTGTTATTCCGGGATATGCCAAGAAAACATATTCATGCTCGCTTTTATTGTTTTCAACAAAAGTACTAAGATACTCCTTCATGTTATAAATATAGGCATTATAAAAAGCCACTAATTTCACAGGAGTTTCATATACTCTGACATCAAAATCCGGAGCCTGTGTAAACTGACGATCAGATCGCACAGAATTTTGCACATACAGACTAAATTCTCTTATAAAGCCATATGCCGAGGCATAAAAATCATTCCGGATTTGTCCGATGCAAGCCTCCACGCTGCATCTAAGCTCATTGGCGCCTGGTTTATTCGCATCATCAAGCTCGTCTGACATTTTTCTCAGGTTTTTTATATCAACTTCCGCCTGCTCAGCCATATCCATGATTATATTCAACTGGGTAAGCATTGTCTGAAAGAGATAATCGTGTATGGGACTTACTTCATATTTGCCTAACGAGTTAATGATGCTGATAAAATAACGCTTTAGGTATGAGTTCTCCCCGCCATTATCATTATCTAGTTTCCATTTCTTACATCTTTCAGCCAAATTTCTGCATAATCGTGGTTTATTTTCCTCCACATCATCCTCTGAATTATTGGCTACTTGTGGCTTATTTTCACCCATTGGAGATGTTCCAATAATCGTTGTTACTCCAATCAGGTTACTCTGATATATCTTGCTGGTATGGTTATAAATTCCTTTTTTATTCTTAAAGAAAGACAAAAAGATGTCCCATGGCAATTCTTCAATTTCAAACTTTAGGTCATTACATCCGAGCAGAGTTTGCTTGGATATCCCATTAAGGTACTCCTCGCCACCGTCTTTTTTAATCTCATCCAACATACAATCATAGGTTGAATAAGCTTTCTCCAACTCTTTTGCAATTATATATATTTGAACATTTTTAACATTGCCCTTGATGTTCTTAAGTGTTTCCGGGTTATTAACTAAAGTCATATTTATGGCAACAAAAGAATATCCATAACTTATATTAAGCTTGATATCCTTAAAGGGCTCATTTTTCCCCAAATGAAGCTCTTCTATTAATCTAGCTCCATCATCGTAATTCTTACATAACAACACCACAATGATGTCAGAATAATCGACGCTATAATAAGTAACAGATTTTATATCATTGCCATTAAGGGCCTTTTCCAACTCAGCTGCTTTTTCCAGTGCTTTAATATCACACTCGCTTTTTCCCACCTGTAGCATAGAAAAGAACAAAAAGGGATAATCATCCGTGTTCTTGCTATCCCAAAACTCATCATCATCTTTATCTCTAAAGCCATAAATCGTCTGTAATGAGTAACTACCACACAATGACTCGTTTTTTTGAAGATTTGCCTCCCATAGTTTTTCAAAATCTATGTTATTATCGTTTCCCCCAAAAAGGTTTTCTCCCACCTGCAAGTCATCATAATATCCCAGGATTTTCCAACGAGTATTCGCATCGGGTGCTTTGGACGGAGGAAGATAGTCATTAAACAAATAGAATGGTCTGCATACATTTTTCATAGTTTTTCCCCAACAAAATTCATAATAAAAGCTGGCAAGAACCATTGTCTTGCCAGCCACTTTCTAACTGTCCCTTATAAAACTTAAAATATACCAAACAGTGACATAGTTATAACTTAACCAGCTTCCCTAACTTAGCATGTCCAGAGCAGTCTCTCGGTATAGCATTATAACTTATATCTCTTCCATCAACAAAGCAACTATATTCCTTGCTAGATTGATCTCTAAAAAGTAATCCATATAAATCTTCAGCAGGTAACGGAATTGATCTTTTTACATTAGTATTCATAGTACCGCCTCCAAACAAGCCTCCTTATCAGTTAGATAACTGACATTATACCAATTTCGTATATATTATGCAAGCTAATTAATCTCGCTGCCTACCTTTGATTATATTATCATGTTACACGAATTAGTAGTATATTGTCAAATATTGTAGTATAAAAAAACTTGAACCACAAATTCTTGTATCTTATCACAAAAAGTGAACGCAAAAATTTGCGTTCACTTTTGCGTTCACTATGTGGTTGATTTATTTCTTGATGCCGGATTAAATTTCCTTAACCCACAAGCCATGAAGGTTGCAGTATTCATAAACTGCAACAGCCTTTTCGCCGGCAGGGAGAATGAACTCAGCAACAGGTTTCTCAGATGGCTTCAGGTACTTGATCTGAGCGCCGGTTGTTGTTTCAAGAGCGATAAACTGGATGTAGTGCGCATCCATCATAGGGTGCTCAACTTCACCAATCTGAACCTTAATAGTGTTTCCATCTACTGTTACTGCAGGTACGTGCTTCTCTACTGCACCATCAACTGCTCCGGGGACAAGCTCTTTCATTGGCTCGCCGCAGCATACAACAGGTACGCCTGAATCATTCAATTTAGTGATTATATTTCCGCAAGTTTCACATCTGTAGAATTTCATGTTTGGTTTCCTCCTTTTCCTTATTTCTGTGGTGAGAAATCATCTTTGCCTACGCTGCAGAGAGGGCAGGTGAAATCATCGGGAAGGTCTTCCCACTTGGTTCCGGGAGCGATGCCATTATCGGGATCGCCTGCTGCCTCGTCGTAAACATAGCCACATACGTTACATACATATTTCATAAGATTAGTCCTCCTATCTTCTATTATCTGATGATCTTTTCAAAGTCGTCTTTGCCGTGCTTGCAGATCGGGCAGATGAAGTCGTCGGGAAGGTCTTCGCCGACATACTCATAGCCACAGATTGTGCAGCGCCACACGGTTTCACCCTTTGGAGTAGTGCCTACTGCCTGAGGTTTTGGCTTGATGTCGCTCTGATAGAACTCGTAGGTACAGGACTGCGCATCCGAGAGAACTGTCATGAAGGTCGGTTCGCAGATGAAGAGAGTGTGTGAACCGAGGTCAACAAGCTCTTTTACCTTAAGAGAAAAGTAGGCGTTGGTGCCATCTGTTATATATGGAATGCCATTGTCGGCAAGGGCGTAGTTGCCGGGCGCGTAGTCTGCGCCGAACTTGTCGACATCGCGGCCGGACTGGAACCCGAAGTGCTTGAAGAGATCAAAGGTGGCTTCTTTGCTGATGACTGATATGTTGCAGGCCATAGTGGCTTTGATCATGTCATGGGTGTAGTTAGCCTTGTTAACTGCGATTGAAATGGTGTTTGGGTCTGATGCGACCTGGACTGCGGTGTTGATTATGCAGCCGTTCTTCTTGTCGCCCTGGACTGCAGTGCAGACGAAGAGGCCGTAGGACAGCTTGTACATGGCTTTGTTATTGAATTCCGGCATGGCTTATTTCCTCCTTATTAGGGTGTGGTGGTGGTTGGAACTTCATATAGGTGTGTATTTATAATTATACGAAAGAGCCTACCGGAATGGAAGGCTCTTAACGAAATATTAATATATTAGTTTGTGAATTGTTGTATTTGTTTTCTGGTGAAATCATACATGTTTTCACCGTTGTTCCAGGCTTTGTACCAATCGACTGTGTTGCGGATGGCTTCTTCTACATGCCACTCCGGTTCCCAGCCAAAGGTGGTGCGGGCTTTGGTGCAGTCGAGCTTGAGGAAGCTGGCTTCGTGGGGTGCATTGGCTTCAGCGTGGTTCTCCCACTTGGCGTTATCGCCCCAGTATTTTACGAAGTAATCAGCAAGGTCGCCGGTATTGATGCAATCCTCGTCGCGTGGGCCGATGTTGTAGTAGCCGGAAAGGCTCTTTTCCCCGGATTGGCGCATGGCGATCATGAGGTAAGCGTAGAGGGGTTCCAGTACGTGCTGATAAGGCCTTGTGGAATATGGGTTGCGGACGATTATGGGCTGGTTCTTGATGGTCGCTCTGACGCAGTCCGGAATAATGCGGTCGTTGGCGAAGTCACCGCCACCTATTACGTTGCCGGCTCTGGCTGTGGAAATGGCCGGGGAATCCGGGGTTGCGGGTATTGCTGCGCTGCTGCCGTCTGCGTTATCGGCAAAGAATGACTTCTTGTAGGAATGGGTCACGAGCTCAGAGCAGCTCTTGGAGTTTGAGTACGGGTCATAGCCGTCGAGCTTCTCATCCTCGGTAAAGCCGTGGTTCTCAAGGTTGTTGTTCTCGTAGACTTTATCGGTAGTGACGTTGAGGAAGCTGATGGCTCCGGGGTGCTTGCGAAGGCATTCGAGGATGTTCACTGTTCCCATGACATTGGTCTCGTAGGTATAGCGCGGATCCTTGTAGGAATCGCGGACTATGGGCTGCGCAGCAAGATGAAGGACTACGTCGGGTTTTGCTTCTGTGTAGGCCTTCTCCAGGGATGCGAGGTCGCGGATGTCACCTATTGTGCTGTGAATGTGATTTTCCAGGCCAAGGATTGTGAAGAGGTCGGGCTCGGTATTTGGGGCTAAGGAGTAGCCGTAGACTTCTGCTCCAAGCTCTTTTAACATAAGGCAAAGCCAGCTGCCTTTGAAGCCTGTGTGGCCGGTCAGGAAGACGCGCTTGCCGTTGTAGAAGTTCTGAAGTTCGGTGAATTTATTGGATGTGGTCATGATTATTCTCCTCTGATTATTTGTTATTTGTATTTATTACGTCTCCAACCATCTTAATTGTTTTCTCACAAATACCATTTTTCCGTGATATCTTTTCCCAATTCGATACTGCTCCGGACACATCATCAATTATGTGTTCAATTTTGGATGTACTGATTCCCATAGTTTTACCGGATATTATCAAATCATCTTTCGTAATTCCCACTGTTTTTCCATGAACTGTCATCTGATGTGCCTTAAGCCATATATTGCTGAGATTATATGAAAACGTCAAGTCATAGGCAGGCGCAAGTCTCCACTTTCCGTTTCTATCCATCAGGAACGAAATATTCTTTACATGGTCATCCTGATTTACAGCAAGCACATTAAATACCATTCTCCTGTAAAACTGCTCTATCTCATCAGCAGTGAGTTTCATTTCACGCATATATGTAACAGCTTGTTCATAGCTGCACATCGCCGGTGTGCTGTAATCGATATGCGCTAATGCACCTAGAGTTTGCATGTGTAGCTTCCCATTATCGACTCTGTCAAAACGTTTTGTCATAAAATGATTACGGCCATTCTCTGAAAAAATCCTACATTCGCTCATCTCTATGCCAGCGAGTTTAGCCATTTCATAATATGAATACTCTATAAGTGTGTATTCCGGCTCATCTTCCAAGTTATGATCTCCGTTTCCGGACACACCATCAAACTTCATTAGCCAGAAATCATATCCTCTTTCCGGATTTATTTGCCCTGACCTGATTATACCTTCTTTCTCATTCCAGGCTATAATTGCCTTAGCTCGTGCGCCTCCGGCAGAAGTTCCCAATTGAAGGAGCTGCGAATATGTGAGGCTATCATCCGCTTTAAGCTTTATTCCCTTTCTCCTATTTAAAACTTCTGATGCAAATTTGACCATCTCATCAAGATCAATTTGTTCATTTATATCAGCCTCCGGGCCTTGAGCCGGAACATACTCAAGCGCTCCCATAGCTCTTTTACCTGTATAGCATAACCTGTCTATAACATTAAAGCTGGATTCTGTCCGACCTTGATCTGCCAGCCACCTACTAATC
>JAEEGH010020394.1_pt1 | contig 13788 bp, 14 predicted proteins | sample 9134181 | NCBI WGS metagenome assembly JAEEGH01 (sample SAMN16246544, study PRJNA631951) | gut metagenome | biome: gut microbiome; feature: rumen; material: DP-attached | host: Bos | place: Iran: Karaj | collected 2018-10
AGCGGCGGCAGCAATTCATATCCATACTCCTGACCCCATCCGAAATCATATAGCAGTCTTTTACGGTACAATTCTCCATTTTCAATGCGTTGATAAAGATCAGCATGTTGCTTAATAAATTCGACACCTTCATACTCGGGATAAAAGTGAATTGTAATATAAAAAAACTGTTGCATAAATCTACCCGTTCTTATTCAATCATAAGGATTACTATTTCATTAACGCGAGAGTTGTTCAGCACGCACACAGGGGACTGGCCCCTGTGCTGTGCGGTACTTCCGGTTTTTTTTGCGCAACACAAAGCCGGGCTTGGTTTTGTGTTGCCTTTTTCTTAATTTGTGACGTGGAAGCCGTCCCCTTGTGTTATTCGCACTGTATTATCTTCTCAGCCATTCCAGACACTTTTTCCCACCTTGTATAATCATTTTGCACTTGTTCGAATGTTTTTTCACCGGCAGAACACCTGTTTATCGGTATATTCAATTTGAATACCTTTGCCATCCTTTTGAACTCTTTTACTTTGCAGCTGTCATTCATAAAACTCTCGCATTTGCACAACAATTCGTCTGCATATTTATCAAGAATAACAGATGCGGCGCCATATGTATCTTCTTCATCATTGCTGTACAATGCGAGTTCAAAAAGAGTGTCAAAACCGGGAAGCGGGAATTTGTAAAATCCATTTTCTTTTCCCCAGCCGAAATCATATAAAGAAGTTTTTTTCCATATCGAGTTTTCGTCCGGATCAATTGCCGTATCAGTATCTTTGGGTAATAATCCGAAATCATAAGCGGTACATTTATTAAATCTCATGCTCATCACAAAATAACACCCCATCTGTGTTCCCCTACTATTGCATAATTTGTATGGACCCACTGCGTGAAATAACACCATAAGTCGTGTGCACAGGGGACGGTTCTATGTGTTCAGCCTCGGCACCCTGTGCCGCCCCGTTTCGCGATAACCGTCCCCCGCGCCGTTCGATCACTCTGTTTCAGTATAGCTTTATGCGCCGGGGCCTGTCAATGAAAACCGGTACAAGGAACCGTACCCCGTCCCATTGTCGGCAAGTCGGCCCCGGCGGTCATGACCGCCGGGGCCGATTTTTTCACACGCGGGCAGCATTGTGATGCTCCTGCTTCATTTCGTACATTCCCTCATCCAGTTCCTTCAGGAAAGCGTCAACGCCCTCATTTCCGTAACTGCCGATACCGTAAGATATCGAGATCCCGTATGCGCGTCCCTCGCTGTTGTACTTATCAAAATTCCGTTCGACGTTATCCATATAGGCCTTCATGGCGTTCGGGTCGTCCGTCATTTTAAGCACTATGAATTCGTCGCCGGCAAAGCGAAACACCAATTCATTGCCGAGGCGGGACCGTTTCAGGATATCCGCCACGGTCTTTATCGCTTTATCGCCCTCCGAATGGCCAAAGTTGTCGTTTATGGATTTGAAGCGGTCGATATCCATCATAGCCCCGGAGAAGGCTCTTCCCCGTCCGGCCCAGGAGGAAAGAATATGGTTGAGATACTGACGGTTGTAAGTATCCGAAAGCGAATCGACGTACGCCATCTCATTCTGCTGCATCATGAACAATCCTACCAGGCCGAGAGCGGCGGCTACCCATGCGAGAGAAAGGCCGTAAAACAAAAACTGCAGTCCCGCCCCGATAATGATCGGGAGCGTGAACATATTGATATTGAAAAAAGCCCTCGCGCCCTTTTCTCTTTCATAGCGCCAGGTAAGGACCATGCCCGACAGGCAGAAGTACAGTATGACCGCATAGTAAAAATAGCTGAACGCTTTGCGGTGATATACGTTGTTTTCGGAGATGGTGAACGTGATCGGCGTCAGCAGGTTCAAATAGGTTATCGCCAGCATTACGATGCCGACAATGATCTGGGGCTTGTATTTCTTCGTTATCCTGCTCAGATCGCCGTAGAGCCCGAGGTCCACGAACACCAGCACACAGAAAGGAAGAAGCAGATTTACGGTGTACAGATAGGTGTTGGCGGCATAGTTGAGCAATATCGCCCCCGGGAACGTCCTTCCGTCCAGCCAGTATGACAGAGATTCCGTAATGCAGCCCAGCAGCACGCCGTAAACCATGATCGAATATACCCTGTCCTCGGCACGATTTCGCAGGAGCTTTGCGCGGGAAACATATTGCAGAATGAGCAGGATGACGATCCCGATACCGTTGGAAATGAAAACCGGCCGCAGATCCATGATGCGATCCTCCGAATATTTTCCGTGTTCCGCGAACGGAAGAGGCGCGCGCCGTCCGCGTATGCTTATTAAATATACATATTCAGTTTATTATATACCTTATTACGCAGTTATTTCAAGTGTTTTGGACGATCGAGCCTCTGCCGCCCGTGAAAGGATCCTTTCGGTGATTTTTGCGGGTCCGCAAACGCAGAGAAAAACGGGTCCGCCGCAAATCGTCATTTGCGGCGGACCCGGACTGTCTGCGCCTTATTTATTGTTTTGCTTCCTGTTCGGCGGCTTTTTCAGCCTTTTTCTTTTTGGAGTGACGCCTGACGATCAGTATCACGATCACCGCTATCGCGGCCGGGAGCACCAGCACGGGCAGCGCACTCACGATAAATACCACTATGTTCTTGCAGGCGTCCCCGAGCCATTCAAGAGAATCGGTCAGCCCCTCGGCTACCTCCTGTCCGAAGGTCTTGGATATCACGGTTTCGCGGGTAAGCTCGTTTACCTCTCTGAGATGGATGCTTACCGTGGAGTAGTTTATCTTGCTGTCCCAGTTCAGCAGCTGCGAGGTAACGGACTCGATATTGTACCTTACCTCTCCGAGCCGCTCCTCGACCATGATCATGTCCTCGACGTTCTCGGCCTTTTCAAGCATGGCGAGCAGGCGTTCTTCCTCGGTGCGGTAGGTCTTCAGTCTCGACTCGGTATCGTTGTACCTCATCGTGATGTTTTCGGCGTTCTCGTAGGCATAGGTCACGTTGCCCAGCCCGCTCAGACCGCCGTAAACGCTCTTGTAGTTCTCTCGCGGCACGCGAATGGTAAAGCTGGCTTCCCTGTAGCTTTTAGAGCTGTAAAAGCTGGTGTAGTAATCGGTGCCGGTAATGCTGGAGCTTTCGATAAAGCCGCTGTAAAGCGTAACGAGCCTGTAAACGTCCTCGACCGACTTGTCAAACTCCAGCGTTTCTATTTCCGCGCTGACGGAATAGATTATTTTGTCCATCGCGTCGGCGTTCGCGGCAGGCGAGCCGGACACGGGAGGAAGCATTTCTCCTTCTCCGCTTTCCTTGGCGTAGTAATAATCGCCGTCCGCCGCTTCGCCATAGTCGTACCCGCTGCCGCTGTATCCCCCGTAAGCGCCGGGCTCCATGGGCGCGCTTTGCTTGTTGTCGCTCATCCTGCCCCCGCAGCCCGCGAAGCAGGAAACGATAAGAATAACGCAAAGAATGAGCGGGATCTTTTTCATATTCGATCTTCTCCTTGTACCGTTATTGCAGTGCCTTTTCGTTTCTTTAGACGAACGGGGGCAAAAAATGTTTCACGGTCCGGAGGTATCAGTACGCTACGCCCCAGATGACCTCCTTGTCCGCCGGCCTTCCGCAGCAGGGGCAGACGTCGCCGAGCTTTTCCTGCGCCAGGGGCATGCAGCGCGACGATACGCCGGCAACGTCCTTGAATTTCAGCTCGCAGGCCTCGTCGCCGCACCACATGGTCTTGATAAATCCGCCTTTGGTGCGTATGATCTCGGCGGCCTCGTCCAGGGAATCCGCCCGGAAAATATTCTCATCAAGGTTTTTCTTTGCCTTTTCATACAGGCCGTCGTGGACGGCGTCGAGCATGTTCTTTACGGTTTCGGCAAGCCCGTCCATGGATACGAACGCCTTTTCTCCGTTGTCGCGCCTGACAAGCACGCACTGACCGTTTTCGATATCCTTGGGCCCTATCTCCAGTCTGAGAGGAATGCCCTTCATCTCATACTGCGCGAATTTCCATCCGGGGCTCTGATCGGACAGATCGGTCTTTACCCTTATTCCCGCGGCCTTGAGCGCCGCGGCCGTTTCCTCCGCTTTTTCGGTCACGCCGGGCTTATGCTGCGCTATGGGTATCACCACGAGCTGCACGGGGGCGACCCTCGGGGGCAGGACAAGACCGCTGTTGTCTCCGTGGGTCATTATCAGGCCGCCTATGGAGCGGGTCGTAAAGCCCCAGCTGGTCTGATAGGGGTTGACCGCCTGATTGTTCCTGTCGGTAAAGGTGATATCGAACGCCTTGGTAAATCCATTTCCGAAATAATGGGAGGTCGCCGCCTGCAGGCCCTTGCGGTCGTGCATCATGCACTCCACACAGTAGGTACGCTCCGCGCCGGCGAATTTTTCCTTTTCGGTCTTTATGCCCTTGACTACCGGCATGGCAAGAAGCTTCTCATAACACTCGGCATATATCTCGAGCATCTGTTCGGTCTCTTCAATGGCCTCCTGCTCGGTGGCGTGGATGGTGTGGCCTTCCTGCCAGAGGAACTCACGCCCTCTCAGGAACGGGCGGGTGGTCTTTTCCCATCTCAGCACGCTGCACCACTGATTGTATTTCATCGGCAGATCGCGCCACGAATGCACCACGTGGCTCCAGTGATCGCAGAACAAAGTCTCCGAGGTCGGACGAACGCAGAGCCTTTCGGGCAGCTCCTCGCTGCCGCCCACCGTGACCCACGCGCATTCCGGCGCAAAGCCCTCCACGTGATCCTTTTCCTTCTGCAGGAGACTTTCGGGGATCAGTAAAGGCATTGAAACGTTCTCATGGCCCGTTTCCTTGAACCTTCTGTCAAGAAAAGCCGTTATATTCTCCCAGATGGCATAGCCGTACGGACGCAGTATGAACATGCCCTTGACGCCGGAGTAATCAACGAGCTCCGCCTTAACGCAGATATCGGTAAACCACTGGGCAAAGTCTGCCTCCATATCGGTTATCTGTTCAACTTTTTTTTCTTTCGCCATCGTTCGTGACCGTCCTTCTCAAATGTATACTCTCTTGTCGTGATGACCGCGGCGCGCGAAACGCGCACGGAACAATATGTGTATTCTACCCGACAGGCTTATAAAAGTCAATCATTATGAGCCTCCCCGGCGGAAATGAAATGCGGGACCGCATCCGATCGGAATGCGGTCCCGCGGCAAAGCTTATTGCGTCGTATCTGACTTCCGGTAAAGTACCGGCGTCGAAATTACTTCTCCCAGTCGGCCTTGAGCTTCTTGGCGAGCTCGGCGGCGGAGGCAGCGTCTTCGGAGTAACCGTCGGCGCCGACCTCATCGGCAAAGGCCTGGGTGACGGGAGCGCCGCCGATCATGATCTTGACGGTATCGCGGAGACCTGCAGCTACGATCGCGTCGATAGTGTCCTTGATGGCGGGCATGGTGGTGGTCAGAAGAGCCGACAGCGCAACGATCTTGCAGTCGGGGTTTTCCTTCATGGCCTCAATGAACTTCTCGGCCGGTACGTCAACGCCCAGGTCGATGACTTCAAAGCCTGCGCCCTCGATCATCATTCCGACGAGGTTCTTGCCGATGTCATGGAGGTCACCGGCGACGGTGCCGAGGATCAGCTTGCCGGCGGACTCGGTGCCGGCGGCCTTCAGATGGGGAGTAAGGACCTCAACGCCCTTTTTCATTGCACGGGCGGCGATCAGCATCTCGGGAACGAAGATCTCGTTGTTCTTGAACTTCTCGCCGACAACGGCCATGGCGCCGATCATGCCGGTGTTAAGGATCTCGGCGGCGGAAGCGCCCTCATCAAGAGCTTCCTGAACCAGACCCGCAACGATCTTAACCTTGCCTTTTTCTACTGCAGCTGCGACTTCTTCGATCTTAGACATGAAAAATTCCTCCTGTAAAAATATTTCTCCTTAATTTGCTTTGTTCTTTTTTCTCTTTTTTATTTCTTTTTATTTACCGCTGCGATCCTTTCCTCTCTGAACGCAGTGATATACTCCATGCAGAAATCGTCCATGCCGAGCAGAGCCTCGGTGGCGTAAATAACGCCGAGAAGCTGCTTGTCCAGCGGATCGAAAATTGCGCTGTCCATACCGGCGTTCATGGCAAGCACGACAAAGCCGATGTTGACCAGCTTACGGGCGGGCAGGTTGAAGGAAATGTTGCTGACCGCGCCGCTGATGTGGATGGTGGGATATCTCTTCTTGATGGAGGTGATGACCTCGATGACCATGGCTATGCCGTCCTCGGAGGTGCAGAGCATCTCGACCAGGGGATCGATATGGATCCTGTTGGGAGCGATGCCGTACTTCTCGGCCTCGGCCATGATTTTATCGAAAACTCTCAGACGGTCCGCGGCGGACTTGGGTATGCCGGTATCGTCGCTGAGCAGGGCCATGACTTCCCACTTGGTGTCGGCTATCGCGGGGAAAACGAGGTCGATCTTGTTGCCCTCGCCGGAGACGGAGTTGACAAGACCGGGCTTCTTGACGTAGGGCAGAAGCTGCACGAGGCACTCCGCGTTGGGGCTGTCGACGCTGATGGGGGTATCGGTGGCGTCCTGGACAAGATCCAGCATCCAGCGCATGGTGTCGAATTCCACCTCGGGAGCGACAGAGGAGCAGACGTCGATGTAAGTAGCGCCGGCTTCGGACTGTCTTACGGCAAGATCGCGCAGGAAGGCTTCGTCCTTCTCGGCGATCGCTTTTGCCACGGAGGGAATGGATCCGTTGATCTTTTCGGCGATAATGATCATTTTGAAAAATCCTCTCTGATGTTGAAATTACCTGTTCATATGCCGCTGCGCGCGGCGTCTGCGCTTCCTTAAGTGATTATATCAAAGAAAGCGCAAATAAACAACAGAAATTTTCCGTTGGGAAAAGGTTTTTATTTTACGGTCTTCTTTGCCGCCTCGATAACGTGCTTTACAAGCACGCTGGTGGTGACGGTGCCGACTCCGCCGGGCACGGGGGTGATGGCGGCGACTACGGGCTCCGCGGCCTCGAAATCGACGTCGCCCTTCATGTTGCCTTCCTCGTCGAAGTTGATGCCCACGTCGATAACGATCTGGCCCGCCTTGAAGAAGCCCTCGCCTACCACGCCGGCCTTGCCCGCGCAGGCGATCACTATATCGGCCTCACGGCAGACGGCGGCCATGTCCTTGGTCTTGGTATGGCATACGGTAACGGTGCCGTTCTTGCGTATCGCCATGATCGCGGCGGGCTTGCCCACGACGAGGCTGCGGCCTATCACGACTACCTTTTTGCCGGTAAGATCGATGCCGAAATGATCAAGGATCTCCATGCAGGCGGTAGGCGTGCAGGGGGGATAACCCAGCTCGGTGCAGGCATAGGTGCCGGCCATGCTCAGGTCCGTTATGCCGTCCACGTCCTTTTCCGGGGCGAGTCTGTTGCGGACGAAATTCTCGTCGATATGCTTGGGAAGCGGTCTGAACAGCAGGCAGCCGTGAATGGAGCTGTCGGCGTTCACCTCGTCGATGACCTTGACCAGCTCTTCCTGCGTCGCGTCGGCGGGCAGAACGAAGTTTTTAACTTCGACGCCGATGCCCTTGCAGCGGGTCATGGCACCTTTTTCGTAACTGATGTCGTCGCCTCTCTCGCCTACGCGGACGATAGCGAGCGTGGGCTGAACGCCCTTTGCCTGCAGAGCTTCCACGTCGGCGATCATTTTTTCCTTCATCGCGGCTACGACTTCTTTGCCCTTGAGTATCTCAGCCATTGCTACAAACTCCTTTACGCTTTCAGTCTGCCGAATACGCTTTCAAAGATCGCGTCCGCTTCGGGAACGTACTTATCCAGCATGGCAAGTGCTTTTTTGTTGAGCTCTTCCGCGTACTCTCTGTCGGTCATCGCCTTGGTGTTGATGAACACGTTCAGGCTCGCGCCCTGAAGAGCGGCGCGGCAGAAAGCGGCTCCCACGCCGGCGTCGGAAAGAGCGAGCGTGCTGCCCTTGGCGGCAAATTCCTTCTGCAGTTCAATGCCCTCGCAGCACTTCACCATGATCTCCATGGGGACGGAGCAGGCGTCGCGCAGGCACTTTTCCATAATGCGGGCCTTCTCGGCCTTCTGCTCCTCGGTGTCCTTGGGCAGGCCGTAGGCTTTGGACAGGGGCTCGAAAACGACCGCGTCCTCGTCTATCTGCCGGAGCATGGCTGCGCGGACCTCTTCCGCCTTCTTCATAAGCTCGATGATCTCCGCCTCAACGTCGGCATATTTTTTCTTGCCGACGGTCAGCGCGCCGACCATGGATCCGAGGGCTACGCCTACCGCGCCCACAAGCGCCGACGCACCCCCGCCTCCGGGCACGGAGGCCTTGGAGGCGAGGACGTCGGTAAACTCATTTATGCTCTTATCAAGAAATGACATAAGCTTACCTCAATCAGTCGAATATCAGAACAGGCCGCTGACCTTGCCGGTCTCCACGTCTATGTCTATGCGGCGATAGGCGGGATCGGAGGAGGTGCCGGGCATCATGCTGATCGTGCCTGCCATCGGGCAGAGGAACTTCGCGCCGCCGTAGACGAGTATGTCGCGGATGGGCAGACGCCAGTTCTTGGGAACGCCCTTGAGAGAGGGCTCGTTGCTCAGGGACAGATGAGTCTTGACCATCATGGTGCAGAAATCGGCGTAGTGAGGATCGGACTCGAAGCGCTCGGCCTTCTCGGTGGCCAGAGGCGACCAGTCGACGCCGTCGGCGCCGTAAACTTCCTTGGCAATGAGCTCCACGCGCTGACGCAGAGGCATTTCCAGAGGATAGAGGTACTTCAGCTCAACGGGATCGTTGCAGGCATCGACAACGGCTTCGGCCAGCTCGATGGCGCCTTCGCCGCCGTAACGCCAGTGATCGGAAGCGGCGCAGCGGACGTTGTTCTTCTTGCACAGCTCTTTGATCAGGTTGATCTCGGCGTCGGTATCGGTGTAGAACTTGTTGATGCAGACGACGGGGCTTATGCCGCTCTTCTTAACGGTATTGACGTGGTGGAACAGGTTCTCGCAGCCCTTCTCGAGCAGCTCGAGGTTCTCGGTCTTGTACTCCTCGGGCAGGGGCTTGCCGGCAACGACCTCCGGACCGCCGCCGTGCATCTTAAGAGCACGGATGGTGGCGACCAGGACGGAGACGTTCGGGGTGAGGCCGGACAGGCGGGCCTTGACGTTCCAGAACTTCTCGAAGCCGATATCGGCAGCGAAGCCGGACTCGGTGACGTGGTAGTCGAAGAGCTTGAGGGCGAGGCGGTCGCCGATGATGGAGGACTGGCCGATGGCGATGTTCGCAAACGGGCCGGCGTGGACGAGGCAGGGCTGATGCTCGACCGTGTAGCAGAGGGTCGGGTTGATGGTGTTGCGCATCCAGGCGCACATGGCGCCGTCGACCTAGAGGTCGTGGGTGGTAACGGGGTTGCCCTTCTTGTCGTAGGCGACGATGATCTTGCCGATACGCTCGCGGAGGTCCTTAAGGTCTCTCGCGACGGCGAGGATGGCCATGAGCTCGGAGCTGACGGCGATACCGAACTTGGAGTTCATCTCAAAGCCGTCCTTCGGGCCGCCGAGGCCGATGCGGATGTTGCGCAGGCCCTGAGCGCAGAAGTCGAGGACCCAGCCCATCTCGACTCTCTCGGGGTCGATGTCGAGCCTCTTGAGGCCGCGCTTTGCGAGGAACGCGTCGCTGTAGTTGGCCTCATGCTGCATACGGGCATTGAGGGCGACCATGGCGAGGTTGTGGGCGTTCATGATGTCGTTGATATCGCCGGTGAGGCCGAGGGAGAACTCGGTCATGGGCATCAGAAGAGCGTTGCCGCCGCCGGCAGCAGTGCCCTTGACGTTCATGGTCGGGCCGCCGGAGGGCTGACGCAGGCAGCCGCCGACGTTCTTGCCGAGCTTGCCGAGACCTTCGATAAGGCCGAGGGAGGTGGTGGACTTGCCTTCGCCGAGCGGAGTCGGGGTGATGGCGGTAACTTCGATGAACTTGCCGTCGGGCTTGTCCTTGAGCCTGTTCATGATCTTGATGAAGTCAAGCTTCGGGGTCTTGCCGTAGGGGATGATCTCATCGGGAAGAAGGCCCATCTTCTCACGGAAATAGTCAATGGGGGGAAGAGTCTTTTCGGCTTCTTCTGCGATTTGCCAGTCTTTGTAGATGGTGGGGTCAAGCATCGGTTGAAAACCTCCTGAAAAATAAATAATGAACTAAAGGCATTAGCCTGATTTCATAACTTGAATTATAGCAAAAACGGGAATTCATTGTCAAGGAAAGACGGCTGTAACTTTCAACAATTATTCCGCCGTGTTCGCTTCGGTAAAGTGATAAATGCACAATGGGCGCGTCCGCTCCATATAATGTGCCGATACGACACGCACGGCCAACGCATCGCTGCCGGCGGCGTATCGCAATCAGATACATTGGAGGTCAAAATGGATAAAGCTGAAAAAGGGCCCTCCTGCGGCGGCAGATCCGGGCCGCTCCCCTCCTGCGCTCCCCTTTCCGTGCCGCTCGTTCCGGCGCAGCGCGGGACGCAGAACGTTTACCCCGGAAACGTCGCGCTCAGCCGCGGAACTCTCTTCCCCGGCCTCGATCTGCCCTGGAAAAACGTCGTGAACCCAGACGTGGATACGGGCACTCCTCTGGGCGAACTCATGGCGCTGGGCTTCGTCATAAACGAGCTCGGCCTGTATCTCGACACGCACGCGGACGACCGCGAGGCGCTCGACCTTTATACGGGATACGTCAAGCTCATGCGCGAGGGCGTATGCAGATACACCGAGCTCTACGGGCCGCTGGAGCAGACTCAGGTCACGAAAGCGGGCTATACGTGGCTCGACGATCCGTGGCCGTGGGACGGAGAAAGGATGGGCAGATAATGTTCATATATCAGAAAAAGCTGCAGTTTCCCGTCAACATCAGATCGACGAACCCGAAGCTCGCGGCTGTGATAATCTCACAGTACGGCGGTCCGGACGGCGAGCTCGGCGCTTCCCTGCGCTACCTCAGCCAGCGCTACTCCATGCCCTACCCCGAACTGAAGGGGCTACTTACAGACATCGGCACGGAGGAGCTCGGGCATCTGGAGATGATAGGCGCGATAGTGCACCAGCTCACGCGGGACCTGACCGAGGAGCAGGCAAAGGCCGCCGGCTTCGACGCCTATTTCGTCGACCACACGGCGGGAGTGTATCCGACGGCTGCGTCTGGCTTTCCCTGGAACGCCGCCTCGATGCAGGTCAAGGGCGACGTCATCGCGGACCTCGCCGAGGACATGGCCGCCGAACAGAAGGCGCGCGTTACATACGACAACATCCTGCGTCTGTCCGACGATCCGGACGTCAATCAGGTGATACGCTTCCTGCGCGAGCGCGAGATAGTACACTTCCAGCGATTCGGCGAGGCCATGCGTCTCGCGACGGACAGGATGGATCAGAAAAACGTCTACGCGGTCAATCCCGCATTCGACCGCTGAAAGGCGAAAAAAGAAAAAGGACGCCGTCTCAGGCGTCCTTTTTTTGTATCGTCAAGTATCAGACAAAAAAAAGAAATCAAAGGCTTGCGCTTATGGTGAAATGAGATCCTCCCTCGCGCCTTCATAGCGCATTCCACCTGCGAATGGGATCTCACGCTGCGCAGCAATATTTCACCGCCCGACAGGGCGGATCTCGTTAAAAAAAGCGACGTGTCAGAACACGTCGCTTTTTTTGGAGCGGGCAACGAGATTCGAACTCGCTACCTCCACCTTGGCAAGGTGGCGCTCTGCCAAATGAGCTATGCCCGCGTTTCATTTGCAGGCGCTATTATACCAAAATCATCCCTTTTGTCAAGCAAAAAATACAGCCGATCCGCCCTGCTTTCCCTTCCTTTTTGCCCGTTACCGGTTTTCCGCGGCGCGCGCCGGGCTTTTTATAACGCGCCGCAGGGTGTCGTATAACGCGCCGCGGGATGTTCCAAAGTCCGGACCGCAGAATAGATAAGAAAAGAAAAGAATAGTATAGGTTAGGTTAGTTTAGGAAAGGGGTGTGGGGGAAACCCTTTGTTGAAAACTTTTTGACGGGGTTTTCCACAGCTTTTCAACAGGATTTTCAACAATCCCCTGTTTGCAGTCGATTTCCCTTTTCCGCCGCGTCAGTTCTGTCCGGCCCTCTCCCGGCGCAGCGCAGGACCCGGAACAGTCAGCAGCTCTTTTGCCGCGGCGAGATCCGTGAGATAGGATCGGACATGCCCGGCGTCCACCGTCACGGGCATCCGGTCGTGGGTGGGCAGCATGCTCTCGTTGGCGGCGCGGGTCAGGATCACGAAGCGGCAGCGTCCCTCGATGAGCTTGTAAATGCCGCAGAGGTAGAACACCGCCGCGTCCAGGGTGAACCAGTATTTGGGCCTGTCCGGTTCCCTGCCCCACTCGTAAAAGCCGTTGGCGGGCAGGACGATCCGCGTCTCCCGAAAGGCCTCGGCAAAGGCCGGCTTTTCCGCCGCGGTCTCGGCCCGGGCGTTGATCAGCAGCTTTTTGCCGTCAAAGCCCGGGAAGCCGAAGAGCGCCGGGACGCTGACGATCTTTTCTTCCCGACAGATCACCCCCGGTGCGGTGTCCCCTGGAAAGATCTCCCCGGTCTTCACGGGCGTGTCCGGGTACAGCTTTTCCAGCATGGCGAGGACGGCGCCGGCTTTGTCGTCCGTCCTGTCCGCGTAAAAGCCGTACCGTCCGCACATGCTCCCCTTCTCCTCTCAGTGGTTTTTGTACCAGGGCTGGGCGTAGTTGAAATACACGTCCCGAATGATCTCGTTGCGCCGCTTCACCAGGGGGTCCTCCGGGCTGCCGCCGGCCATGGCCATGAACACGAAGCCGCCGCCGGGGGCGAAGGTGTCCACGTACTTTTCCACTTCCGCACGGTACTCGTCCATGTCCTCGATCTTGTCGGTGCGGCTCCGGTCCCAGCCGCCGGCGATGGCCAGCCGGCCCTGGAAGCGCTTCTTGATGCCCACCAGATCGTTCATGGTCTGGGCCGGGTTCCAGGCCTTCACGCCCATCTCCACCCAGTCGGGGATGAAGATCTCGCACTTGCCGCAGTCGTGGTGCTCGATGGGGATGCCGCGCTCGATGGCGAAGTCGCAGTGCTTCTTGTGGTAGGGCTTGAAGAACTCCCGGTACATATCCAGCGAGAAGAACGGCGCCCGCTCGGAGGAGTCGTCGTCCATGAAGGAGATGATGTCCGGCTGCATGTAATCCGCGGATTTCTCCAGCACCAGCATGTAAAACTCCGATACGTATTCCAGCAGGGCCTTGATCTCGTCCGGTTCCTCGTACAGGTTCATCAGCAGGTTTTCAAAGCCCATGAAGGACACCAGGGTCAGGAAGTAGTCGCCTCCGCCCACGGTGACCAGCTTTTTGCTTCGGTCGATGCCCTCCAGTTTGGATTTATAATACTTCTCCCAGTCGAAATGGCTCATATCCGGGGCGTGGATGATATCCCGCCAGTTGCGTATGTCCTCGCCCAGCTGATTCATCCCCGGGGCGGGCATGGCGCCGTAATTGAGCGTCTCGCAGCCCACATAGGTGACGCCCAGGCTGGTGACGATGGGGCCGTCGGGCGCGGAGACCGGGGTCAGCAGCTCCTCGTTCCAGCGGCCGGAGTAATCCTCGAACATGCCGGGGATATGGTCGGGGACCTGCCCGGACAGCATCAGCAGGTAGTTTTCCTTTGGATTCACAGCCCACTCCTCCTCTGTAATTTGTTCTTCAAGTCGATTATATGAGAGGGCGGCATGGATGTAAATGCTATGTGAGCACAAGAAAAGACCCGACCAGCCCGC
>JAEEGH010020395.1_pt1 | contig 13788 bp, 11 predicted proteins | sample 9134181 | NCBI WGS metagenome assembly JAEEGH01 (sample SAMN16246544, study PRJNA631951) | gut metagenome | biome: gut microbiome; feature: rumen; material: DP-attached | host: Bos | place: Iran: Karaj | collected 2018-10
GCATTAAAAATTGTCTTGCATAGGAAGAAAGAGATTCCATGTATCTTCTCTGACCTTCTGCGTGTATGGTATCAAAAGCTAAAGAAGATTTTCCAGAACCAGAAACACCAGTTATAACAGTAAGAGCATTTGTTGGAATATTTACGCTTAAATCTTTTAGATTATGAACTCTGGTTTTTTCAATCTTAATCATTTTTCGTTTTCTATGAGTATAGTAAATCTATTCGTTGACGGGGAATAAACGAAATAAGCTGATAATGATTAAATATCAATATGAAGCTGTTAATGCCAATCGTATTGTATTACGCTAGCTTGAGACGGAGAACTAAGTTCTCCTTTTTCGAAGGTAACTTTGTAAAAACCTGAAAGTTTAACTGGTTTTTCGCTGCTACCAACTTCGCTAACTTCAACAAGCCCATTTTTTACTACTACTTCACCTTTATCTTCTTCATCATTATAAATAACTTTAAATAATCCGGATTGAGCTACAATATATACGTTAGAAGTTTTTATATGTACTAAGCCTCTACCACCGATTGATATAATAGCTGTTAATTCACCTCTTGTTAATTCAATTTCCTGTTTATTGATCTTAGGTTCATTTTTTTCCAAAACAGGTGGATTAACAGTCACTTCGCTGGAAGAATATACTTTTAGTGTATTATCATACTGCATTTGCATTGATAAAGAAGATTCTTCCTGTGTTCTAAAAGAATAATCTTCTTTAAAATTAAGGTTTTTAGTTAATGGTGACCAATCGCTTTTTCTTCGATATTCTACTGTTCCGAGAAATTCAGTAATATTGGTATACAATAACTTTTCCCTGGCTTGTTCTTTTTTTTCTGCATCTTTCTTGTTTTTTATTGTAATCACTAAAACAATTAGTAGAACGAAAACAAATACTATTACACCGCCAATAATGATGCTTTTTTGACGTAATTCTTGCTGAGCTGCTAATTTAGCAGCCTTTTCTCTTTCTAACTGTAGCTTTTTTAGAGCTTTGTGGTCAAGCCTTTCTAGTTGATGCCATTGCTTTGCCATGATTAAATATTGTAACCTATAATAAATCTATAGCAACTTGTGGTGTTGCCATAATTGAATTTTCTTTAAAGACTTTTATGTCTTTAGAATATAGCGTACGTATTTTAACCGAAATTGGTAAAAAATCCAAAGGTTTTTGAGGATTTATTTTTCCCCCGACAATAAATTCTACACTTTCTACGTCGTTAACTAGTGTTTTTTCCCGTGTTTCAGAGGATCTTGGGGTAAGATAAATTTTTCCTGACCGTGCATAATTATTTTTAGAATCTGTTGTGTAATCAAATGATTCTGTTTTTAAAACCAGATCACCTGTTATTGAAGTAGTTGTTTTTGTTTTGTAAACAAGATATAGTTGATGATTTATAAACTTGCCTTTCTCGTTTTCTTCAGGTTTTTCTGAAGAGCAAACACACCAATCCATAATTTTTAACTTATCATTTGAAGGAACATTTATTGGAGTTCCCTCTTTCAGAATTCTTAAATAGTATTTTCCTGGAACTTTTTTGTCGTTATTGTCACAAGGGTCATAAATAGTATTTTTAAACATAGTTGTCGGGTATGTTGCTTTTCTTATTTCTGCACTGATTAAAGACAGTGCATTTCTCATCTGATCTACGGTATTGTTTATCCACTGACCTTTGCCGGCTGTTTTACTTCCACCTATAAATACTTGGTAGATTCCTGTCAGAAGCAAACTGAAGATAGCCAGTGCTATAACTACTTCAACAAGGGTAAAAGCTTTTCTTTTATTCATTAAATGCTTCCCTTTCTTGTGATTCTTTGTGTGTGTGCTATTAGCTGAGAGTCAACTTTATTTTGAAAATCGGTTGCGCTGCCTTCAACAGTTATTTCAATAGCTTCTTCTCCGTATTTTTTCATGTCTTGAATTGCTTGAACTCTAACATCTGCTACACTATATCGTAAAGTATATGGATAACCATCTTCGACAGCAATGTCAAACTTATTAGGGTTCTTTATGCCATTTGCTTTTATTATTTCTAGATTTGGCTGTATACTTTTATTGTCTATCGGATAGTTGGTGCAGTCTCTGTAATAATAAGTAAGATATTTTGATGCATTGTATTCGCTGTTAGGCTCATTAGGTTCCGTATATTTTTGATTTTGAGAACTTTTTGCCAGGTTTGGGGCTAAAAATCTGTAATCTGGATTATGATAGCTGGCAAGCCTTAGAAAGCTGTTTTTGCTTGGAAGTTTAATATAGTAGTATCTCGGTTTTCCTTCAGGAGTTAATTCTGTATTGATGTTTGGTGGATAAACCTTTTTGATATAAAGATTTGCTCGATCAAGAGATTCTTCAAAGGCTTCCCTTCCGTCAGGATATTCACTAGGAAATTCAGTGAAATTAAATAAAGGATTTTTACCCTGTGCTATTTCAACAGCATCATAGAGTTCTGTTGGAAAAAGTTTTGCTTTCAGCAAGAAATGTTGCATTGCAGATCGAGCTGCAAAAAAAGCCTGCTTATTTAATAAAGTTAGTTTATTGTGTGAAGAGGTTGAAGTTTGTCTGAAAACCATTGCTCCAACCACAATCATCATACAGAATGAGAATACTAAGGCTATTATTAAAGCAGAACCTTTTTTTGAACAACCGTAAATCTTCATGAGTCTATATCCCCTTTTATTGCAATAAGGTGGATTCTCTGAGTATTCCCTTTCGGGTTTTCCGGGTCAGAATAATATTTGGGTTCCAGGTTCCATTGAACTTGAACTATTAATCTTTTAAATGGGCACCAGGCCATACTTTCTTCAACCGGATAAGGTACCTTGCTCATAACCATTTTTGCTGTAAATCTTTCTGCTGTCGGATTTATGAAATAGTGCTTGGTTCTACTTGTTGTTATTAAGGTATCTAGTCCTTCGTCTTTATAGATATTTAAATTTGATTCCGAAACTCCTTTACTGTTTAAATCTAATTCAGTAAAAGGCTTTCCTGTTTCGTTAGGAGATTCGGCAAAATCTTGTGTCCATTTGCTACTGGTTATTGTTGAAGGATTTTTTAAAAAAGCAAAATTAACTTCCTGCTGTTCAGGAAATTCATGTGGATAGGAATCAGGAAAGCTTTCCCCTATTTTTATCTGCTCTGGTTTGTTGTGTTTTATTGTTGAAACAACATCTTCAACTCTTAGGTGGACTAAATAGGTTATTCCCTTAGAATCTTTTACTGTGCCTCTGCATTTGTAGCCATTTGATTCTTGTTTTGTATGGTTAAACAAAATAGAAGACATTTTTCTTGCCCAATCGGAATCTAAGTCACTGTATTTCTCTAATTTGGGTAAATCATCTATTCTTAAATAGCCAGGATTGCCTTCTCTTATAGCTACAAAGGAAACATTGTCTAAAAGTGTGTTTAATACTTCTGTTGCTTTATTAATTGCAAAAGCCTGAGAAGCATTTTTATCAGTTTCAACTGTTTGTCTTGAAAGCATTCCAAATATTGGAATCATTGCTACTACCATAACGGTGGCAGCAATGAGAATTTCCAAGAAGGTTATCGCTTTCTTTTTCATGACCTAGTGATTATAAGAGTTCTGAAGCTAGTGCAGAAAGTGAAGAACGTTCTGATTTATTAAGAATGATATGACCAAATAAATTGTGGTCTTTGAATTTTTCTATAACAAAGTTAAGCCCATTTGAAGAACTGTCAAGGTAAGGATTATCTATCTGATATGGGTCACCTGTCAAAACTACTTTGGTTCCTTCACCCGCACGGCTTATAATTGTTTTTACTTCATGAGGAGTAAGGTTTTGTGCTTCATCAACAATTAGATACTGCTTAGGAATACTTCTACCTCTAATATATGTTATAGCTTCTATCTGAACTTTCTGAGATTCTATTAAGAACCTGATCTTTTTGTCTACATCATCAGAATTCTTGTAAAGACGATCCATAACAAATTCCAGGTTATCGAAAATCGGTTGCATCCAATGACTTAATTTTTCGTCTTTTGAGCCTGGCAAATAACCTATGTCTTTACCTAGAGGCATGATAGGACGGCTGACAAGCAATTTGCGGAAAAGATGTTCATCAATAGTTTTCTGCAGACCACAAGCTAAAGCAAGGAGGGTTTTCCCTGTACCTGCACGTCCAACTAGAGTGACTAACTGAATTTCGTTGCAAAGAAGCAATTCTATTGCAAACTTCTGTTGAAGATTCATTGGTTCAACACCCCAGGGTCTGGAATTGAGGTGGAACAATGGAAGTATTTTCTTTTGTACGCCGTCATACTTGGCTAAAGCTGTTTTGTTTTCATTTTCAGCAGCTTTCAACAGTAGAAATTCATTTTTGAATAAGTCGTTTTCTTTATATTCGAGTCCTTCTTCTCTAAGAAAGGTTTCTATTTTTTCTGCTGGCATAATTAGTTCTTTCCAGCCAGAATAAAGTTCGTCAATATCAATTTTGTTGGTTTCGTAGTCTTCTGCTTGAATACCTAATGCATCAGCTTTTATGCGGCAGTTAATGTCTTTGCTGACGAGAATTGGATTTTTGCCAGCCTTCTTCAGGGTAAGAGCACAGGCTAGAATGCGGTTGTCTACTTTTTTCGCATCTAATCCGCTTATACTAGGCATATCATATTCGGAATCTATCATTATTTGCAGAATTCCACCGGTAGGAAGTTTTACGCCTTCTGCTAGATTTCCTAATTCACGAAGATTGTCTAAGTCTCTGGAAGCTTGTCGAGCTTCTCTTCCTCGTTCATCGTTAACACCCTTAAATCTGTCTAACTCTTCAATAACGCCTAAAGGTACAACTACGTCATGTTCTTGAAAAGAAAAAATTGCCCCATGGTTGTGAAGAATAACATTAGTATCTATTACGAAAGTTTTTTTCATTAATTTATCTTTTCCTTGATTTGGAGTACATTGTATAACTTAACCTAAAAAACTATCATAGAATCTCTGTGTCTGTCAATGTTATACCCTTTTTTATTGATAATAAAAAACCAGCAGCTTATAAAATTATAGCTGCTGGTTTTAGTGTACTTAATTTATTCTTATTTTGCTTCAGGGTCCGAATCAGATTTTGGCTCAGGCTCTGAATCAGATTTTGGCTCAGAATTTGAAGCAGATTCAGAATTGTTTGAGTCTGTTGGGGTTGTTTGTTGTTCTATTGCAGGAGCTTGATTGGCTTCGACAGCTTTTGCTTCTTCTGCAGAAGTGTTTTTTATTGCTGGCTTGGAAGAAGATGGCAAAGGTTCTAGTTCTTCGCCTTTAATAAGCTTTTCAAATTCTTCTGCATTTATTGTTTCTCTTTCAAGAAGAGCCTTTGAACATCTGTCTAACAGTTCTCTGTTTTCTGTTAGAATTCTCTTGGCTTCCTGGAATGCCCAATCAATCACTTTTTTGATTTCTTCGTCAATCTTTCGAGCTGTTTCTTCAGAAATGTCATTTCGTGTACTGAAGTCACGGCCAAGGAATACTGGCTGATTGCCTTCTGCAAGATGCAATGGACCAACTTCGTCACTCATACCTAATTCACAAACCATTTTACGAGCAATCTTAGTAGCTCGTTCAATGTCATTTGATGCACCAGAAGTGATTTCGTTAAATACTAAGTCTTCTGCAACACGACCTGCAAGAAGCATACAAATCTGATTCTTTAAATATGTTCTTGAAACAGAAAGTCTATCTTCAACAGGTAGCTGCATAGTAAGACCTAAAGCCATACCACGAGGAATAATAGTAATTTTGTGAACAGGATCTGTTTCTGGTAGAAAATGTGCAACAAGAGCATGACCCATTTCATGAACGGCTGTGTTGGTCTTTTCCTTTTCTGAAATAATGCGGCTTTTTCGTTCAGAGCCTGCAACAACTTTATCTATTGAAGCTTCAAAGTCAGACATCAGAATAACTTTTCTGCCTTTTCTTGCTGCTAATATTGCTGCTTCATTTGCCAGATTTGCTAATTCTGCACCAGCGAAACCTGGTGTTCTTCTTGCTAGAACGTTTAAGTCGACATCATCTGCAATAGGTTTTTCTCTGACATGAATTTGTAGTATTTCTTCTCTGCCGCGAATATCTGGTCTGTCTACTACTATTTGTCTGTCAAATCTTCCTGGTCTTAACAGAGCTGGGTCTAATACGTCAGGGCGGTTTGTAGCAGCTATAAGGATAATACCTTTAGTGTTGTCGAAACCATCCATTTCAACGAGAATCTGATTCAGAGTCTGTTCTCTTTCGTCGTGACCTCCGCCAAGGCCAGCGCCTCTTTGACGGCCGACAGCGTCTATTTCATCCATGAATATAATACATGGAGCATTTTTTCTTGCCTGGTCAAACAGGTCTCTAACTCTTGAAGCACCTACACCGACAAACATTTCTACAAATTCTGAACCACTGATGTTGAAGAATGGAACACTTGCTTCACCTGCGACTGCTCTTGCCAATAATGTTTTACCAGTGCCTGGAGGGCCAAATAAAAGAACGCCTCTAGGTATTTTTGCTCCTAAATCAGTGAATTTTCGAGGGTCTCGTAAAAATTCAACGACTTCAAGAAGATCTTCTTTGGCTTCGTTTATACCAGCAACATCTTTGAAAAGGACGCGTTTTTCGGAAGGATCTATCATTCTTGCTCGGCTTTTTCCGAAGCTAAGAGCTTTAGCTCCGCCGCCTTGCATTTTGTTCAGGATAAAGAGCCATGCACCAATCAGTATTATGAAAGGGAACCAATTTATAAGTAGATTTAACCACCACGACATTTGTGCCGGAGGTTCTGCTTTAACTATTAACTTTTTTTCTGCAGCAGCTTTTCTTATCAGATTCATTAGTCCTGGGTCATCAGGAATAACGGTATGAAAAGCTTGAGGCAATCTGTTTTTGCCTTTTTCAAGAGATACGCTTTCCTGATATTTACCTGATATTTCTCTATCGTTTATTGTTATAGAAATCAGTTTTGCACTAGCATCAGGATTATCTGCATTGTTAAGTAGCTGAATGAACCATGAATAGTCTTTTCTTTCGTATCTTTGGTTGACACCCAGGGAGTTTATAACAGAAAGGAGAAGCACTCCCAAAAAGACATATAGGGCAAAAGTTTTCATTTTATTGGGTTTTTCTTTCATATCTATCGAGACCTATTTGTTTTATTTATCCTGATTATTTAATTTAATGTCTATATTCTGATGACAAATGCTATCACATTCAGCAAATACAATCAAATTATTAAAGCTTATATTTTTCAATAGCTTTCTTTAAATTGTCTGGGTCTAGTTCCATGGCCATTGGTTCAAGCAGTTTAACTAACTGAGAAGCATAAGAAAAAACTTGAGGATGGTTAGAATTTAATTCAATTAGTGCTTTTAAGGATTCATTACCTAATTTTAAAACAGCTTTTTTTACTTTATCAAATTCTTCTTCATTCGTTATTTCTGGTAGCCATACAGGTATTAAACGAGCATCTTTAATGTTGAAAACGGCTTCTCTTGTGTCTGGATCTTTTATTGCTGCAAGATAAAGACCTGTAAGATTGTCATCTGGCAAAGCCAACTTCAAAATATTATTTACTATAGCTAATCTAATTCTAGGATCTTTTTTATTAAAATATACATTTTTTATGGCAAAAAAGACTGTTGGATCACCTATTTTCCCAAGTGCGTTAATTGCATTTACTACTATATCAATATTATCTGATTTTGTTAATAAAGTAATTTTTGAACTGGCTGCTGCATCTTCTAATTCGCTTAAGCGTTTTAGAAGACTTAATGTTTCTTCAGTTGTGTTGCCAGGAAGCTTGTCTATTAGTTCGTTAATAAAAGAAGGCGTATTGGGGTCTCCAGGAAAGACTCTCCAGCATCTTGTTGCACTCGGATCCAGGATTCTGACCCAAGACGCACTGTTGTTTTGAGAATATGAATTGAAAGCTTTTATTGCTTCTTCAATAGCTTCAGAACGGTTATATGCACTGGCAGAGTATTCTATTTTGTATTTTTTAGAGCCAGGTCCTGATTCTGAATATTGAATAATTATTCTATAATCTTTTTTGTCGTCTTTCATTTTATGGGCTGTTTTCTTTATTCTTTTATTGTCTGGGCAAATCTGTCCAGAATCATTTCATAAAATTCAGGCTTTAATCTACCCCTATTGGCTTCATTTAAAAGAGGTATGAGAGCTCTAAGATCCCCATGCCAGCTAAGGGCTTCAAGAGTGTTTCTGTAAACCATATCTTCGTTGTCATGAAGCATTCTGATTAGTATAGGTATACCTTCCGGGTCATCAATCTGCCCAAGAGCAAATACTGCAGAGGCTCGAACCCATCGGCTTCTATCGTGAGACATTTTTTCTAATTCAGAAAAGACTTCAGAGTGGCCGCTTTTCCAAAGAGCTATTGCTGCATTTACTCTAACACGATCATTTCTGTCTTTCAGCATTGAAAAACAGGCTTCAGCTAAACCTTCCCATTTATGACTTGAGAGAGCTTCTATTGTATTTGCCCTTACTCTGGCGTCTTTATTTTTTAAATGTGGAATAAGCAAATCTATGCATTGCGGATGAGTAATTCTGCCTAGTGCAGAAACAGCTGTTGCCATTACCCAGATATCTGTGTTCGGAGTTTTGACAATGTTAAGCAGACATTCAATCAGGTCTGGAGATTTTATATTTACAGTTGCTTCTATAGCATTGATTCTCAGCCATCTTTCTTTAGCATATAAAGCTTCTTTTACAAGATAAGATGCTTTTAGGCTTCCTATTCTACCTAGAACTAATAATAGCTGCTCTTTTAGAAGCAGAGGCATTCTTTCGTAATCTAATAAAATTCGATCTACTATTTTTTCTCCAATTTCTGCTAAGGCTTCAATGCTGGCTTTTTGTATTTCTTCATCTGTTGATTGCAGAAGTTTAAAAAGTTCATCGAATAGTAATGGAGTCTTTTCGGCAGCAGCTTTTTTGATTAGAAGAATACGAATAGCTTTTTCTTTTTCAATACTTAACAGTTGTCGGATAATTTTAATTCTTTCATCTGAAGCAAAGAGATTCAGGCCTTCTAAGGAGGCTTTTCTTATGTTTGCTCTGTTGTCGCTGAACAGAATCTGATAAATATCTCTGTCTTCTATGAGTGGATAATAATTAAGTGAAGTGACAATTATCTGGCGAACTTCAGAATTTGATGATTTTGCCAATCTTTTAATATGATTGAAAGCACCTTGGTCTTTTAATCTCGAAAGAGCAAGGTTAGCAGTAAGAGAAATACTCCAATCCCCGTTCCCTGCCAGCATTTTTAAAGAAGTGTGGCGTTCTACAGAAGGATATTTTATGAAGTAGCTTATTGTCGCAGAAAGAAGTTCCGGGTCTCTTGTCTGACCCAATATTTCATTCATTAGAGAACTTACTCTGATATCATTATATTCTGAAAGCAGTTCAACTATTTTTTTTCTTAGGGCTGTTGGCTGATCAGCACTACATGCTTTTATAACGATATCTTCGACTGATGATAAATCAATTTTCTTTAAACTATTGAAAGCTTCACTGGAAATTTTTTCGTTAGGATTACTTATAAATTCGATAAGATACTTAACGGAATCTGGATTACCTATCTGTCCAAGTGATTTTATTACTGCTGAAAGAATTTCTAAGTCAGGAGATGCAAGCAAGTCACAGAGTGCTTCAGAATGCTTTTTTATTCTTAGAATTCCGAGAGCAGCAATAGACATTAATTTAACTTCTCTATCAGAACTTTTAAGACCGTCAATAAGCTTTTCAAAACGTTTTTTAGAAGAATCAGTCATTTTCTTTCCTCTTTAATTATGATTTTCATCCTTCGATACGAGTAATATTTGCTCCAAGTCTGTTTATTCGACCGACAAGATCTTCATAGCCGCGGTCTATATGATATATTTGGCTGATTTCTGTATGACCTTGAGCAACAAGGCCTGCAAGTACCATAGCAGCACCTGCTCTTAAATCTGTTGCTGCGACAGGAGCTCCTTCCAAAGCTTTTACTCCATGAATAACAGCGGTTCTTTCATGAATATTTATGTTGGCTCCCATTCTTGAAAGTTCAGAAACGTGCATAAATCTGTTTTCAAAAATGGTTTCGGTGACCGAAGAAGTTCCTTCTGCCAAACACATTGCAGTCATCAACTGAGCTTGCATGTCTGTCGGGAAACCAGGATACGGCAGAGTTTTAACTTCACTTGCTTTTAATCTGCCTTCGGAACCAGCAATTATATAATCTTTACCGCATTCGATTGATGCGCCCATTTCTCTAAGTTTAGCAGTTAGTGCTAAAAGATGATTCGGGTTACAGTTTTCAACTCTGATTGGGCCTCCGGCCATTGCACCGAGAACAGCAAAAGTACCTGCTTCAATTCGGTCAGGCATAATGCTGTAAGTCCCTCCGCCTAATTCTTTTACACCTTCCACTATAATGCTTGGTCCACCAGCACCTTTGATTTTAGCTCCTAAAGCATTGAGAAATTCAGCTAAATCTACTATTTCTGGCTCTTGAGCAGCATTTTCTATTACTGTTTCACCTTCAGCTAAGGTTGCGGCCATAATAAGGTTTTCTGTGGCTCCTACTGATGGAAAATCAAGATGTATTTTGGTTCCGATTAAGCGGTCTGCTACAGCAACAGCACAACCACTTTCTATTGATACTTTAGCTCCAAGTTCTTCAAAACCCTTTAAATGGATATTTACAGGTCTAACTCCTATTGCACATCCGCCAGGAAGCGGAACTCTAGCCTTTTTTAATCTGGCTAGCAGTGGTCCCATTACAAAAAAACTGGCTCTCATTGTTTTTACTAATTCATATGGGGCTTCTTCACTTATTTTGCCTGAAGCATCAAATTCATAGCAGTTGTTTGAAGTTCGGGCAACTTTAACGCCTAGAGCTTCTAAAACTTTTGAGATAGTTGTTACATCGTTAAGAGCAGGAACATTTGTAAGTTTAACCGGTTTAGTGCTTAAAATAACTCCAGCAATTATAGGAAGTGCAGCGTTTTTAGCTCCACTGACTTTTATTGTTCCTGATAATGGTTTACCACCGTCAATTAGGATTTTGGCCATAATTTTAATCTATTTTTAACCTTTCAAGCTTCATATTAACTTCTTTCAACATTTCTAAAGATAGTTCGTCAGGATAATCTCCTAAAAATACTATACGTTTGATGCCGGCATTAATCAACATTTTTCCGCAAGTTACACAGGGCTGATGGGTGCAATATACTACACTGTCTTTAAGAGAAACACCAAAGGCTGCTGCTTGTAAAATAGCATTCTGTTCAGCATGTAAACCTCTGCATAGTTCCTGGCGCTGTCCGGAAGGTATGTGCTGAGCTTCTCTCAAACAGCCTTCCGGTCTTTGAAAACAATGAGCGACACCGTTAGGAGCACCATTGTAGCCTGTAGCCAGAATTCTGTTTTCTCTGACGATTACAGCACCGACCTGGCGTCTTATGCAAGTTGAACGCTGGGCAACCAATTTTGCAATTCGGAGAAAGTAGGTGTCCCAATTAGGTCTTTCTCTCAATTCTTCTTTTGCTGAGTTATTGCTCTTTTCTTCCATTATATCTCCTTGGTTTCCTCTGCTTTGTTAAATATAGATTTTCTATTTGTTTATTTCTATCTTTTTAATGCGATTTTCATGGCGGCCGCCTTCAAATTCTGTTGTTAAGAATCTGTCTAGAGCATCTTTTGCTATTTCTTCGCCAATAATACGTCCGCCCATAACAATTATATTGGCATTGTTGTGTTTTCTGGAGAGTTCTGCTTCTAACGAACAGTGAACTAAAGCTGCTCTGATTCCAGGATGTCTGTTAGCTGCTATAGAAATGCCTATGCCTGAACCGCAAACAAGAAGACCTTTTGAATCACTGTCTTCTAATACTTTTTCTGCTACTTTGTGAGCATAATCAGGGTAGTCGCAGGAATCTGAAGTATAAGTACCTAAATCTTCAACCTGATGACCATTTTTTTCTAAATGTGCTATTAGAATTTTCTTTAAAGAAAGACCTGCATGGTCAGAACCGGCATATATTTTCATGATAATTCTCCATATGTCTATAGTTTGTCTATTAAAAACTCATTAACTTATTTATTCTATTATAAACTATATTTTATTTGTAGCCATATGTATTTTTTAGTAATTATCGTAACGTTGAGCAATCTGGTCGTAAGCAGCCAGTTTTGCAGAAAGTTTGTTATCGTCAAAACCATAATTGAAGCGGCCACTGTCATTCGGGAATGCTTTAAGATAGAATTCAATCCAGAATTCTTTTCTTTCGTGATTGTATTCTGCTTTTCCTTCCCAGCAATGCAGGTCTCTTGTGATACCTACTGTTAATGGACTCATTTTGTGAGTCAGGTTGTTATAGGTTCCAGAAGTGCTAATAGCCCAAAGAGGTCTGATAATTGTTGAGTAGTTGAAAGAGGTCGTTGTTATTTTCTTATACTGCTGAGGTATAGAAATGCTTGTGTCAAAGGACCAGTATTCTGTAGACATTCTGTAGCGAGCATTAAAGTTATTTGCTTTTATTGCACCAAAGTTAATCTTTGATAATGGAGTTTCAAAATCGACAATATAGTCTCTTCTCATAAAGAATTCCCATGTTCTGTATGCATCTTGTCTAGAACGTCTTGAATAATCCCAATAAACTTGTTCTAATCTTCTTGTAGTTCTATTGTAGTTGAAATTCAGAGGATTAAAAACCCATGAGTTTTCTGCAAATCTTAATCTGGTAGAAGTCTGATCTATGGTTGTAACGTTATCGAATTTAAATGGTGAACGACCTTTTGATGTCGAAATGTTATAGTTAAATTCCATACTGGCTACATTAGAAAACTTATGGCTGGCTCTCACCATAGTATTGCCATTTTCGCGTTCATTCCCACCAGTGTAATAACTCTTTTCGAAATTGTATGATGGAGTGAACTGGAATCTTGGATGAATTTCTATTGCAGGAACGCTGAAAGATAATCTTCCGTCTTTCTTTTCAGTGTCTTTCTTGCCTTCGCCTTCGCTTTCTTCGTAATGACCATACATGCCGCTGAAATTAACGGTTAAAGGAATTATTGGAGCTGTCCATGATGGGAAACTGAAATTGATTTCCGGTAAGCGGTTAACAAACTGATAAGCTTTATCAAGAGTATATTTGTCTTTATCTAAATCATAGAATTTATTAATATTGATTACCATATTGATAAACTTCAGCACAGGTCTGAATGTAGCAGTAACAGTCATATCCTGGTTTTCCGCCTGGCCGTTATATTTGTCGCCGGTATAGTTGATCGTGGTGCTCAAAGTTTCACCGCTTTTGAATGTTAAATTATAAGACCAGTTAACCTGTTTGTTGTAATGACCTTTTTTGGTTTCGTTCAAACTATAAAAATATAATGAACCATTCCCTTTATCATGAGGAACAGAGTATGTGCCGTTGAATCCATAGCCGTAACCTCTTTTTTCAAACCAGTCATAATTGAGTTTTCCTGATAAATATTCGTTTACAAGAAGGTCTGTTGCTAATTTTACATAGTAACCATCTATATCAGAAGAACCCTGGCGCATAGTGAAGAATTTGCCTCGCTTGTCATCAGCCTGGCTTTTGTTTACTGCCTGATAGTAAATGGTTTTACCATGCCATTTTGCTCTAAGCCCTTCCATTGTCATGGAATGTCCTGGAAAGCTTTCAAGAAGTTTTGCTTCTAAACTGTAGTGAGGATTTTCTATGTTGTCGCAGGTTGTCTGCATAATATCATGGGCAATAGTATGTTTTGGGCTTACATAAACATCTT
>JAEEGH010020396.1_pt1 | contig 13787 bp, 13 predicted proteins | sample 9134181 | NCBI WGS metagenome assembly JAEEGH01 (sample SAMN16246544, study PRJNA631951) | gut metagenome | biome: gut microbiome; feature: rumen; material: DP-attached | host: Bos | place: Iran: Karaj | collected 2018-10
CGGATGATTTCCTCGTGGATCTTCGTGAGCTCCCTGCACAGGGCGATCTCCCTGTCCCCAAGCGTCTCCAGAAGATCCGCAAGCGTTTCCGTGAGTTTGTGCGGCGCTTCGTAGATCACCATGGTGCGGTGTTCTTCCCGCAGTGAATCCAGATGCTCCCGGCGGCTTTTGTTGGCCGTGGAGAGAAAGCCCTCGAAGGTGAAGCGCTGCGTGGGAAGTCCCGACATGGCCAGCGCCGTGACTACCGCGCTGGGGCCGGGGACCGACGCGACCGGTATGCCGTTTTCGGCGCACAGGCGCACCAGTTCCTCCCCGGGATCCGATATAGCGGGCATACCCGCGTCCGAGACCAGAGCGCAGCTCTCTCCGGAGAGCAGACGCGGGATGATCACCGCCGCGCTCTCGATCTTGTTGTGTTCGTAATAGCTGACCAGCGGTTTGCGGATACCGAAGCGGTTCAGCAGCTTAAGCGTCACCCGCGTATCCTCCGCGGCAATGAAGTCCACTACGCTCAGAGTCTCTCTGGCCCTGGGACTCAGATCGTCCAGATTCCCGATGGGCGTGCCCACCAGATATAATGTGCCCGTCACGGCCGCACCTCCCAATGACAGATCCTGCGGTATTCGGCGGTCTCCTCTCCGTCCGCGCCGAACTGAAACAGCGTCGCCTCCGCGGCGAGCCCGCTTCTCGCTCCTTTTCGCGCCCGGCAGAGGAAGAGCTGCGGGGCATGCTCCGGCGAAGCGGCAAGGAAGCGAAGCCGCTTCGGCTCCAGCCCCGCGGCGGCAAGCGCGGAAAACACCTCGGCAAGACGCTCCGTTCGGTGCACCAGGCAGAAATCCCCGCCCGGTCTCAGCAGCCGCGCCGCCGCAAGGCAAAGCTCCCCGACGGACGCGCTTTCCGTACGCATGGCCGCCCGGTCGCCGTCGGCGGACACCGCTCCGCTCCCGGAGGGGAAATAGGGCGGATTGGACACGACGAGGTCCATGCTTTCTCCCGGAAGAGGCGCCCGGCGCAGATCCGCCTCATGCACCCGGCAGCGGTCCGCCAGAGCGTTTGCCCGGATGTTTTCCCGGCAGCTCAAAACGGCGGCTGCCCGGAACTCGACCCCGTCCATTTCCGCCGACGGGTCCTCCAGGGCAAGGAGCAGCATCAGTATTCCGCTCCCGCAGCCCAGGTCGCAGCCGTGCCGGGCTCCGGGTGTACGTGAGAAATCCGCCAGTGCCAGCGAGTCCGTTCCGAAGGGATCTCCGGCGTATGTCGGCCCATCGGGCCACAGTTCTCTGCGTTCCTTCATGACGTTATCTTAACGTAAAACCGGCGGTATGACAAGCATACCGCCGGTTTTGCCGTTTCAGCGGAGATTACTTCTCCACGATCGCCTCGTTGGGGCAGTTCTCAACGCAGGTGCCGCAGGACACGCAGGTATCCTGGTTGATCTCGTAGTGATCGGCGCCCTCGAAAATGGCGTCGTTGGGGCAGTTCTCGGCGCAGGTGCCGCAGGACACGCACTCGTCGGTGATAACATACATGGTGATTTACCTCCCATAAATTGTTTTCCGTCGGTATTGTAACATATGTTAATGAAAAAGCAACCTCTTTGCCAAAAGTTATCTTTCGCTAACTCCGTGGTTCCCTCACCCCATCTTATACCGCCGCAGCGGGCTGTTCCCCGGCGGGAACGCCCCCCTCGTCCTTTGTTTTCCGTGCTCTTTCAGGCCTTTATCTTGACGAAAAGCAAGAAGAAGGGTAAGATAGATTTTCAAAGATAACCGCGAAATTCTATTCGGATAAGGACAAAAACTCATGCAGAAACAAGCCTGGACCTATTCCCTTACCGGCGCGGCGCTCGGAGCGTTCGCTCTGCTGCTGCGCTGGCTGCAGAGGGAGATGATCATAGACGAAGCCGGTCTGCCTCGGAGCGGCGCCGCCATCAGCGTGCTGCTGGTGCTGTTCCTGTTTGCGGCCGCGGCTGCTCTGTGGATACTCTCGGGCCGTCTGGGCGGAGACCGTTCGCCGGAAGAGCCGGAAGAGGCGCTCGCCGTGCGCGGGCCCATCCCCACAGTCCTGCTGGCGGTGGCCGGCGCCGCCGCACTGGGCGGCGCGCTGCTGATGGTGGTACAGGCGGATTCTCTGTTTCTGCGTATCAGCGCCCTGGCGGGCGTCCTGGCGGCAGCGGTCCTGATCCTCTACCCGTCTTTGCCCCGGTGGGGCGGGTTCGGAGCCGGGCTCTCCCTGGTTCCGGTGATTTTCTTCTCTCTGTGGCTGGTCGTCTCCTACAAGGACAACGCGGTGGATCCCATCGTATGGAATTACGGGATGCTGATCCTTGCCGTCTCCTCTTCACTGTTCGCCGTCTATCGGCTCTGCGGATATCTGTATTATCGTATCCGCTCCCGCCGCGCCGTATTCGGATGCGCTTTGGCGGTGGTGCTCTGCCTGAGTGTCCTGATGGATGATCTGCCTCTCGGCATGAGGGTGCTGCTGGCCGGATGGGCCGTCGGTTTCGCGGCGCTGTGCTGGGTGCTGTGGAGCAACATGCTGCCGGAGGACGGCCCGGCCGGGGACGGCATCGGGGACTCCGCCGAAGCAACGGAATAACGCTGTCTTCCGCCGCCCTTTCCGGGCGGCGGTTTTTCTTGACCGCGTCCGGACCGGGCCGTGTCGGACAGGCCTGTTCCGATGTTCTCCCGCAAAAACAAGAGCCCGCTATTGACTTTGAGTGGAAACGATAGTATACTATCGAACCGTGGAGGTAACAGATTATGGAATTGGCTAGGAAACTTAAGATGATCGACGACTGCGTCAAGCGCAAGGCCAACGCGGATCTCGAACAGATGGACCTGACCATCGCGCAGCACCACACGCTGGTGTTTCTTGTGATGCGCGAAAACCACACCGCCGAGCTCAAGGAGCTCGAGCGGGAATTCCGCGTTTCGCAGCCCACCGTGGCGGGCATCGCGCAGCGCCTGGAAGCCAAGGGTTATGTTGAGGCTGTTCCGCATCCCACGGATAAGCGCGTCAAAATGCTTCGTCTGACCGAACAGGGGGAGGGTATCTGCCGGCGTTCCTGGGAAAAAATGAAGGAACGCAACACGCACATGACGGCCGGCATTTCCCCGGAGGAGCTCGATGAGCTGAACCGGCTGCTGGACATCGTGTACCGCAATCTCGAATCCGGGGTATAGGCCCCGCGAAAAGACGCGCCGGGCCGCGGCGCGGAAGGAGGCAGGCATATGATAAAAAAGCTGGCCCGATTCGTCGGGCAATACAAAAAGAACGCGATCCTCGGACCGCTGTTTCTGCTGGGAGAAGTCTTTATGGATATCTTCCAGCCGTTTGTCGTCGCGTCGCTGATCGATAAAGGCATCCAGGCGCAGAACACGGCCGCCATATTCAAGTACGGCGCTCTGATGCTCGGCTGCGCCCTGATGAGCCTTTTCCTCGGCGCCATGTCGGGCGTGCACTCATCCATAGCCACAACGGGCTTTGCCGCCAACGTGCGCGACGCGCTCTTCAAAAAGATCCAGACGTTTTCCTTCAAGAATATCGATAAATTCTCCACCGCCAGTCTGGTGACGCGCACCACCACCGATGTGAACAACGTGCAGATGGGCTTCATGCAGATCCTGCGCATCGCTACCCGCACGCCGGCCATGCTGGTGCTGAGCATGACGATGTGCTTCATCATCAGCCCGAAGCTCAGCACGATCTTCCTGATCGCCGTGGCTGTGGTGGGAAGCGTGATGCCGATGATCGGCCGCCTCGCCGGAAAAACCTTCTCCAGCGTGTTTCAGCGCTACGACACGATCAACGCCCGCGTTGAGGAGAACGTGACCGGCGCGCGCGTGGTAAAGGCCTTCGTGCGCCAGGACTACGAGTCGGAGAAATACGCCAGGGCCACCCACGACCTGCGCTCGAAGTTTGTCAAAGCCGAGATGGTCGTGGCGATGAACATGCCGGTGATGACTCTGGTGATCAACAGCTGCACCATCGCCCTCAGCTGGTTCGGCGCGCGGATGGTGGTCCTGTCCGGCGGCACCGCGCTGACCACCGGTCAGCTTACGAGCATGTTCTCCTACACCATGCAGATCCTGATGAGCATGATGATGCTGAACATGATCTTTGTGATGATGTCCATGGCCGGAGCCAGCGCCAAACGTATCATCGAAGTCCTTGAGGAGGAACCGGATATCAAAAACGGCCCGGATCCCCTGATGACCGTAGAGGACGGCTCCATCGATTTCAACGATGTCACCTTCCGCTATTCCGAGACCTCGGACGACCCCGTTCTCCGGGACATCGACCTGCACATCCGTTCCGGAGAGACTGTCGGTCTCATCGGCGGCACAGGCTCGGGCAAGTCCACGCTGGTGAGCCTGATATCCCGTCTGTATGACGCGGAATCCGGCTCGGTGTGCGTCGGCGGACGGGACGTCCGCGACTACGACGTGGAGGTCGTGCGAAACGCGGTGTCCGTAGTTCTGCAGAAAAACGTGCTGTTTTCGGGAACGGTGCTCTCCAACCTGCGCTGGGGCAAGCCCGACGCTACCGAGGAGGAGTGCCGGGAAGCCTGCCGGCTCGCCTGTGCCGACGAGTTTATCGAGAAGATGCCCGACGGCTACGACAGCCGCGTGGAGCAGGGCGGCGCCAATTTCTCCGGCGGCCAGAAGCAGCGCCTGTGCATCGCACGCGCGCTTCTGAAAAAGCCGAAGGTCCTGATCCTCGACGACTCCACCTCCGCGGTGGACACCGCCACCGACGCGAAGATCCGCAGAGCCTTCCGCGAGGTCATCCCCGAGACCACCAAGATCATCATCGCTCAGCGCATCGCCAGCGTCCAGGACGCCGACAGGATCATCGTACTGGACGACGGCCGGGTGGTCGGATTCGACTCTCATGAGAACCTCCTGAAGACCAATGAGATCTACCGGGAGATCTATGAGACGCAGACCAAGGGCGGCGGCGACTTCGACGAGCCCGACGCGTAAGAGAGAGGAGGAATCGGATTATGGGACCCAGAGGAAGAGGAAGGGGCTACGCGACCGGCCCGCTGGATAAGGGAACGCTGCTGCGCGTCTTCAAATACGTTTTCAGAGATTACTCCTTCGCGCTGCTGTTCGTGGCCGTGCTGATCGGTATCAACGCCTATACCCATCTGCAGGGAACGCTGTTCATGCAGAAGCTGATCGATATTTATATTCTCCCCATGCTCGGCTCGTCCGACACGAATTTCGCCCCGCTGGCGGGCGCCCTGGGAACGCTGGCCGTCATTTATCTGATCGGCATCGTGGCGGGTTATCTGCGCAGCATCATTATGGCCGTTGTCGCTCAGGGCTCGCTCGAAAAAATGCGCAACGAGCTGTTCCGCAAAATGCAGACCCTGCCCATTCGCTACTTTGATACCCATGAGCGCGGCAACATCATGTCCGTGTTCACCAACGATATCGACACCACCCGTCAGGTCATCGGTCAGACGCTGCCGCAGGTCCTTGAATCGGGCTTCACCATCGCGATGACGCTGACCAGCATGATCCGCCTGAGCATCCCGCTGACGCTGTTCTCGTTTGTAATGGTCGGCGTGCAGCTGTTCGCCTCGGGCAAGCTGGGCGGTCTTTCGCGGAAATATTTCTTCAAACGTCAGACAGCCTTGGGCAGCGCGAACTCCTTTGTCGAGGAGACCCTGGAAGGTCAGAAGGTCGTCAAGGTGTTCTGTCATGAAGAGCACGCCATTGAGGAATTCGAGAAACTCAACGAGGAGCTTCGCGACAGCTCCGCCAAGGCGAACATTTATTCCAGCATTCTGATGCCCATCAACGGCAGCATCGGCAACATCGGATACGTGCTCATGGCTGTGCTCGGCGGCACGCTCGTACTCAGCGGGCGGGGCGGCACGCTGACGCTCGGCATGCTCATCACCTTCCTGAGCCTGAACCGGAACTTCTCCCGCCCCGTCACCCAGATCTCCCAGCAGGTCAACTCCATTGCCATGGCCATGGCCGGCGCTGCCCGTATCTTCGGCATGATGGACGAGGAGCCCGAAGCCGACGAAGGCTATGTCACTCTGGTGAACGTCACGGAGAACCCCGACGGCACGCTCTCCGAGACCTCGGAGCACACCGGCAAATGGGCGTGGAAGCACCCCCACCACGACGGCACGCTCACCTACGAACCCATGCGCGGTCTGGTCACTCTCGACGACGTGACCTTCTCCTACGACGGAAAGAAAACGGTCCTCCACGACGTGTCGCTCTACGGGAACCCGGGTGAAAAGGTCGCTTTCGTCGGCTCCACCGGCGCAGGCAAGACCACCATCACCAACCTGCTCAACCGGTTTTACGACATCTCCGAGGGCAAGATCCGCTACGACGGCATCAACATCCAGAAGATCCAAAAGCCGGCTCTTCGTTCCGCCCTCGGCATGGTGCTCCAGGACAGCGTGCTCTTCTCCGGTACGATCATGGAGAACATCCGCTACGGACGCCTTGACGCCACCGACGAGGAATGCGTCGCGGCCGCGAAGCTGGCCAACGCCGACAGCTTCATCCGGCGGCTCCCGGACGGCTACAATACGGAGATCACCGGCAACGGCGCCTCCCTGAGTCAGGGCGAGCGTCAGCTCCTGTGCATCGCCCGGGCCGCCGTGGCCGACCCCCCGGTCATGATCCTGGACGAGGCCACTTCCTCCATCGATACGCGGACCGAATCCATCGTCCAGACAGCGATGGACGCCCTGATGCACGGGCGCACGACCTTCGTGATCGCTCACCGGCTCTCCACCGTCCGCAACAGCGACTGCATCATGGTCATGGAGGGCGGCCGCATCATCGAGCGGGGCAATCACGACCAGCTCATCGCCAAAAAAGGCCGGTACTACCAGCTCTACACCGGCAAGTCCGCCGAAGAGACGGCGTGAGCCGGATCTCTCCCGAAAACGGCAGCAGACAGGCCCCGAAAGGCCTGTCTGCTTTTTTCTCTTCCGCGGCTCCGCTCTCAGTCGTCCAAACCGTTCTCGTCGTCTTCCCGATCGTACATTTCCTGGATCTCGTGCGTATAGCCGGCGGTGATGATGCCGGCGGGCAGCGCCACCACGGCGATGCCGATAAAGCTCGACATCATGGTCACCACCCGGCCCACATCGGAGGTCGGCGCGATATCCCCGTAGCCCATAGTGGTCAGGCTGACCGTCGCCCAGTAGAGCGCTTCGAAGAAATTGTCAAAGGTGTCCGGCTCCACGTTGAACATGATCAGCGCGCAGAGCATCACATATCCCACGGCCAGCGTGCATACCGCGATAAGCGAGCGCTTCTGACGCTTGAGGACCCTGGTGACGACGGCCACGTCCTTTGAGTAGCGGAAGAATTTCAGCATGCGGACTACCCGCAGCGCCCTGATCAGTCTCAGCACCCGCAGGGTGCGGAACCCTGCGGCCAGCAGATAGAACGTGGGCAGGATGCTCAGAAGGTCCACGACGGCCATCGGCGTAAAGGGATAGAGCAGGAAGCTCGCGGGTCCTTTGCGAAGCTTGAGGTCCGCGGTGATCCAGCGAAGGATGTAATCCGCTATGAAGATCGCCGTGGCGACCCAGGTCATCACCTCAAAGCCGAAATTGGTCTTTTTGAACATCATCGGGATCAGGCTGGCGATGATCACCACGACCATGACCATATCATAGTAGTGGCTGAGCTTGTCGCTGTCCTCGTCCGTTACTTCACCGATGATTTCGTAGATCCGTTCTCTCATGATCTGTCTCCCCGGGATTCTTTCGGTCAAAATTATACCATCCGCCGCCCGGGTGTCAAGGACGATTGACTCTGCCGCCGCGGGCGGGTACAATACACACAGAACCGCAAAAGAGGCGCCCTCCGCGGAATTCGAACAGGTATTGTCCCTGCGAGGGAGTACGCGCCGAAGATGACCGTCACGAACCTGTGACCGGATCGGAAAAGGAGGAAGACATGCTTAAAGAACAAGCGGAAATGTATGCCCGGGAGAAAAACTGCAACTGCGCCGAGAGCACACTGCTCGCGGCCTCGGACGAATACGGTCTCGGCCTGGGAGCGGAAGACGCCAAGCTCATGGGCGGCTTCGGCGGCGGACTGGCCAGCGGGCTTGCCTGCGGAGCCCTGTGCGGCTCTCTCGCGGCGCTGGGAAAGATGCTGCTTCACGGTCCCGCGCACGAAATGCCGGAATTTCGGGGCCTTTGCGCCGAATATGTGAACGCTTTCCGCGAGACCATGGGCGGCACGGACTGCCGGGAGCTGCGGGAGAAGTATTTTGAACCCGGAAAGGGCTGCGTAAAAGCCATCGCGAAAAACGCGGAGCTGCTGGAGCGGTTTATCGCGTCTCACGGCCTGACGAAAGCGGGAGGGCAGGCGGAAGAATGAAAGTCCTGATCGTCGGCGGCGTCGCCGGAGGCGCCTCCGCCGCGGCCCGGCTCCGAAGGCTGGACGAAAAAGCGGAGATCATTATATTCGAGCGCGGAGAATTCGTGTCCTTTTCCAACTGCGCCCTTCCCTATTACCTCGGCGGCGTGGTGTCGGACTGGGAAGATCTGCTGATGATGACTCCCGCCGGTCTCAAAAAGCGTTTCAATCTGGATGTCCGTGTCCGTCAGGAGGTCGTTGATATCCTGCGCGGGGAAAAGCAGGTCGTCGTTAAAGATCTCACCTCCGGAGCTGAATACACGGAGAGCTACGACAAGCTGATACTCTCCCCCGGCGCGGCTCCGCTGCGCCCGGCTTCCGTAGCCGGAACAGACGGCGCCAACGTGTTCACCGTGCGCGATGTGAACGACGTACGCCGTATAAAAACGTATCTGGAAGAACATTCCGTGGACCGCGTCGCCGTATGCGGCGGCGGTTTCATCGGGCTTGAAGTGGCGGAAAACCTGATCCGAAGCGGGTTCGGGGTCGATCTCATAGGCCGGAACCGTCAGGTCATGCCGCGCTTTGACGAGGATATGGCGCAGATCCTCCACAAAGAACTGTTGGACAACGGCGTGCGTCTCCGGCTCGGCTGCGAAGTACGGGAGATCGTACCGGACGGGCTGCATGCCGTCAGCCGGGAAACCGGGCGGGATATCTTTCTGCCGGCCGGCGCCGTCATTCTTGCGCTGGGGGTCAAGCCGGAAACCTCGCTTGCGGTCCGGTCGGGGCTCGCGATCGGGCCCACCGGCGGTATAGCCGTCAATCACAACTGTCAGACCTCCGACCCGGACATTTACGCCGTAGGCGACGCCGCGGAGACTTTCGACCGTCTTGCACGGAGGCCGGGGCTTCTCACGCAGGCGGGTCCCGCACAGCGGCAGGCCCGGGCCGCCGCGGACCATATCTGCGGGCTCAACAGCTCTTCCCGCGGCTTCATCGGTGCGACCTGTCTGCGGGTGTTCGGTCTGAACGCGGCGTGCGTCGGACTCTCCGAGGCCGCTGCGAAGAAAGCGGGCATTCCCTGCGACATCGCCTTTGTCCTTCCGACAGACCGCGTGAGCATCATGCCTGACGCCGAGCCCATGGCTTTCAAGCTGGTATTCGAAATCCCGACGGGCCGCATCCTCGGCGCGCAGGCCATCGGCCGCGGTGACGCCGTCCGGCGTGCGGATACGGTCGGAACACTGCTGAGCATGGACGGCACCATCGAGGATCTAAAGGAACTGGAGCTTTGCTATTCCCCGGTATACGGCACTGCCAAAGATGTGGTGAACATCGCCGCGCTCGTGGCTGAGAACCTGCTCAACGGACGGGTCCGCCAGGTCCGCGTAAACGAAGTCCGCGCCCTGGCGGAAAGCGGAGCCTGTATCATCGATGTTCGGGAGAACGGCGAATACGCCCGCGGCCATATCCGGGGCGCTGTCAATATCCCCCTCTCCGAATTCCGCGAACGTATTGACGAGGTGCCCCGGGATCGTCCCGTCTATCTCCACTGCCGAACCTCTCAGCGCAGCTACTATGCCTGCCGGCAGCTTCAGAACCGCGGGTGGACGAACGTGTACAATATCAGCGGCTCCTTTCTCGGCCTGTGCCTGTATGAGTACTGCCGGGATGTGACCGAGGGCCGCGAGCCTGTCGTTACCGCATATAACTTCGATTGAGCGGCTCCCTGTTGATACCCGGAGCCCGGAAAGGCGGTCTGTCCATGCGCATTCTGAAACAGAGCGATCCCGGCCCGGAGAACTCGTCCCGGCAGTCGGCTCCTTCCTCCCGATTTCACGGCAGCCCCCTTCCCGATGAGTTTTCGTGGAGCAGCGGGGACAACGAGGAGTCTCTTCAGCTCATCGCCGGACGCTTCGGCGATCGGGTCGATGCGGAGATCATCGGGCACAGCGTATGCGGCGCTCCGCTTACCGCGCTTTCCGTGGGGACGGGCCCCCGGCGGCTCCTTGTGACCGCGGCGCATCACGCCAACGAGTGGATCACCGCGCCGGCGCTGATGGTTTTTATTGAGGATCTTCTTTTCGCCGGGGACAGCGGGGGCTCTGTGGGCGGTGTTCCCGCCCGTGATATTCTCAGTCGGAGCCGCATCACGTTTGTACCTTTGGTAAATCCGGACGGTGTGGACCTGGTCAACGGCACCCTGCCGTCCGCCGGAGTCGCCCAAGCCTCCGCCATAGCGGAAAACTGGCCGGACATTCCCTTTCCCTCCGGCTGGAAGGCCAATATCCGCGGTGTGGACCTGAACCTTCAGTACCCGGCACTGTGGGAGACCGCCAGAGAAAACAAATCGGCCCTGGGCGTCACGGGACCCGCGCCGCAAAACTATGTGGGTCCCAAGCCTCTCTCCGAACCGGAGAGCCGGGCGCTTTTTGACCTGACGCTGAGAGAAGACCCGGATCTCGTGCTCGCGTTCCATACGCAGGGCGAGACGATTTACTGGAGATTCTTTGACCGGGATATCCCCGGCAGCAGGGAATTGGGCGAACGTCTGTCCCATGAGAGCGGGTACTCTTTGGAAGATACGCCTTATGTCTCCGGATTTGCCGGATATAAAGACTGGTTTATCGACGCGTTCCGGCGCCCCGGCTACACCGTGGAATTCGGACGGGGCTCAAATCCTCTTCCGCCCGGGCAGTTCGGCCGGATCCGCGAGACCTGCGCGAAAATCATCGCCGCAGCGGCTCTGGGCATATAGCGGCAGCGGCGTCTCCGCCTGCCGGTCCCGCTCATTGCGCTTTCTCCCGCGCCGTGATACAATCTGACTCGGGAACAAGCGGACAGCAAGGAGGAACCCGATATGAAATTCAAAATGGTCCATGAAAACTACAATGTCAAAGATCTCAACGCCTCTCTGGCCTTTTACGAGAAGGCGCTGGGGCTGCGTGAGGTGCGGCGCAGCGAGCACCCGGACGGTGAGTTTATCATCGTGTACGTGGCCAACGACGAGGCGGACTTCCAGCTGGAGCTGACCTGGCTTCGGGATCATCCTCAGCCCTACGATATCGGTGAAGAGGAATTCCATCTGGCGTTCCGCACCGACGACTTTGCCGCCGCCCACGCTCTCCACGAGGAAATGGGCTGCATCTGCTATGAAAACCCCGTCATGGGGATCTATTTCATCCAGGACCCGGACGGCTACTGGCTGGAGATCATCCCGACCCGGTCGTAAGCCGGATAACGGCCTTTTCCCGCCGGCAGATATAAACGGATACAGCGGTACCCTTCGGGGCGGGCCGGGGCTCGTCTCGAAGGGTACCGCGTTTTTTGCGTCTGTGCTTTTTTCAGATCAGTCCGGCAGAGGCCTTGCAGCGCAGGATCCGCCTGACGCTCTCGTCGAGGCGGTTCTCGGGGATCTCCCCGTTCTCCACCGCCGAAAGCACCGCCTCGTAAGCGGCGGGCAGATCCGCGGGCATCAGCAGTATGTCGCATCCGGCTCTCAGCGCGGCCAAGGCCGTGCCTCCGGGTTCTCCGCGTTCCCGAACGCTCTCCATGGACAGAGAGTCCGTGATCACCGGTCCGTCGAAGCCCAGCTCTCCCCGCAGAAGGCCGCTGACGATGGTCTCCGACAGGGACGCCGGGGTCATATCCCCCGTCACCGAAGGCAGGGCGATATGCCCCACCATCACCGCGCAGCATCGCAGATCGTTGCGCAGATAGGGCAGCCACTCGCACGCGCGCAGTTCTTCGGCAGTCTTCCCGCTCACGGCCGTCAGAGCATGGCTGTCCTCCGCCGTGTCTCCGTGGCCGGGAAAATGCTTGTAAACCGGGATGATCCCCTCGGCGCGAAGGCCTTCCGCCATGGCGCCCGAAAGAGCGGCCGCTCTCCCGGCTTCGGAGGAAAAGGCCCTATCCCCTATGATCGGGTTTTCCGGATTGGTGGCCACGTCCGCCACCGGCGCGAAGTCCATCACAAATCCGTATCGCCGAAGATACGCGCCGATGGCGCGGCCCATTCCCGCCGCGGCGGCTTCTCCTTCCCGTCCCACGGCCATGGCGGACGGATACCGCGGCAGGCCAAACGTGCTCTCCGCGGCCAGGCGGCTCACTTTGCCGCCCTCTTCGTCCACCGCCGTCAGCAGCGGAGTTTTCGACGCGCGCTGCAGATCCGCAAGGAATGTCTCGAGCTGATGCGGTGAAACGATGTTTTTCCCAAAAATCACCACTCCGCCCACCGGATAGCGCACCAGCCGGTTTCCCAGCGTTCGGCTCATCTGCGTCACGCTTTTGCTCTCGCCTCCCAGCTCTGCGGCCGCGGCCCGTACCGGGTCCAGGGCTTCCGGCGTGACGATGAACAGCTGCCCAACCTTTTCCCGGAGCGTCATATTCGCGAGAATTTGTTCTATATCGGCCTCCGGCACGGCGTATGCGGGTCCCGGCGTCGCCGTGGGTCTCGGGACCTCGAAACCGCCGGAAGCAGGACGCATGACACAGCCCCCCAGCAGCAGCGCCGGGAGCAGCCACAGACACGCCCGCAGGTTTCTCTTCATGTTCCGTCCCCTCCTTCCGTCCGGTTCGTCTTCTGTACAAAGGATGGAAAAGCTCCCGGAAAGGTTCGCCTCTCCGGGAGCTTTTCAGCTTTGGATCACACCAGCTCGATGACTGCCAGCTCAGCGGCGTCGCCGCGGCGCTGACCGATGCGGGTGATGCGGGTATAACCGCCGGTGCGGTCTTTATAGCGGGTCGCCAGCTCGTTAAAAGTACGCTTGGCGATATCCTCACGGGTGATGAAGGCAAGAGCCTCGCGATAGTTGTTCAGTCCGCCTTCCTTGCCCAGAGAGATCATCTTCTCGGCCAGAGGAGCGATCTCCTTGGCGCGGGTAACGGTCGTCTCCATGCGTCCCTTGTCCAGGAAGTCCGTGACCTGCTGGCGGAGCATTGCCATGCGCTGATCGGTAGTCTTACCGAGTTTTCTGTTAGCAGGCATTGAAGTATTCCTCCTATTTACTGGTTGTTGTCGTCACTGGCCAGGGACAATCCCATCATGGCGAGCTTGTGCTCGACCTCTTCCAGAGATTTGCGGCCCAGGTTGCGGACCTTGATCATTTCTTCCTGCGTTTTGCTGATCAGATCCTCGACAGTATTGATATTGGCGCGTTTCAGGCAGTTAAAGCTGCGTACGGAGAGATCCAGCTCTTCGATGGTCATCTCCAGGACCTGATCGCGCGGCTGCTCGTGGGGTTCCACCACCATGGTCCGGGTGCCGGCGGCGTCGGACAGGTCGGTGAACAGCGTGAAATGATCGACCAGGATCTTGGCGCCGAGAGAAACAGCGTCTCTCGCGGAGATGGTCTTGTCCGTCCAGACCTCGATGGTCAGCTTGTCAAAGTCGGTCTGGTTGCCCACACGGGTGTTCTCCAC
>JAEEGH010020400.1_pt1 | contig 13785 bp, 9 predicted proteins | sample 9134181 | NCBI WGS metagenome assembly JAEEGH01 (sample SAMN16246544, study PRJNA631951) | gut metagenome | biome: gut microbiome; feature: rumen; material: DP-attached | host: Bos | place: Iran: Karaj | collected 2018-10
AAGATCTCCTGGTCCGAATACAAGAACTTCTTAATGACAGGGAAAATGTTTTCTGTCTTTACTACAATGTTACCGGTTTGTTGCATATTTCAAATTTTTTTTATATTTCCAATTATTGGATTGCTTTGCTTCGCTCGCAATGACGTCGTTGCCGCTTCGCGTCATTGCGAGGACCGCGAGCGTAGCGAAGCGGGACGCGGCAATCCACATGTCGTCGGCTGATTGTCAAATTGTGTGCCATTGGGAAAACTGACAATTTGGCAAGGCTAGTTCTTGTTTTCGTTTTCCAATTTGAAAATGATGGGGAGCAGATATTCCATACGAACTGGTTTGCCTCTTTGTGTGGCAGGTGTCCATTTGGGCATTTTCTTAACGACTGCCATGGCTTCTTCATCGCAACCATATCCAATTCCCCTCAACAATTGGATGCTCGATAAACTGCCGTCTCGTTCAACAATAAAACTAACGAAAACACGGCCTTCTATACCAGCTTCTTTTGCTTCCTGGGGATATGAAAGATTGGCGGTGATGAACTCAGTCAAAGATTGTACTCCGCCGGGAAATTTTGGCATAACCTCAACACAAGTAATCAATTCCCCAACGTCATCCTTTTCTCCTAATTTGAAATTTACCGGTAGCGTATATCGATAGTCGATAGGCACATCCCGATTCATTGCCGGACTCCATTTGGGCATTCCTTTGATAACTTCTAAAGCTGCTTCATCACATCCATAGCCCAAACTTTGAAGCACCTTAAAATGATCCAGACTTCCGTCTTTCATCACCCAAAAGCCGATAAAAACACGGCCTACAATGCCTGCCTCAATGGCTTCCTCGGGATAGGCCAAATGCTCCGAGAGGTATTTGCCTAATTCGGATATTCCCCCAGGGAAGCTTGGAAATTCCTGAGGAGCGCTAAAGATCTCGGTGCCATTGTCGTTGTCATTCCACCAAATGTCGGTTATGGTATCTGCTGTCTGTGCCTTTGCACCTATTGCAAACATGAGCAGTATTAATCCTAAAAGCAAATCTTTTTTCATGGCTTTGTTTTTTTTATAAAACGCAGTAAAGATATGGATTATTTCCTGGTTGATGATAATTGAGCATATTATTTCTTATTTTTGAAGCATGAAAAACGAAACTCAAAATAGAAAACACCTCCCGCTGTATGCCAAAATCCTTATTGGCATGGCTCTCGGTGTGGGTTTTGGCTTCTTGGCCATCACATTGAATTGGGGAAGCTTTGTGCGCGACTGGGTTGCGCCATTCGGTGCCATATTTATGCGGCTGCTCAAGCTGATTGCGGTGCCACTGGTTCTGGTGTCGCTGGTTTTGGGTGTAGTCAGCCTGAAGGACATCAAGAGCCTTTCACGCATTGGACTGAAGACCATATTGATCTATGTCTGCACCACCATCATCGCAGTGAGCATCGGCTTGGCCATGGTCAACCTTATCAAGCCGGGCAACCTTTTCCCGAAGGACAAGCAGGCGGAGTTTGTGGAACGCTATCAGCAGACGGTGACGGAGCGTGAATCGCTAATGGAGCAGGTGAAAAGCGACTCTCCGATGCAACCCATCGTGGACATTGTTCCTGAAAACATCTTCCAAGCCTTCAGCAGCAACTCCAACATGCTGCAAGTCATCTTCTTTGCTTTGCTGTTTGGTGTGGCCTTGATTTGCGTGGGACAGACCAAAACTGGTTCGGTGATACGGTTTTTCCAGCAATTGAATCTCATCTTGCTGAAAATCATCGACTTCATCATGGCCTTTGCGCCATTGGGCGTCTTTGCCTTGATGGCGGGCTTGATCGTTGATTATGCCGGCGATGTCGGAATCATCTCCTCGTTGGGTATGTATGCCCTCACGGTGGTATTGGCTTTGGCAGTCATCATCTTTTTGGTCTATCCGTTGATTCTTCGACTGTTCAGCAAAAAGAGACTAGGCCAATTCTTCAAGGCCGTATTCCCCGTGCAAATGCTTGCCTTCTCCACCAGCTCGAGTGCGGCCACCTTGCCTTTGACCATGGAGCGGTCGCAGAAAAACCTGGGTGTTTCCGAGGAGGTGTCCAACTTTGTGCTGCCCGTGGGGGTGACCATCAACATGGACGGGACGAGTTGCTATCAGGCGGTGGCAGCGGTTTTCTTGGCTCAGGTGATGGGGCTCGACCTGACTTTTGGTCAGATGCTGCTCATCCTTGCCACAGCTACCATCTCGTCGATAGGGACACCGGGCATCCCGGGAGGCTCCATTGTGATGCTGATGATTGTCCTCGACTCGGTGGGCATACCGATTGAAGGCTTGGCGCTCATCCTGGGCATCGACCGGCCCTTGGACATGCTGCGCACGGTGGTCAATGTGACAGGCGACACTACTGTGGCTTGCGTAGTGGATGACACAAATAAAACAGAATCAAAATAAACAACATGAAAAAAATACTTTTCCTAATACAGATTATGCTCCTTTCTGGTGTGTTCTCCGTCAACGCTGCCCCGGTGAGCCGCCAAGAGGCATCCGATGTTGCTGCAGCTTTTTTGAAACAACCTACGGTCGAGGCGGTCGGGGTTCCGTTCGAGCATCTTTATGTGTTCAATGGCGACCATTGTTTTGCGATTGTCCCGGACGACGATGTGATGACGCCGATTATCGGCTATTCGCGCGACCGTTGCTTTGAGATGAACGACAATCTTAAAGGATGTCTGATGATAGTGGACAGAAATGTTCAAGCCTATAGAGAAGGGGGAGGGCAAGCCTCCGACAAGGTCCGGGAGCTATGGAATGCCCTGAGGAACGGCCAAGGAATGCCTGTGCTGAACCGTGCTGTTGTGGAGCCTCTGGTAAAGACCAGATGGGGTCAGAACGGGCCTTATAACGACAGCTGCCCCGGAGGGAGTGCCACGGGTTGCTCGGCGACGGCGATGGCGCAGGTGATGAAATACTGGGAATTCCCGAATCATGGAATAGGGTCGCATTCATACAACCATCCGGATTTCGGCACCCTATCGGCTAACTTCGGCGCGACCACCTATGATTGGGACCACATGCCCGAGAGTCCCGTTTTATCGACCGTCACCGATATCGAGAGGCAGGCCTTGAGCACGTTGATGTATCATTGCGGTGTGTCGATCGACATGAATTACGGTCTCGATGAGAGTTCGGGCGACCTGTGGAAAATGTCTTCGACGATGTCGGAGTTTTTCGGCTATGCTCCAACGGTCCAATGGCTTTACCAACGCAACTATACCGAAGCTGCCTGGAAGTCGATGCTCAAGGCGGAACTCAACGCTTCAAGGCCGATGTGCTATGCGTCGGCATTGCCCCAAGATGAAGCGTCTCGCACCTCGTTCCATGCCTTCGTGTGCGACGGATACGACGAAATGGATTACTTCCACCTCAATTGGGGCTGGACTGGCAGCGGCGATGGCTATTACGATGTCTATACCATGATCCCGGTCGGGGAGACCAACTACAACTATGTCGTTTTAGGTATTAATCCGACATTCACTGTCAACGCTCCCCACGACCTGACGGCTGTGTCGGAATCCGATGCCATCCGCTTGTCGTGGACCAAGCCTCAAGGGGCTGCGACCTTCAATGTGTATCGCGATGATGAACTCATCGCCACGGGCGTGACAACAAACACTTATAACGATACCGAAATGAGCTATGGCATTCATTCCTACTATCTGAAAGTCTTGGATGCCAACGGCAACAGGTCGTGGAAGTCGAACAGCGCAGAGGCTTTTTGTGAGTTTACCGCACCCGCGCCCACCACGCTAGAGGCGACGTTGGCGGGCGACAGCCTGACACTTCACTGGGATATGCCGTTCCCTTGGCATGATACTTTGGCATACGGTACCGGGCCAATTGTCGGCTCTTATGGATATAGTCCCACATACCCCAATCCAACTTTCTGGGGACAGCGTTTCCCGGCTGAAATGCTGAAACCCTATGGTGGCTATGTTGTTAAAGGTGTTAGCTTGTATGTGAACCAGTCGGGCACCTATACCTTGAACGTCTGCCGTGGCGACGATAAGGGTGTGACGGAGGTGATGGCGCAACAGACTTTTGAAGTGCGCCGGGAAGGTTGGCAGGACCTGCTGCTCGACACGCCTTATCCTTTGGAATTCACCCGTGACGTTTGGATTGTGATGAGCACTCCGGCAGGGATGTATTGGGTGAGTGCGGCATGCGATTACGACGGTCCCGGAATGGAAAATGCCGCTTTTTATTCCACCGAGATGTCGGATTCGTTCTTTTCAGTTGATGCTAACAGGTCATGGATGATGAAAACAATCCTTGAAGACGGCCTAACTTATCGTGTGAACCGCAATGATGAACTCTTGGCGACTGCGTTGCACGGACGCGTTTTTGTGGATCACAGTGTTGCCGCCGGCGATTGGGACTATAAGGTATGGGCATCGTATCAAGGAATGGAGAACGGCGAACCCGTGAACTACTCCATTTCTGTGGCAAGGGTGGATGTCTTTCCCAACAGCCCCGCTTCAGGAACCGTTGATGGAAATGGCTTGTATGAGGTGGGAGCGACAGCGACCGTGACAGCCCAACCCAACGATGGCTATAAGTTTGTCGGCTGGTCCGAGGAAGGTACAGTGATCTCTTCTGACAATCCATATACTTTTGCGGTGAGCGGTTCCCGAAACTTGGTAGCAATGTTTGAAAGCAACCATGGCGTTGACGAGGATTTGGAGGAGATGAACGTACAAAGCGTTCAGGTCTATGGTGTCAATGGCGTGTTGTTGAAAGAGACTAAGACCCAAGGCGTCTATGTGGTCAGGTATGTGACCGACAAAGGCGTGATTGTTCGAAAAATCATCGTGGTTGAGTAAGGAAGAAAAAAATCATCCGTTTTTTTGAAACATTTCCTATCTTTGTGGCACTTAACAACAAAACAAAGTGCCATGAAAAGATTGTTTACGCTGATGATACTTGTGCTTCTTGTGGGAAGCGCTTATGCTCAAGTGCTTGTCAATGAAGGTTTTGAGACCGGCAATACTGTGGGTCAGTGTCCAACGGGTTGGATATCGCCCGACAATGGATGGAAAGCGGGAATCACCATCCCCGACGATAACGAGGCCCGTGGTCGGAAACCGCATACCGGCGACTGGTACATGTATGCCACCTATAATTCCGACGTGTGGATTTATAAAGAGATTAATGTGACTGCTGGCAGCTACTACCGTGTCTCGTTCTGGTACGCAACCTGGCATGTCGATCACTTCAACCTGGAAGTCAAAGCCGGCGCTAATGCCACACCTGCAGGCATGACAGTCACCGTGATGCCGGAGTTCCAAATCTCCAACGAGGAATACCAACAGGCCTCAGCCGTGTTCCAAGCCACAAGCTCAGGGTCCTTCTACGTGGGCTTCCACAGCACCGCCACCAACTCACCTTGGTACCTGTCGGTCGACGATGTCATCATCGAACAAACCGCACAATACTGCTTCAACCTGGAACAGCTGACTGCCGACACCTCGGCCTACTTCGGAGAATCGGCCTACCTCCGTTTCCTCCTCAGCAACACGGGCGAACAAGCCGATACCTACCAGTTCACCAACACAGGTTCGCTGCCTGTCGAGTTCTATCAAAATGGCACCCAAGTGAGTCAAATTAATCTTCCTTACAACACTTCTGTTGAGATGGTTGCAAAATCCACCCTGCCAATGGATTTAACCAACAACCAGACGCTTCACGCCACCTTCAACGTGAGCTCGGCACACTCCGCCCCGACACAGAGCGCCGACTTCACCATCACCGCGCTGGAGCCAATCTCCTCATTCCCCTTGATGGAAGGCTTCGACGGCACCGTGTTCCCCCCTGCGGGATGGCAAAACGTGGCTACCTCAGGTAACTATGTCTATGAACGTAAGACCTCCAACGACTGGCCGAACTGCCTGCCACACAACGAAAGCAGCGCCATGGCCCGCTATTATTGCTATACCAACCCGGTAGGAGGTAAGTGCTCCCTGATCTCTCCCAAACTGCAACTCAATGCCACGGGCAACACTGTGCGTTACTGGATCTTCCGTAATTTCAACAACAACATCATGGGTCCGGATAGGATCAACGTGTATTATTCGCCGACCACCAATACCGCCGATGGCACCTTGCTCGGCACCGTGCACCGCAATACCATGCTGGAACCCGTGGTGGGTGAGGTGAGCGACTGGTACGAATACAACTATACCTTCGACAGCCCCGAAGGGTATGGGTTCATCATCATCGAAGGCGAAAGCGGCTACGGATGGAATCTCTGCATCGATGACATCTTTATTAATACCTCGGCGGTTGACAACAACCCGCCTGTGGTGATCTCGCTCAACGGCACCCAGACCTGGGCCGATACTCCTATGGAACTCGCCTTGAGGGTTTATGACGAGTCGGATCTCCCGAGCCAAATGGAGGCGACATATACCATCGACGGACAATCCACCAACATCACCTTCAACAGGACGTCGAAGGCCAACTGCGACTACATGGCAACCCTGCCTGCACAACCCAACCATACCACAGGAGAGATCGTCTTCCACCTAGTCGATGAACCAGGAAACACAGCTGACTCAGAGCCTTACGACTTGCACTGGGATTGGCAGGCGCCCTACCTCCTTGAAGGCTTCGAGGGCGAACAGTTCCCGCCGGCAGGATGGTCGATGGAATCGCTTAACATGAGTTGGTTCGTGTGGTTCAGATGCGGCGCCGTCTATGCCGACAACTGGTTTGGCGATGAATACTATGTGGTTCCTCCACAAGGAGTAAAACAAGCCGCTCTCGAATGGGACAGCAGTGAGGAGTGGGGACCTCAGGACGAGTCGCTCGTCACCCCGCTGATCACCCTCGACCGTCCGGCAGTGCTGACCTTCGAGACCTCGTGCCAGTATGGTGTGCCCGACTATCAAGACCACTATAAGGTGGATGTGCTTAATACCAGCACAGGCTCTTGGATCACCCTCTGGGATGCCGTGAACCAGCCTAATATGCTGAACAACTACAACGAGCCGGTGAGCATCGACCTGTCGCAATACCAAGGGTCCAACATCCGCTTGAGATGGCGAGGCCATAACAACGGGAGCGAAGTGCTGACCTTCTCGTGGTACATCGACAACGTGAAGGTCGTGGCTACCGACACCACCTCCGTCAGCGTCGGTGAGACGAGTCTCGCCAATGTCAGTCTGTATCCCAACCCGGCCAAGGACAGGGTGCGCATCCAGTCGAGCCAGACTATTCAAAGCATGGCATTATATGGCATTAAAGGCGAGATGCTTGAGAGCCGCCCTGTGAACACGAAGGAGATGGAACTGCCGCTCGAGGGCTATTCCAAGGGCGTCTATTTCATCCGTCTGCTTACCGACGATGGTGTCATCACTAAGAAATTGGTTGTGAAGTGATCAAATAGCAATAGACCGTGGGTGAAAACGTCGAAAAATACCTGAACCGAGTGGCCGAAGCCGCCGAGCAGAATGCCTTGGTGAAAATGACGCTGAGCAAGCCTGCCGACAAACATGACGAGCTGCGCAACATCTATGTGAAACCCGTATTGATCAAGGGGAAACGCCTCTTCGCCTTCACTTATCGTTATGAGCGTCGCGACGAGGTTAAGAACTATGACGCTGAGCAGATGATCTCAACGCTGAAAGAGCTCGTGCCCTCAAAGTTCTTGAATGCGGTTCTCTTCACCGTGAATGAGGATGTCGCGTTGTTGGTGTCAAGCAAGGGCAAAGTTACCGTTCAGACCAAAAAGGTGCAGGAATGCAGAGAACAGAACCTCGAACACGACAAACAAAAGGCACGCCTCATTAATCCTGCGAATCCTTGGTGGTACCAGTTGGGGTTGACCACACGTGAAGGGAAGGTCACTGCCGACATGCAACATAAGTTCAAGCAGATATATAAATACGCCGAGATCGTGGAAAGCCTCGTCAAGCCGCTGAAGTTCGACGGCCCGGTGCATATTGCCGACATGGGGGCGGGGAAAGGTTACCTCACCTTCGCCTTGCATGAACTGCTTACGCAACGGTTGAACCTTGACGTGGACATCAAGGGCGTGGAGATTCGGCCCGAACTGGTGCAAAAGATTAATGAGATCATCAAGACCTCGGGTCTGAAAGGGCTGGAGTTTGTGGAAAGTACCATCGACGCTTACCGTCCTCAACAATTGGATATATTAATTGCCCTACATGCCTGTGACACTGCCACCGATGACGCCATCGCCAAAGGCGTCAGGGCAGGGGCGGAGCTGATAGTGTGCGCCCCGTGCTGCCACAAGCAGATCCGTCAAGAGATGGAGCGCTCAGGAAAGACCGATGCCATCACACGTTACGGTATCTTCATGGAACGCCAGGCAGTGATGGTCACCGACACGATAAGGGCATTAATGATGGAATATTACGGCTACAAGACCCAAGTGATGGAGTTCATCGAGATGGAAAACACCCCGAAGAACATACTGCTGGTGGGTCGTAAGACCGATAAAACGCCTGACAGACTGATGATTAGCAAGGCCATCGGCGATTTGAAACGACAATATGGTATTGAGAAGCATTACCTTGAAACGGTGCTGTAAATTATTTCTTGAATAAAGATTGATTATTCAAAGAAACTTCGTACCTTTGCCAACAGTAACTAATCTAAAAAAATACAATAAAATCATGCAAAACATTGATTGGGCAAATTTAACGTTTGGTTATTATCCAACGAATTACAATGTCCGCTGCTATTTCCGCAACGGCGAATGGGGTGAGCTGGAAGTCAGCTCGGAGACCACCATCAACATCCACATGGCTGCCACCTGCTTGCACTATGGTCAAGAGGCTTTTGAAGGCATGAAGGCATTCCGTGGCAAGGACGGCAAGGTGCGCATCTTCCGCTGGGACGAGAACTGCAAGCGTTTGCAGCGTTCCGCACAAGGCATCATGATGGCCGAGTTCCCCGAGGACAAGTTCAAGGCTGCCATCGAGAAGGTCGTTCGTCTGAACTCCGATTTCATCCCTCCGTATGAGACTGGCGCATCGCTCTATATCCGTCCGTTGCTCATCGGCATGGGCGCCCAGGTGGGTGTGAAGCCTGCCAGCGAGTATCTGTTCGTGGTGTTCGTGACCCCCGTCGGTCCTTACTTCAAGGGCGGATTCATGGCCAACCCCTACGTCATCACCCGCAAGTACGACCGTTCAGCCCCTCTGGGCACCGGTACCTTCAAGGTCGGTGGCAACTATGCCGCTTCATTGCGCGCCCACGTTGAGGCCTGCCACGGCGGTCAGTATGCCTGCGAGTTCTATCTCGACGCCAAGGAAAAGAAATACATCGACGAGGCTGGTGCTGCCAACTTCTTCGGTATCAAGAACAACACCTACATCACTCCTCAGTCCACCTCCATCCTGCCTTCCATCACCAACAAGAGCTTGATGCAACTGGCTGAGAGCATTGGCATGAAGGTGGAACGCCGTCCCATCGCTGAAGAGGAACTGGCCACCTTCGAGGAAGCTGGCGCCTGCGGTACCGCCGCTGTGATCAGCCCGATCTCGCGCATCGACGACCCCGAAAACGGCAAGTCCTACACCTTCGGCGACGGCAAGCCGGGTCCCTGGAGCCTGAAACTCTACAACAAGCTCCGTGGCATCCAATACGGCACCGAGCCTGATGAGTTCGGCTGGACCTGGGTGATTGAGGGTCTCTAATCCTTTGATACATCCGAGATTAAAAAATGCGTCACAATGTGGCGCATTTTTTTATTTTTATTTATTTTTGTAGCGAAAATGGAAATTATGTTCAATTTAAACCGATTAATATGAAAAAGTTTACTCTTGTCATTATGGCTTTGCTGGCTCTCGCCTTCGATGTGAAAGCCCAGCAGTTTGTATCAACCGAGCCTGCCAACAGGAATGTCATCCTCGAGGAGTTCACAGGCCGTAACTGTCAGTATTGTCCCGATGGACATCGTATCGCCAATGAGATTATGGCTGCTCATCCAGGCCGTGCATGGGCCATCAACGTCCATGCTGGTGGTTATGCTACGACAACCTATCCCAACTTTATCACCCCTGATGGTAACACCATACATGGAGGGTTCAGTATTAGTGGATATCCGTCTGGCGTGGTTAACCGTTCTACCTCCGCTGGACAAAGCCGCTCCGCTTGGCCCAACCTCTCCAACACCCAGCTGAACCAACCCTCGGAGTGCAACATCGCCGGTCGTGTCCAGATCAACCCCGACACCCGTATGGCCTCGATCACCGTCGAGGTGTATTACACTGGTAACAGCAGCGCCGACGAGAACTATCTGACCGTGGCCATGCTGCAAGACAGTATCCTCGGCTCACAGAGCGGCGGCTCAACATGGAACCCCAACCAAATGATTAATGGACAGTATGTTCACATGCACATCCTTCGTGATGTCATCACCGAGAGCGCTTGGGGTGAGGCCATCAGCCCAACCACACAGGGCACGCTGATCACCAAGACCTACGAGTATCAGATTCCTGAAGTCATCGGAAGCCCCAACGGAGTGGATGTCATCCTCGACCATATCTTCTTCCTGGCTTGGGTCTCAGAACGTTACCAAGGCACTGCCACCCGTCCGATCCTCACAGGCTGCGAACTTGAGAAGACCACCATGACCGATGAGCCCATCTATCCCATCGTTACCAATGTGGAACAAGCGGTCTCCGCTTCTTGCAGCCAGAAACAATCGTTCTCCTTCGAAGTCTCGAACATCGGCACTGATGAACTTACCTCGTTGAAATTCAACGCTGAAGTCGGCAATGCAACCAAGGAGTTTGAATGGAACGGCAATCTCCCATCGGGCGACAAGACCATGATGGATTTCGATATGGATATGCCTTTCGGTACCTTCACCGGTCACCTGAACATCGTGGAGGCCAATGGCGTTTCGTTTGAATACCAAGCCTCCTTCCCCGCCGTCTGCGAGGAATGGATCGATTTCGAGCTGAGCGAACCTACCACCACCTTAAAGGTCTACGTCATTCAAGACCAATGGGGTGAGCAAATCACTTGGGATATCATCAACTCGGCTGGTGACATTATCGGCCAAGGCGGTCCTTACCAGCATCTGGCCGGCAGCGGCTCCACCCAGCCCAATATTACAAGTATTAATGATGTTCCTGCCAACGACTGCTACTTGTTCCGTATCTACGACAACAACGGTAATGGCATCTGCTGCAACTATGGCAATGGCTATTATCAGGTGAAAGACGGCCACGGTAACGTCATCTTCGGTGGCGAGGGCAATGGTGACTTCGGCGAGATGGCCAGCCAGCAATTCTCACTCAGGACCAATACTTCAGTGGTCACGGAGGATCCCCGTGTGCTGGGTTACAACAATGCCCTGTTCATCGGTACCATCGAGGGCGCTGCTGATGCGGTGGGATTCGAGTATTACAAACTCACCGACCATATCGTCCATGAAGTCGAAGGTGAACTCGACGGCAGCGTGTTTACCGCCAATGTTGACGTTCTGGAGGCTGGCTTGATGTATTCGGTTAAAGCCTATGCCATCGTCGGCAATAACAAAGTGTATGGTGCTGAGAAACACTTCCACACCTGGTATGAAGGTGTCAGCGAGCTCGAGAACAGCTTGAAGGTGTATCCCAACCCCGCCAGCCAAGTGCTGAATGTGGAAGGCTCGATGACCTCGGTCGAGGTTTACAACACTGTGGGCCAGTGCCTGCTCAGCAAACAAGTGAACGGAAACACCCAGATCGACCTCTCTGGATTCAACAACGGTTTCTACTTCCTCCGTGTGTATAATTGCGGTGAGACGGTCGTCCGTAAGTTCTCAGTGAATCGTTGATCCTCTGTGAACGGTCAAAAAGAAAAGGCAGCTTTCGGGCTGCCTTTTTTTGTTGCTTTGCTTGTCTTGTTTATAACAAGGCTGCCATCTGCCGCTGCAGCTTCTGTGCCTCTTCGGCGGCGCGGTCGGCGAAGTCGAACTTGTTGGAAGCGTAGATGATACCTCTCGATGAGTTGACCAACAAACCACAATCCTTGTTTAATCCATGTCGGGCCACAGCCTGAAGGTCGCCGCCTTGGGCGCCTACGCCTGGGACTAGGAAGAAATAGTCGGGCAACATCTTGCGGATCTCACCCAGCTCTTCGGGATGGGTGGCTCCAACAACAAACATCATTTGTTCCGAGGTAGCCCAAGTGGTAGCGGTTTGTAGCACTTGTTGGTGAAGCATCCTTTCGCCGACATTGAGGTACTGGAAGTCCTGAGAACCTTTGTTGGAGGTCAAGGCTAGGAGGATGACCCATTTGTCCTCAAAGTTCAAGAAAGGCTCCACCGAGTCTTTCCCCATATAGGGTGCCACGGTGAGGGCATCGGCTTTCAAGGTGTTGAAGAAAGCCTTGGCGTAGTTGGCAGAAGTGTTCCCGATGTCGCCACGTTTGGCATCAGCGATGATGAAGATCTCGGGATGGTTGATTTTGATGTATTGGATGGTGCGTTCCAGACTCTGCCAGCCTTTGGCTCCATTCATCTCGTAGAAGGCAGTGTTGGGCTTGTAGGCCACGGCAAACTCAGCCGTTTTGTTGATGATCTGTTTGTTGAATTCAAAAATGGGGTCTTCCAAGGCCAGAAGGTCCTGCGGAATCTTGTTGATGTCGGTGTCCAAACCCACACAGAGGAAGGATTTCTTCTTTTGGATCTGTTCGATGAGTTGTTGTTTGTTCATATATATTATTGTTCTATATTTTCTTTCAGTCGTTCGGCGTTTTCGGCCATTTGCAGACGGTTGATGATTTCATTCAGGTCGCCATCCATGACGGCGGCGAGGTTATATACCGTCAGGCCTTCGACGCGATGGTCGGTGACGCGGCCTTGGGGGTAGTTATAGGTGCGAATCTTTGCCGAGCGGTCACCGGTGGAGACCATGGTCTTGCGTTTGGCGGAGATGTCGCTGATGTATTTCTGGTACTCCATGTCGTAGATGCGTGTGCGCAGTCTAGACAAGGCGCGTTCGCGGTTCTTGGGTTGGTCGCGGGTCTCGGTGCATTCGATGAGGATCTCCTGCATCTCGCCCGTGTTGGGGTTCTTCCACATATAACGCAGGCGCACGCCCGATTCCACTTTGTTCACATTCTGTCCGCCTGCACCTGAGGAGCGGAAGGTGTCCCATTTGATCTCACCTTCGTTGATTTCAACGTCGAACTCTTCGGCTTCGGGAAGCACAGCTACCGAGGCGGCGGAGGTGTGGATGCGGCCTTGTGTTTCAGTTTTTGGAACACGTTGCACACGGTGTACGCCCGATTCAAACTTGAGGATGCCATAGCAGCCGTTGCCCGTCACGGTGAAGTCGATTTCCTTGTAGCCGCCGCTTGCGCCTTCGCTTACGGAGGTCACTTCGGTCTTCCAGCCCTTGGCTTCGCAGAACTTCACATACATGCGGAACAGGTCGCCGGCAAAGAGGCAGGCTTCGTCGCCGCCCGTGCCAGCGCGGATCTCCATGATGGCGTTCTTACTGTCCTGCGGGTCTTTGGGAATCATCATCACCCGGATGTCCTGCTCCAGTTGCTCGATGCGCGTTTGGGCGGTGTCCAACTCCTCCTGGGCCATCTTGCGCATCTCCTCGTCCTTCTCTGTGGCAAGAATCACTTTGGCTTCCTCCACGTTGGCTTTCAGGGTCTTGTATTCCTTGAAGGCCATGACGATAGGCTCCAAGTCCTTATAGTCCTTGTTGAGCTTCACGAATCGCTTCATGTCGGCGGCCACGGCGGGGTCGGCGAGTTGTTCGCCCATTTCCTCCCAGCGGTGCTTTA
>JAEEGH010020401.1_pt1 | contig 13785 bp, 9 predicted proteins | sample 9134181 | NCBI WGS metagenome assembly JAEEGH01 (sample SAMN16246544, study PRJNA631951) | gut metagenome | biome: gut microbiome; feature: rumen; material: DP-attached | host: Bos | place: Iran: Karaj | collected 2018-10
AGTGCGGAACTGAGAACGTTGGTAAGTTCTGTCAGAACTGTGGTGAGAAGAAACCTGAAGATGTACAGCTTGGCTGGACATGCCCTAAGTGCGGTAAAGTAAATCAGGGCAAGTTCTGTCAGGAATGCGGTGAGAAGAAGCCTGAAGGCGCTCTTACATACAAGTGCGATAAGTGCGGATGGGAGCCTGAAGATCCTTCCAATCCTCCTAAGTTCTGTCCTGAATGCGGAGATCCATTTGGCGATGAAGACATCGTAAGATGATCAACTGAATATATTTATTATAAATACTAAAATCCCACACCGGATTCTGAGCAGATGACGGTGTGGGATTTTTTGAACTTTTGAGAATAAGGCGAAGTTAATAATTCACTGAAATTAACCGATAAACTTACGGGGAATGATCATATTTTTTTACATGATCATAAATATAAACATCAATCCGTTCTTCATAAGGAACATAGGCACCGCCTATACCTGCCTTGCATAAATGATCTACCTGATCAGGACTGGCTGAACTATGTTATTTGGAATAAGGTGATTACATAGAGAAGGGGTTAATATGCAGCTCACAAATTAGATGGAAAAAATAGTTGTAGATAAGCTTGATAATGTGCTTACAATGTTTCCCAATGTGTGCACCTGTGATGAATGCAAACAGGATATAGCCAATCTTGCGCTTAATCATCTGCCGCCAAGATATACATCTTCTGAAAAGGGTGCGATCTTTCTAAATGTCGAAGCTCAGAACAATCAATATGATGCCATGGTGGTTCAGGAGATTATAAGATCTATCGGAATTATATCTCAAAATCCAAGACATCCTAAGCAGCAATAATAACCGGGTGGTTTTTATGATTAATTATGCGGCAATTATATGCCTTTTTCTGATCTTAATAGTTAATGCCATATCTATATATGTTGTTAACAGACTTGGCAAGCTCTATAGCATCTATTCAGTATGGGCGCTTGGGGCATCTATGCTGTCGATAGCAGCAAATATGGTCATTGCATGCACTACATACAGTGGTGTTGTGATGGTGTGCGAGTCGATGTACTATATCTTCATCGCATATGAATTCTTTATGTTCTATAAGCTTTTTACCAGCTATATATACCCATGTAATGAAACTAAAACCGTAGAGTATATCCTAAGAGGCCTTTTGGTTGTAGATACGGCTTTACTTATATTCAACATGTTTACAGGATTTGTATTTTCTGTACATGTAATTAATGACAAGCCGGCCAGATTCCTCGATCTTGGAATTTTTATAGAAAATCATGAACCGGCATATTTTCATTATGTAGTGTGCCTTATTATATCGCTTATATTTATGGTGCCATCGATAATAAGGATCGTTACTTCCAAGGGAATCTATAAGATAAGATATATAGCGATAGTTGCTTTGTTTGGAGGCCTTGAAGCTATACTTGGAGCTAATTTTTATTTGGATTTTCCGGTTCCTGTAGTTCTTTTTCTAAATACTCTTATGATAATACTTAACTATTACATCATGAGTTACTATGTACCGGAGAAAATCAAGGTCGGAACCATGGAAGAGTCTCTTAAGAGGCAAAGCAGCGGACTTGTGGCCTATGATAATGATGGCAATCTTGCACTTGTCAATGAGATAACCTTTGAACTTCTCAATATTCCTGCAGATGATCTGGATGCGCTGAAGGCCAAAATAGATGAACTCCTTGAAAAAAGAGATGGTCGTAATAAGATATACGACAGATGGATCGAAGAAATAAAAGGCAAAGATCTTGGCACAAAGTATATTCAGATAGATGGAGGCATTCTTAGGGATAGAAGAGGAAATAAGATCGGCGGATTCTATAGTATGTCTGATCATACTGCTGAGCAGAACGCCATTATATCCGAGCATTATAAATTGACCCACGATGAGCTTACAGGTCTTTATAACAAGGAAGGTTTCTATGAGACTGTCAAAGAGACTATAAAAAAAGAACCCAGATCTGATTACATGCTTATCTGCACTAACGTACGAGATTTTAAGATAATAAATGATCTGTTTGGATTTGACAAAGGTAATGAGATAATACAGAAGATCGCGGCTTTGATCAATACAGGTACGTATCAAAAAGATGTCACAGCAAGAATAGTTGCGGATCAGTTCGCTATTCTGACCACCAAAGAAAGGTACGATGCTGCTGACATGAGTAAGCAGCTTGCAGAGGTGTCTAAACTGATAGCAAGCTCTTATTACAGCATGACTATCCATTGCGGAATCTATAATATTACTAATCCTGAGATGGAAGTATCTCTCATGTGTGATAGAGCCAATATGGCTATCAGTACCATCCGCGATGAGCCCGGCAATACTATAGTTACTTATGATGACAAAATGATGTCGGATATCCTCCATGACAGGCAGGTTGCTAATCAATTAGAGCAGGCTATAGACAAGAATCAGTTTGTTATATTCCTTCAGCCACAAGTTACTTCTCTTGGCGAAGTGATAGGGGCTGAAGCTCTTGTAAGATGGGATGATCCGAAGCGCGGAATACTAACTCCAGGAGTGTTTATAGATATTCTGGAGAAAACAGGATGTCTGTACAAGCTTGATCTTCATGTATGGGAGCTTGCGGCGAGGCAGCTATCAGCATGGAAGGGCACACCTTTTGAAAGGCTTAATATATCCGTTAATATATCGCCCAAAGATTTCTACTATTTGGATGTATTTAAGGAATTCACAGGACTTGTGAATAAGTATGATATATCACCTTCCAAGCTCAAACTTGAGATTACAGAGACTGCACTTATGATAGAACCTACAAGGCAGCTGACTCTTATAGGCAAGCTCAACAATTTTGGCTTTGATTTTGAGATTGATGATTTTGGTACAGGTTATTCATCTCTTAGTCTGTTAAAAGATATGCCTGCGGAGATACTAAAGATCGATATGGAATTCCTTCATGAGACAGAAAATGAGCAAAGGAGTAAGAAAATCCTTGAATCCATAATAAGCCTTGCTCATGAACTTAAAATGAAGGTTATTACAGAAGGTGTGGAATATGAACATCAGGTCAAGTCATTGCGTGAACTTGGATGCGATATATTCCAGGGATACTACTATTCCAAGCCGCTTCCTGTTAGTGAATTCGAAGAAAAATATCGAGATCACGTTAATAAATAGTGGTGATATAATTAAGACAAAATAATTTTGCAAAAATCAAAAAAATGGGGATACATTTGGCCGGAATTGTGTTATTATCGAATAGCTGAAACACGATTTCGGCCTTTCAAAGTTGAAGCACATTCTGCTTCTGACTTTTTAATCCCAGGATCAGATTCATGCTATATTACATGAGGATACCCGAGTTTGATTCATAGGTCCGCTATGCGGATTTTGTAGGATAATCCATGGTAAAGGAGGTGGTTTTAATGAAGGAAAGTCATAAATCAAGTAACGACAACCCTGCGCCCCGATTATGCACAGCATTAAAACCAAAGGAGAATAGCCATGGAAGAAAAGAACTATCAGGAGATCGTTCGTAATCTCCTCGAAACCAGGCAGTATACCAAACTCCGTGAGCTCATCGCTGACATGCAGGAAGTCGATGTAGCTCTTGTTATGGGTGAAATGAAGGATGAGGATTCCCTCAAGCTTTTCCGTCTTTTGCCCAAGGATATGGCTGCTGAAGTATTTGCTAATCTTGAGTCTGACGATCAACAGTATATTATCAGTTTCTTGTCAGACAGAGAAACCTCAAACATCGTAAACAACCTGTATGCTGATGATGCTGCGGATTTCCTTGAGGAGATGCCGGCTAACGTAGTTAAGAGAATTCTTGCGCATGCTAACCCTGAGACGCGTAAGGATATTAATCAGCTGCTTCAATATCCGGAACGTTCTGCAGGCTCTATCATGACGGTGGAGTATGTTGATCTTAAGAAGGATATGACAATAGGACAGGCTATAGAACGAATCCGCAGAATAGGTCTTGATTCAGAGACTGTTAATATTTGTTATGTTCTGGATGCAAGACGTGTTCTGGTTGGAACCGTTGACCTTAGATATCTTCTGATTTTGAGTGAAGATTCGATCATCGGTGACATAATGAATGACAATGTCATATCCATTGGAACAATGGACGACCAGGAAGAGGCTGCGCGTAAGATTCAGAAGTACGACTTTACAGCCATGCCTGTTGTTGATAATGAAAACCGTATGGTCGGCATTATCACAGTCGATGACGTTGTGGATATCCTGGAGCAGGAGGCTACAGAGGATATCGAAAAGATGGCAGCTATCGTGCCATCCGATAAGCCTTACCTTAAGACAGGTATCCTTGCTACTTATAAAAAGAGAATGCCCTGGCTCTTACTTCTCATGATAAGTGCCACATTCACAGGAGCTATCATTACAAGCTTTGAAAATGCATTGGCTAAATATGTTATTCTCACAGCTTATATTCCAATGCTCATGGATACAGGCGGTAATGCAGGTTCTCAGGCCAGCGTTTCGATCATTCGTGGTCTTTCACTTGATGAGATCGAATTCAAGGATCTGTTTAAGACTGTATGGAAAGAGATACGAGTAGCTGCCATGTGCGGTGCTACGCTTGCAGTTACTAACTTTGTAAAGCTTCTGACAATTGACAGGATAGACTTTAAGATTGCACTTATTGTATGTGCAACACTGTTCCTTGTAGTTATCATCGCAAAGTGTGTTGGTTGCCTTCTTCCTATGATATCAGATAAGATCGGACTTGACCCTGCAGTAATGGCGAGCCCTATGATCACAACTATTGTAGATGCGATCTCACTTCTTGCATACTTTACTATTGCAACACATCTGCTGGATTTTTCGTAGATGAATATTTAAGACTTTTCGGCCTCCTTTCCTTGATGGAATGGGAGGTCTTTTTTGATTCGATAGGAAATTTCTATAGTAAAAATATACTTCCCAATTATAGACGAAATTGTGATAAAATATTGATGTGAGATATTTCAAAAAAGTGCTGGGTGTCAAAAGGAACTGTTGACACCTACCTCATAGTATCTAATAAATCACCTGATCATAGAGGTTTTCGTTCAAGAAGTCATATGTTTTTGAATCTTTGATTCTGGAATGTATGATTCGCTATAATGTACCATTAACGAGGTAAAGGGAGATGATTACTCCCGGAACGGAGAGGCTGATGTTAGAGTATACAAAGATTTATTCCAAGAAGTATCCGGACATTGCACTTAAAGTTATCCCAGGTCATTTCGTAACCCCCAATTCCCATATCAATTATTATATGGATATGACTACCATGAAGACCAGACAGTCAGAGGCGCGTGCTATTGCTATGGCTATGAGTCAGAGTTATATGGCTACCACAGTAATTGATACCATTATCTGCATGGATGGAACTGAGGTTATTGGTGCATATCTTGCAGATGAACTCTCCAAAGCCGGCATTTTATCAATGAACCGCCATAAGACAATCTATGTAGCTACTCCTGAGTACGATCAGGCTGGTCAGCTTATTTTCCGTGATAATATGCTTATGATGGTCAATGAAAAGCATGTTCTTTTGCTTCTTGCGTCCATGACTACAGGTAAGACTGTATCAAGAGCAATAGAAGGTATTAAGTATTACGGCGGCCATGTAAGCGGTGTATCGACAATCTTCTCAGCAGGTACATCTGTTGCCGGATATGAGATCAATGCTCTTTTCACAAAGGCAGACATCCCGGATTATATTTCTTATAGCCATGATAATTGCAAGATGTGTCAGGATGGAACCAGAATTACTGCTATTTGTAATGGTTTCGGTTATTCTGAAGTAAGACACTAGCACTTCTTCGGATTCTGAGTTTTCGAGAATAAGTCAGAAAGCGGCTTGACAAGATTAACAAAAAAGCGTACATTTTTCTTTGTAAACATATTCTTAAGAAAAATGTAGTTCAGAGCAAAGCCTGGTTTACTTTCGATAGGCTGCCTATGAGGAGGAAAAGTCATGGCTCAGGTAAAGAAAACTGCAGCAAAACCAGCAGCTAAGAAGACAGCTGCAAAAAAGCCTGCTGCTAAGAAAGCAGCAACAACAGTAAAGACCAAAATCGAGCTTCAGTACGCTGACAAGAACATTTCTTACGATGATATCGTAAAGAACGCTAAGAATTATTGGGTTAAGACCCTTGGTAAAGCAGCAGCGGATCTTAAGACGATCGATCTTTATGTAAAGCCGGAAGAGAACAGAGTTTATTATGTTGCTAACGGCAAGGAAGTTGGTTCATTCGAATTGTAATATGTATTTTGGCAAAAGACTGGAGAGTGTTCTTCAGTCTTTTTTTGCTGTTAAAAAAGTGCACAATTAGCGGAAACGAAATTCGTCATTTTCGTTTCTTGTTAATTTATCAGCATATTAGTACAATGATATTAAGAAACGATAAATTTTCAAAACGTTTCCTTTTGGGTTACGATCGGTTTTTTCTCAAGATATAAATATGTTTTATAGGGAAGATGAAAGAGGTGCTACTTGAGGCTGAATATTCCATTTAACGATAACTGGAAGTTTATAGATAAGTACAGTGATGATATTCGTACTGATGCATTTGATGAAAAAGATATGGAGACTGTACGTATTCCACATACACTGGCGGTTACGGATCTGCATTATTTTGATGAGTCAGTATATCAGAAGGTTTGCGGATATCGTAAGACTTTTAAGGCAGATCCTGCATGGAAGGGATCAAAGATCATCCTTCATTTTGAGGGCGTTGCACATGTGGCGCAGGTGTTTATTAATGGAGAGTCTGTGTGCAGCCATGGAAGCGGATATACAGCTTTCGATGCCGATATTACAGATCATATAAAGTACGAGGGTGACAATGTTCTTTCCCTGAAAGTATCAGGAACAGAAGAAGACAATGTACCGCCTTTTGGACATGTTGTTGACTACATGACATATACAGGTATCTACAGACCTGTTTCACTTGAGATAAGACCTGAGAACTATATAAAAGATATATTCGTTAGAGGGCTTATCCCAAAGGGATATACATATGATGAAAGCAGTCTGTCGGGCAGTAAGACAGTAGCTGAAGTTAAGGCAGATATAACTCTGGATCATGAAGATAAAAATCTGTTAGTAAAGCTTAGTCTTAAGAGATTTACGGATGAGAAGCTTGCTGCAGATGAAAAGGTTCCGGAAAAGCTTAGATGCGCATTTGATGCTTGCTGCGATAATGTATCATCCGATTCGTATTTTAAAGAAACTGAGCTTGGAACAGCGCAGATGGATGGGAAGACAAAGGGAATAAAGCACCGCACACTTCCTGTATCTTTGTGGGATGTCTTGCATCCTGCAATGTATGTTCTTGAAATCCAGCTCCTTAATGGTACTGATGTTATTGATGAAACAGAAGTAAGATTCGGATTCAGGAAGACATATTTTAGGCGCGACGGTTTTTATCTTAACGGAAGAAAGTTCAGAATAAGAGGACTTAACAGACATCAGAGCTATCCGTATGCTGGTTATGCAATGCCAAAGTCAATGCAGATCATGGATGCTGATATCCTCAGAAATGAGCTTTCGCTTAATGCGGTAAGGACTTCTCACTATCCTCAGTCGCATGATTTCATATCAAGATGTGATGAGCTTGGACTTCTTGTATTTATGGAGTTCCCGGGCTGGCAGCATATTGGAGATAGCAAGTGGAAGGATCAGGCCCTTGTAAATCTTGAAGAGATGATCACCCAGTACAGAAATCATGCAAGCATTATGCTATGGGGCGTAAGGATCAATGAATCTTCTGATGATGACGAGTTTTATGTAAGGACTAATGATCTTGCTCACAGCCTTGATGACAGCAGACAGACAGGCGGTGTAAGAGCCAAAGATCATAGCCATCTTCTGGAAGATGTTTATACCTATAATGACTTTTCTCATAATGGTTCAAACCCCGGATGTGCGCCACGTAAGAAGATTACAAATGATGACAGGCATGCATATCTTATAACAGAATATAATGGTCACATGTTCCCTTGTAAGAGCTTTGATACAGAAGACAGACGATCAGAGCATGCCATAAGACATGCAAGAGTTATCGACAGGGTCGCATCATACGATGATATCGCAGGTTCTTTTGGCTGGTGTATGTTTGATTACAATACTCACAAGGACTTTGGATCAGGCGACCGTATCTGCTATCACGGCGTCATGGATATGTTCAGGAATCCAAAGCTTGCAGCGGCTGTTTATGAAAGTCAGAGAGATGATCATACTGTTCTTGAGATCTCATCCTCAATGGATATAGGAGAACATGACGAATGCATACGAGGTGATGTGTGGATGATCACCAATGCTGATAGTGTCAGATTTTATAAAAACGATATATTCATTCATGAATATAAGAAAGAAGATTCACCTTTTGGCAACATAGCTCATGGACCACTTCTTATCGATGATTATATTGGTGATCAGATAAGAGACACGGAAAAAGAGTCCTATAGTAAGAGTCAGTGCGATGATATCAAGTATCTTATGAACAGGGCAGCAAGATTCGGAATGGGCGGCATCGGCGTTAAGGGAATGCTCAAAGCCGGTAAGCTCCTTACTATCAAGCATATGTCCTTCGAAGATGCAACAAGATTATATAATAAGTATATAGGTGACTGGGGCGGCAAATCCACAGAATTCAGGTTTGAAGCAATAAAGGATGGCAAGGTTGTTAAAACGGTTGTTAAGTCACCTTCGGTAAGCCTTAAACTTGATATCAGGGTAGATCATACGGAACTTGTAGAAGATGAAACTTATGATGTTGCAGCTGTCAGGATCAGGGCGGTTGACCAGAATGGAAACGTAGCTCCTTTTGCCAACGAACCTGTATCATTCTCGGTATCAGGACCTGTCAAGATATATGGACCGTCTCTTGTATCACTTCAGGGCGGTATGGGCGGATGCTATATAAGAACAACAGGTGAAAGCGGCAAGGCGCAGCTTAAGATCAAAACAGCGTTTGATGAAAAGGAAATTGATTTTGACGTATCTGCTTTGGGCAAAGCTGAATAAGAAAAGCGTAAAGATAGTTAAACGCAATAAAAGTTAAAACGTAATAAAAGTAAAAACGTAATAAAAAGAAAATATTAAAAGGAAGGTGCCATATGGCAGACAAAGCAAAGGTTATCTTTGGTAACGAGATGCCTCCAAGGACTTACAAAAGTGCTGTTAAAACAAAGATCAAAAATGCAAAAAAATACGGTGATGATTCAGATGTATTATATGATGTAAAAATAGTAGAGAATCCATACATTGGACCATCACTTGGAGTGTCAGATATTAGAGTTGCTGAAGGAAAAGGCGATACTTCTTTTGACACAGAAAAGGGAATAATAGTAGGAAATATAAGAATGGGATTCGGCCACTACCGTATCTCGATGGCGATGGCTTCAGCGGCCAAGGCTCTTGGATATAAGCCTTACTGGCTTGACCTTAACTCTTTTCCCACAACGACATGCACCAAGCTTATAAGCGGCCAGAACGAGCTTTATTCACTTGGATCAAGACTGTCCAAGAATCCTGTGTTCAACAAGCTTGTATGGGAGCTTGTTAACTACGAACTTTTCAGAAGACTTTCATATAACTGTACAGATCAGAAGAATGCTGAGCTTATGGCTCCTGTGTATAGAAATATTCCAAAAGATATACCTGTTATCGGAACTCATGTATGGCCTGCACAGGCGGCAATACATGCAGGAATGAAGTATGTAGTAAATGCGATTCCTGATAACTGGCCTATGGCGCTTCACCTTTCAGAAGGTAGCGTTCATACGATCCAGACTTATAACTCATACCAGGGATACAGGATACTTAACGGAATGAACGGCAAGAAGGTATGTAGTCCCATGCCGTCAGATGCGCTTAAGTATACAGGTCATTACATTGATTATGAACTTGTAGAGAATATCGAAGCTGACTGTAAGGCAAGAATTGATAGAAAGAAAAATGGCAAGCCTACAAGATTCCTTCTTACTATAGGAGGAGCCGGTGCACAGAAGGAGATCTTTGCCGGTATCATCAAACACCTTCTTCCTTTGGTCAATAAAGGAAAGGCTGCTTTATATGTCAACGTTGGCGATTACAGAAATGTTTGGGATGAGCTTATAGCAGAGATTCCCGGCATGAGAGAGCTTTCTTTTGAGCATATGAACAATTGGTCAGAGACAGAAAGCTTTGCGGCTAAAGCTCTTGATCCTGAAAATGAGATCACAGGCATTCACGGTTTTTACCATGAAAATATCTTCGAAGCAGTATATGCGACCAATCTTCTTATGAGAAGCTGTGACGTACTTGTTACTAAGCCTTCAGAGCTTGCGTTCTATCCGGTTCCTAAGCTCTTTATAAGGCGAGTAGGTAAGCACGAAATGTGGGGGGCTATTCACTCTGCGGAAGTTGGTGATGGTACACTTGAATGCCGTGATATGGGTCACACTATACAGATGCTTAACATGTTCCTCTGGGATGAACACTTCCTTGAAGATATGTGCGTGAACATTATGAACAACAAAAAAGCCGGACTTTATGACGGCGCAATGAACGTAGTAAAAATTGCTATGGGGTTAAAAAATAGCGATAAATGATCTATGAAAACCAGGTAAAAAGGTTAAATGAAGAGAGGGAAAATATATGAAACAGTTAAAACCTATTACTAACAAACTATTATGGATATTTGCAGTGGGCCAGTTCGGATGGAGCCTTCTTTCCGGCGTGGTTTCAAACTGGATGGTTTACTACTATACAGGAGCTCCTAATGAACAGAATCCTAATACGGGTATTTTTGCTTCTTATATCACACAGGATCCGATTTTCTTTAAATTGACACTTTTTGGACTTGTACTTGCTCTTGGTCGTATCTTTGATGCTATTACAGATCCGCTTATTGCAGGATGGTCAGACAGAAGTAACTACAAGGGCGGAAGAAGAATCCCATTTATGCGTGCTATGGCTGTTCCTTTTTCACTTTGCACTGTAGGACTTTTCGTTCTTCCACAGTTTGGAACAGAGGTTGTTAATGACCTGGTATTATTCGTGCTCCTTATGGTTTTCTATTTGTTCATGACAATGTTCTGTACACCTTACAATGCACTTATTGCAGAACTTGGTGATACTCAGCAGCACAGGATCAATGTTTCAACATTCATTTCTTTCACTTTCATTGTTGGACAGAGTATTTCATTCCTTCTTCCTAATGTTGCAGGAGCTTTGGAAGGAACATTCGGACAGGCAGGCGGAATCAGAATGGCAGTTGCGATCATGTGCTTTATCGCATGTCTTGCAATGATATTCCCTGCATTTTATATCAATGAGCGTGATTACATTGACAGTAAGCCAAGCCAGACACAGCCATTTAAGTCACTGTTTAATACATTCTCAAATGGCCAGTTCAGACGTTTTGTATATAGTGATGTTGTTTATTTCTTTGCACTTACACTGTTCCAGACAGGTCTTGCTTTCTATGAGACTCAGCTGATGGAGATTGAGGATACATGGACTTTCGTTTTGACAGCTACAATGACATTCATCAGTGTTTGTCTGTATCCTTTTGTAAATATTTTTGCTAAGAAGTTTGGTAAGAAGGTTCTTATCATTATCGGTTTCTTTGGATATTGCGTAGTATTCCTTATCACAGCTACATGTGGAACAGGTCTTTTCTGGGGATTCTTAGTAGCAGTTACAGCTGCAGTTCCGATGGCTATCCTTGGAATCCTTCCTCAGGCCTGCGTTGCCGATGTTGCTGAGCTTACAAGACTTGAGACAGGAGAAGACAGAAGTGGTATGTTCTTTGCAGCACGTACTTTTGCTTTCAAGATGGGACAGGCTCTTGCACTTGTTGTATTTACATCTATCACTGTTTCTAAGACTGCAGCAAGTTACAGAGCATCTGCTGTAGTTGCACTTATTACATGCTTTGTAGGTGCGGTTATTTTCTTTAGCTTTAATGAAAAGATGATCCTTGGTAAGATCAAGGAGCTTAAGGGAAGCGAAGAAATCTGATAAAGAGATAAAAAGATAAAAAAGATGCGGGTGACCGAGGCTTGAATATAAAAAGCAAAGCTTCGGACACCCGTATTTTTAAAAAAATAGAACAATACCAAAATATAATAAAATATGTATGTAATAAAGTTAATTATGGTATAATTAATAAGTACATCGTGTTTTTGAGATGTGCTTGATTGGTGGCGTTAACTAATAATTCAAATTACTTTTTGGAGGGTACAACATGTTTTGTGGAAATTGTGGAGCACAGGTTCCGGATGGATCAACAGTTTGTCCTAATTGCGGCGCAGCAATGGCACCAAAGGCACAGGCACCTAATATGAATCAGGGCGCTCAGTATCAGAGTCCTCAGTTTCAGAATCCGCAGGGAGGTTTTCCTAATCAGGGAGTTCCTGCAGGAAATGCACCTAAGAAGGGTAACGGTAAGCTGATCGGCATAATAGCCGCTTGTGTTGTAGTTGTTGCACTTATCATTTTCTGTGTTGTGAAGTTTGCCGGTGGATCAGGCCCTAAGGGATCTTATACAGATGGATCTACTGTAATCACCTTCAGCGGCAATAAGATGACATATTACGAAATGGAAATGGGAATGGGAATGGAGATGACAGTTGATTATAAGATCAAGAAAGATAAGATTGAAATAGATCCTGAATCTCTTGAATTCTCTGATCAGACAATAGAGTATTTTGAAGACTTTTTTGGATATGATGAAGATGATATTGAAGATATGATCGAAGAGTATGTAGACGACATGGAAGATGAGACAACTGTTAAGTTTAAGTATGATAAGAAAAAGAAAGTCTTAAAGCTTGATGGTGATGAGTACTATTATGCTGAGAACTACAAACAGGGCCCTAGCGGCAAGTATACTAACGATGACGATGATGATATAACATTCACCTTCAAGGATGGTAAAGCTACATTTGATAATGATGGTGATGATGAAGAGTTCGAATATTATGTTTATGTAGATAAGAAGGATAAAGTTCACGTTCTCTTCTATGGAGAAGACTTTATGGAATCTGATTTCTACGATGATTATTATTCAAGCAGTTTCGAATATAATTCTAAAAAAGATAAGTTCGAAATTGGCGGTGCAGAATACAAAAAGTAATATTCAGGCAAATCGAATAGTAGTTGATCATAACGGTGCCAAGGCATTTGAAAATGTCCTGGCACCGTTTTTTGACCAAATGTTTTGAGGATTTGATAAGTTTTTTATTAGAAAAATGTTACGGGGATTGCAATAATAAAAGGCGTAAACCATTGCTATAAAGCCTGATATGTGATAAAGTTAACGTTGGCTTAAAAATTTAACAAACACGGAGGACAGAAAAAATGTTTTGTGGAAATTGTGGAGCACAGGTTCCGGACGGATCATCTGTATGCCCAAATTGTGGAGCACAGATGGCAGCTAAGTCTCAGGCACCTCAGATGAATCAGGCGTTCCAGAATGCTGGAGCAAGAGCTAATGGAGTTGCAGGTGGTTCAGGCAAGAACCTTGATGCTAAGAAGATTGGTATGATCGCAGCTGCAGTTGTTGCTGTACTTGTTCTCTTTTTTGTATTAAAGGGAATCTTTGGCGGTAGCGGATTAAAGGGAACTTATACAGATGGAAGTTCATTCATGACTTTCAAAGGTAATAAGGTTACTCTTACAGCAATGGGATATGAGGTGACCATGAAATATAAGATCAAAGATGATGAAATCTTTTTTGATGCAAAATCACTTAAGTTAACTGATGATTGCAAGAAATATCTTGCAGATGAGC
>JAEEGH010020402.1_pt1 | contig 13785 bp, 11 predicted proteins | sample 9134181 | NCBI WGS metagenome assembly JAEEGH01 (sample SAMN16246544, study PRJNA631951) | gut metagenome | biome: gut microbiome; feature: rumen; material: DP-attached | host: Bos | place: Iran: Karaj | collected 2018-10
ATTGAATTGAAAGTGGCACTTCGGTTTGTGTAGCGGCGATTATATATCCCCGGTTTCCAATATTGATTTATAGTTTTTTCAAGTTTTTTCTGACCTAAGCGTGATTCTGTTTTGAGCATCTTTTTTCTTTCTTCGCTTCGGCTTTCAATAAAACTTTCCAGTTCATCGAGAGGCATTTTTTGATTGATTGTGCCGGCACCACAGTTACAGCCACGTTCACAGTTCAGACAGTCTATGAGCTGGAAGTTGCTGTTTCTTCCTTTTTTGAGTGTAGCTGCCAGCTCTGTAAAATATTCAGTCATTGTTGGCTGGCCTTCAATCTTACGGGTTTTCTGGCTGATTCCCGGAACAAAACGTTCTGCTGTGCGAAGAAGTCCTCCTGGTGTTGAATAAAGAACTGCGCGTTCTGCAGGAGGATTATCATAAGGAGTTTTTGGATATTTTGATAAGTCAATATTGTTTGCATCAAAATATGCACTGATTGAAGCCATTGTGACGTTATAATCACCAAGTCCGTTCTCATCAAATTCATGGCGTTTTGCATAACAAGGTGAAATAGCTGCCATTTTATAACCCTTATATTGCGGATAAAAATTTTTGATGAGTGCAAAAGTGTGAGCCATAGGAGAATCTGCGGGTGCCAGATAAGGAATTAATTCAGGTTTATAAAGTTCAATCCAGCTGACAAGTGCAGGACAAGGTTGACTGATTACTAATTTAGGGTTATTCATTTTAAGATGTTCAACATAAGATTTTGTTGTAAGCTCTGCACCAAAAGAAACATCAAAAACTGCTTTTACACCGATTGATTTTAACCAGCTATTCAATTCTAAATCTTTACCGCGGAAATTAGCGGCAGCGGCAGGAGCAACAATTGCAAGGACATTTTCATGACGCTTTAGAGCATTCATAAAATCCGAAAAATCATCAATTCCTTTGCGGGCATCGTGATCACAGGCTGCAATACAACGGCCACAACCAATACATAGTTCGGTATTTACTTTTACGTAATTCCCTGAAGCATCATTACAAAACTTGGACGGACAAACTGCAACACAGCGATGACAGTTTACACATTTTTCTGGGTCTACAAAAATAACTGATTTTAAGCCTTCCATTATTATTATCCTGCAAAAAACTAAAAAAAATAAAATAAAGAAAAGAACTTTTTTGAAAACCAAACGATGCTTTAATGAGTTTTTTTTATATTATTAGTGTACCACAATAACCATATACGTGCTAGAATTATTTTGAGGTTTTTATGAAAAAAAATATTTTTGCAATTTTCATATCTTTTATGCTTTTTAGTTTGTCGGCTCAAACTATTGCGGTTTTGAATGGTCCTTCTGCAATTCCTTGCTCCTATTTAATGGAAGAAAAGCCAGAATATAATTATTTATCCTGTGCTTCAGCCCAGATTGCATTGCCAAAATTAATTAAAGGTGAAGCAGACATTGGTTTTTTACCGCCCAACCTTGCTGCCAAAGTTTACACGGATAATAAGGGTGCGCTTCTCTGCCTGGGAATCTGCGGAAATGGAAATCTTTTCTTAATCACAAAAAATCAGGATTTTACTGATTTAAGCCAGCTCGAAGGAAAAACCATAGCTTGTGCGGGACAGGGGGCGACTCCCGAATATGTAATGAATTATATTCTGAATAAAAAAGGAATTAAGGATGTTACGCTGGATTTTTCAACACCAAATGCTCAGATTGCAGCAATGGTTCTTTCTGGCAAATTTGAATATGCTCTTGCCCCGGAACCATTTGCTTCGGTTGCCAAAGAAAAAGATTCTGCCGTAAAACTAGTCAGTATAAGTAAGGAAGTTTCTGCTGTTACAGGTGGCAGTGATTTTCCAATGACACTTCTGGTGGTAAATAAAAAGTATGCGGAAAATCACAAAAAGGAAATTTCAAAATTTATAAATCAGTATGAAAAAGCTGTTAAGCGGACTGTAAAAACTCCATGGGAAGCAGCTGAACTTTCCGAAAAACATGAACTGGGATTAAAAGCAGTGGTTGCCCAGAAAGCAATTCCAAATTGTGCTTTTACCTGGATACCTGCAAAAAAATCAAAAGCTGAAATTGAAATGCTTTTGAAATTGTTTAATCAGCCTTTACCAGATGCAGGCTTTTATTATTAAAATGAAAAAAATCCTGATTACTGTTGGTTCTGTATTATTCATCATTGCTTTGTGGCAGATTCTTGCCGCTGTAATAAACAGCCCACTGATTTTACCTTCGTTTTTTAAGGTCTTACAGGATTTTTCTTCACTTTTAAAAACAGAATTATTTTACCGACAGCTTGCATTTACTTTTTTACGGGTGATTATTGCTTTTTTTATTTCTATTTTTGCCGGAACAATAATTGGCTTTTTATGCGGGCGTTTCGAAAGCTTCAGAGCGTTTTTAGCTTTCCCACTTGTTATTCTGCGAGTAACCCCAGTTGTGGCCTTAGTTTTAATCCTTGTATTTTCCCTGTCATCATCGGCAGTTCCTGTCGTTGCAAGTATTCTTATGACACTTCCGATGATTGTTACAGGAATAAGCGAGGGTGTAGAGCATTCAATCAAAGATTCCAAAATGAATGAAATGACCCGCGTATTTGATTTTACCAAAAAGCAGAAAATAAAATACCTTTTGATTCCCCAGTTAAAGCCCTACATAAAGAGTGCTCTTGTTTCAAGTTTTGGAATGAGCTGGAAAGTTGTCGCTGCTGGTGAAGTTTTAAGTCTTCCTCAGTTTGCGCTTGGAAGTGCGCTTGCAAAAGCTCAGGTCCATCTGGAAACTTCTTTTGTACTTGCATACACTCTGGCCCTAATTATTTTAAGTTATTTTTTTGAACTGATTTTAAAGTTCTTGTGTTGTGAAAAAGATTCAAATCAGTCTTTGGGAAAAGCTGGAAAACCGAATCCCGAAGAATATATGCCGCAATTCATTGAAAATGAAAAGCTTGCACTTATTGCTCCAAGCGGTTTTGGAAAAACAACTCTTCTGGATTATTTTTCGCAGTTTTTTGATGAAACTTCTTACTGTTTTCAGGAAAATCGTCTGATGAATGAATGCACTGTCTTTGAGAACATAATAATTCCTCTTTTAAATAAATACGATGAAATCACAGCCAGAAAAAAAACAGACTACTATATAGAAAAGATGTATCTTACAGAAAAAAAGAATGTAAAAGTTAAGTTCTTAAGCGGCGGTCAAAAACAGAGGGTTGCACTTGCACGGGCACTGGCTTTTCCATCACGGATTTTGCTTTTGGATGAAAGCTTTAATTCTCAGGATTATAAATTAAAAATGCAGCTTATGGATTTTATCAAGCAAGAATTGACGGATGCACCTAAAACACTTATTTTTGTTACCCACGATGAGCGAGACGGAAAATACTTGTGTGATAGAATTGTTTATCTGGATAAAGCAATGTCGCAAGAGTAACAAGATTAACAAGATTGATAAAACCTGACAAATGCAAGGGCTTCAGATAAGTCAGTTTTTTACAGATTATTCGCTTTTTTTATAAAATATTCGTTTTTTCGTATTAAATGCAATTCTTTTGTATGATAATTCAATTAAAAAAACTGCTGAAATACTATATTATTTTGAAAGATTAAATCGAAATAATAGAGGAAGATATGGCGACAGGCAAAGTTTTATTGCAGAGTGCAGATTGTGCCCTGGATATGGGTGATGGAAGTGAACGCGGATTATATGTAAGTCAGGATTATATTTTGCAGAAAATGCGAAAGATTCACCGCGGCATAAGTTTGATGTATACCTATTATCCTAATGATAAAGGTTGGCCTGGACGTGCCAGTGTAGTTCATAAACAGGAAACTCCTTCTGGTGCCTGGAATTATCCTTACGAAGATTATTTTCCTTATCGAGGTGGACGTGAAGGTCTGCGTGATGATGAGCCTTTTAAGTTTATGAAAGAAATCCGCCAGCGGGGAATGGATGTTGTTCTTACCTTGACTATGGATCCAGAACTTAAACGCGAAGATTTGATTTTAGTTGCAAAAGATTTGCGTCCTTACGGAAGAGTTTTGCTCAGAGTAAATCATGAATGTACGGGAACCTGGTTCTGCTTTAATAAAAGAGCCACTTATCAGAAGCTTGCTGATTTTTTTGTACTGGTCTGTGATGTTATGCACGAATATGCTCCAAACGTAAAAATGATTTTGTGTGCAGGAATGTATCAGAAAGAAAGCGGAAAACTCGAAATGGAAGACATTTTCTTAGAAGCTCACAAGGCTGCTGATATATGGTCTGGTGATCAGTATCTTTCCCTGCATTGGGGCTGGCCGGTTGATGTTGCAACAAAAGAAACTGCAAATTATGCCTGCTATGATGTTGATGATGTTTACGACAAGGCAAAAGCAACTTATCTTCGCTTAAAGGAAATTACGGGGCAGGATAAGCCAATGGTTCTGAGTGAATTAAATGGTGATGGTGATGTTACCGGTGCTTACGAGCAGGCAAATATGATGCGCCATTTTATGGAACGCCTTGAAGCAGATAAAGATAAATGGCTCAGTGCTTTTACTTTGTATCAGTTCCGTGATGATGGTAGACTTGGTCTTGAAATTACAGACCCTAATAACAGCGATGTTGGAATTGAACAGCCCTTACTTGGCGTTTACAAAAAACAGCTGCACAAGCCTTTCTTCAGCCAGAAGATTGTGAGTGTTTCGGAAGGTGAAACTGCAAAAGCGGGCGCTGGTACATCGGGCAGTGTAAAGTTCCCTGTAAAAATGCGCTGGAGTAATTCTGAGGACGCCGAAGGCCTGGAAATGGATTTTGATGTTGAAAAAGATCCATGCTATGCAGAACTTTATTTTGATTCTCCTGAACTGCTTGCAGCAAATCTTATGTTTGAGCTTAACGGCTGGTGGTTCTATAAAGCACCTGGAACAAAATGTATAGATTTAATGAGCTACTTCTTTGAGAATAAGATTGCTGCTCCTCAGAAAATGAAGCTCCGTATTTTTGCTCCACCTGCTGACGGCTTGAATCATCCTTTTGACGGTTCAGACCCATTTACAGCAGGCGACGGCGACTGGATGAATAATTACTATGCAGAATTAGCTGAAATGCCTAAACTGAGAATTGAATATGAGCCAGTCGCTCTGGCAAAACATTACGACTAATTGTTATGTGACAAAAGCAAACTGGTAGACAGTCTTCTGTTTACCAGTTTTTTAATGCCTGGGCCAGAAGTTCTGCGGCTTTTTTATGGGTTACAGCACTTGGATGCCAGTCTGCTGCAATTCCGTCTGCTTCATTCTGAACTGGAAATTTAACTGCCTTTACTTTTACTGCCGGAAAATCCTTTGCAAATAAGTTTACCGCCTCTTCTACAGACGGACACAATTCCTGGCCCATAACTCCCAAACAACAGCAGATTTTTGCTTTTGGTGAACGGCGATGAACTGCTTCTATAAGCTGGCGTAATCCGCTTACGTAAGAAAGTCTTCTGTCTTCGATTGAGCGAACCCAGCTTGCATCATTAGTTCCAAGATGAATTACAACAATATCAGGGCTGAACTTAGCTTCATCCCAAACCTCAGGTTCAATTCCCAAACGAAGACTTAAAGATTTATCTGTGTATGGCCATAAAGCCGGCATTAACCAATGTGTATCTGGAAGATTTACGGTGGCAGGATCTACATAATTTGAAATTATTCCGATTCCGCTCCAGGAACAGCAGTGGAAATCAGCCTTTAGAAGTTTTGCAGTTTGGAAAGCATAGGATAAGTCGGCGCGTTCCTGTTTTGTTGTGAAAGTGTCTTTTTCCCAGACGCCCTCAACGCCGTAGCCGCAGGTAATGCTGTCACCAATAAACTCGATTTTTGTGTTATTGCTTTCTTTTGTGCAAGAATGCAGTTCGCCTTCAATCTCAAGAGATTTTAATCCGGCATAACCAAAGGCAGCTTCACTTATCTTTATTACTTTTATTACAAGGGTTTTAGGCTGACTGCTTTCAAATAGAGTTATTTTATTCAAAGTGTCGGTTAAAAAAACTTTTACAGGTTCTGCTTCGGAAAAAAGCTCCCAGTAGGATGAGCCCTTATATTCTTCAGGAGAACTGATTTCCTTTGTAAAAACTCCGATTACACCTTTTGTTGAGTCATCCCAGCTTTGAGGGTCGCTGACAAAATCAGCAAGAGCTTTTGTGCCTGTAAAACAGAACTCAAATCCGCTGGCTGAGTAATCAAAATAACGGATTTTGTCCTTGTCCAAAGTACGGCCATACCATTTAAGCGAATTAAAAGATTCAAAAGGGATAATCATTTATAACCTCCAAAAAAAATGCGCAGTTTGTTTGTCTAACTGCAGAAACAACTGGTACCAATAGAGTAAAAAGAATACATGTTCAGAAGTTTAAAGTCTATAGACTTTTGAGTTTCTTTTTTCTGACCATTTTTTGCGACGCTCTTCCGGAATGGAATCAATGGTAGATTCTTTAAATCCGAGTTTTTCGAACCAGTCGGCGGCCTGGGTGGTCATAATGAAAACTGATTTTGATCCCTGCGATTTAGCCTTTGCAATCAGGGCTTTTATCATTTTGGGACCGATTCCCATGTGAGAAAAGGCTTCGTCTACGGCAACAGCGGCAATTTCGGATTGACCGTCTTTATACATAAAAAGCGATGAGCAGGCGTGGATTGCACTGTCAATTTCGTAGACAATATAATTGGTGAAGGTGTTTTTAAGTTCCTGTTCTGTGCGCGGTAAAAGTTTTCCGTTTTCTACAAAAGGGCGCATTATGGCGAGTACGGATGGAATATCATTCTGTTCCATCTGACGGATTTTTCCATAATTGCTTGTATAAATCATTGTGCCTGAACCGAGGTTTGAGAAGATTTCAGTCGGGAGAACGCCGTCGATTTTTCCGTCAACAAGATGAACTCGGGTAACACCCTTCTGGCAGGCATTTTTTGCAAGATTAAGCAGATTAACAACTTCTTCAGAGCTTTTATTTTCAGTGGATTTGTCCTCTGTGTGATTGTTGAGTTTACCGGCATTTAGCATTATGAAAGTATCAACCTGCTCTAAATCCATGGCTGCAATTTCGCCTGTTTCGTCTAAAGCTACGCCGTCAGGGACTTTGTAAGTGCTTGAATTGAGATTTACATCGTCCATAACAAAGAAAAGCTTGTCGGCTTTAAGTTCTATTGCAATCTGCTGGGCGAGTGTGACGGAAGAAATGTTGTAGGGATGGCCCGCTGAGTTCCAGCCAATACAAGGGAAAATAGGAATAAAGCCTTCGTTTAAAACTGTTTTTAGAGAGCTTGTGTCCAGCTTGTCGATTTCTCCTGCGTTTCCATAATCAAAACCATCGATGATTCCCTTTCCACGGGCTCTTACCCAGTTTCCGATTATTGCAGTTATGTTGTTGGCCGCAAGACTTGTCATAACAGTGTTTGAAACGTCAAAGGCGGCCATTTTTATAAAAGGCATTGCTTCCGGTGGGCAGATTCTGGAATTATCTTTATAGGTCCAGCTGATATTTGCAGAGGAAAGCACCTGGTCAATTCGTGAACGGGCGCCGGGGATAATCAAAACCTGAAGACCAGCCTGGTGCAAAAGAGCTATGTCGCGGATATGTGAAGAAAAGAGGGGAGATGCAATTGTTTTTTCGTCAAGATAAATTACGGTCAACGCATTCTTGAACTTTTGCAAATAGTGAATTACATCTCTGATACTTTCTGCCTTTTTTGTCGTGGATAACATAACTTATTTTATCAATAAAAATGGGCGGTGTAAATGCAGAGGCTGTTATATTGTCATCTGTTCTATTTCAAATCAAAAGTATTCCAAAGTCCCTATGTTCTAAAAACAATGATATCCTTGTCGTCTGTGAACTTTTTCCATTCTGGGAGATCGCTGCCGTCGCAATCTTTGCCGTTTGGATTTCCGCATTTTATAAAGTTGCAGAGATAATTGCACATCTGGCGGGAAACATCATAATATTTTCCTGTGAAAGGACGCCAGCATTTTGCAAGGGTTTCAAACCAGAACCACAAATCTACGGAATGGAATTTTCCAGGATTATCCCAGCCAGGAATGTCCACGTCAAACTGATAGCAGTAGGTTTCTTCTTTTGAAGCATTTTTGGTTGTGATGTTGCGGTACATGTCTATGGCAGTTTTTACGGCATTGATTTTTGGTCCGCCTTCTTTTGGAGCAAAGGTGAATTCATCGCTTGTATAGCCAATCATCATTGGAAGGGTTTTGACTTGATTTTTTTGCAGGGCGGAGAAGAATTCATCTTTTATAAAAAGGTCATCTTTTACTGGCAGCCAGGTTTGAATTGATTTATCGTGACCGCCGTATTCATCCCATTTCTGTCGTAATTCAGCGGTGGTGAATTTCCTCATATCGGCAAGATTTTTTGCCCCGCAGAAGTTGAAGAAATCTTCGCCAAGTTTTTCTGCTTCTTTTAAGGTGCGCGGAGTCATTATGTTGTTACCAGGCATATAGAACATTCCGCTGTTGCAAACTGCTCTTTTATAAATCCCCTGAGTTCCAAAGAGAATCTGATTTAAAACGCTTCCACCACCGGCAGACTGACCACCGATTGTAATATTGTCAGAATCGCCACCAAAAGCTTCAATATTATCTTTGACCCACTGCATAGCCATTCTCTGGTCTAAAAGTCCGTGATTTGCAGGGGCTGATGGATTTTCTTTTGTAATTTCGGGATGGCACATAAATCCAAACATGTTAAGTCGGTAGGCTACAGTGACAACGACAATTCCACGTCGGGCAATTCGCTCACCGTCAAATTCCATTTCGGCAGTAAAGCCCGTCTGGAATCCGCCGCCATGAATCCAAACATAAACAGGAAGTTTTTCCTCGGCGGATTTAGCTGGAGTCCATACATTCAAATAAAGGCAATCTTCGCTCATTGGAATATCTTTGTCAACGGACCATTCGCGGCAATATAAATCATCCGGGTTATAATAAGGAGTTGGCTGAACTGCGATTGGTGCAAAATTCCAGGCTTTTAGAGTTCCTTCCCATTTTTCTACGGGAAGGGGTGCATGAAAACGCAAGTCTCCAACCGGAGCTTTTGCAAATGGAATTCCTTTGAATGCTGTAATTCTTGGATCAGCAGCCGGGATTCCTTCAATTTTTCCAAGTTTTGTATTTACAATTCTAAGCATATTCTATTTTCTCCTTTTTTCATTAAATTTTATTGAATTAAGTGCCTTCCGTCGCTTACGATTTCCAAAGCTGGTGCGGCAAGACTTCCAGGATTTCTGTCAAAACGAAGGGTTGTGATTCCAGTAAAAGGAAAATGCAGCAAGGCACATAAATGAGGAAAAGGTATATTCAGCACGCGTGATAAAAATGCTGTTGATGAGCCACCGTGGCAGAAAAGGGCGTAGGTGTGTTTTTCATCATTCTTGCAGATATTGCGGTAGTAAAGACCTTCGCGTTTATATCCCAGTGATTCAAGCCATTTATCTGACTCTGCCATTATTTTTTTGACATCAATAGTTGCTGTATTTTCCTTAAAGGCCGAAAAAGTTTCCCAATTTGGATCTTGAAGATTGTCACCTTTTTCCATAACCTGATTAGCTATTTCCCAGGGATTATAGTTATCATCCATGTAAAGGGCATCTTCCAGACCGTAGCGGATTTCTTTCATAAAATCTACAATTTCGATTTGTTTTAAGCCCGAAGCTTCTGAAAATGCCTGTGCTGTCTGATAGGCCCGCCCCAAGGGAGATGAAAATATTTTTTCAATTCCTTCATTCATCAATCTTTTTGCTGCAATTTTTGCCTGCTTATGTCCAAGCTCAGTAAGACAATCCAAATCGTAATTTGGCTCGCCATGTCGTACAAAAATAAGTCTCATATATACTCCTGATTTTTTCAAACGGTGATTTTCCCGCTTAATATAGATTTATAATCTGCCAGATTTTTTTGCAAAAGCTGAGGAATGTTTAATTCGTAAGGACAACGTTTTAAGCAAGCCCCACAGTTCATGCATTTTTCGATTTTAAGCATTTCTTCCTGCCAGTAGGGAGTCAGCCAGTTTTGAGAAGGCGCCCGTCTAATCATCTGGCTCATTCTTGCACACTGATTGATTGTGATTCCCACTGTACACGGCGAACAGTAACCACAGCCACGGCAAAAGTCCCCTAAAAGCTCCTTGCGGTCTTTCTTGATGATTTCCTGGATTTGTGGTGTAAGTTCCGGCTCTTTTTGGAAGAAGGATAACCATTCTTCAAGCTCGCTCATCTTTTGGATACCCCAGATTGGAAGCACCTGATACTGACTCATAAAAGCCATACAAGCCTGTGAGTTTGTGAGAAGTCCGCCGGATAATCCCTTCATAGCGAGGAATCCCACCTTGTTTTTGCGGCAACTTTCTACAAGTGCAATGTCACGGTCGGTGGCAAGATAAGAAAAAGGAAATTGAAGGGTCTCGTAGAGTCCGCTTTGAGCAATTTCTTCTGCAATTCCGATTTTATGAGCAGTGATTCCAATATGGCGGATTTTTCCTTCTTTTTTTGCCTGTTCAAGAGCTTCATAAAGTCCTGTTCCATCTCCAGGCCGATAGCATTGTTTTACGCAGTGCAGCTGGTAAATATCAATGTAATCGGTTTTAAGATTATTAAGAGAAGTTTCAAGATCTGATTTTAGTTTTTCTGGAGTTTCGGCCGTTGTTTTTGTAGCTATAAAAATCTTTTGACGGATTGACGGATTCCCGAATGCTTTTCCAAGCTTTTCTTCGCTATCGGAGTAGGCACGGGCGGTATCAAAAAAAATCATTCCACCGTCGTAGGCTCTATGTAAGATATTTACGGCATTTTCCATATCAACACGCTGTATTGGAAGTGCCCCAAAGGCATTCTGCGGACTTGTGATTCCTGTTGATCCAAGGGTAATTGTTTTCATGATTATATTATAGCATATTTTTTGTGGATATGGGTGCCGGTATGATAAATTGTTTGTAATATTTTTAGGATGCAGATGTAAAGTTTTTTTACAATAAGCTAGATTTTCTCACGCCTTTCATCTATTATCCATCTGAGGTTTTTAATGAAGAGATTTTTCATTTTATATATTTTTCTTTCCCTCTTGATATCATGCAGGTCAAATCCAAAACTAGAAAAAGAATCTGATAAAATCCCCTGTAATAACTATCGCCAGGCCATGCGAGATTTTGTTATCAATATTTCAGAAACCGCCCACGAGACAAATCCTGCCTTTATTGTAATTCCGCAAAATGGACAGAATGTTGCATGGGATGATGATGACGCAGAAGATATTTTACCCGATCAAACTTTTTTCAAGGCAATCAACGGAACTGGTCGCGAAGATATTTTTTATGGCATGAATTCTTCCTATGATATTGCTGATGGTACTCTAACACCAACAAATCTTTCTAAAGAAATGCAGGACTTTTGTGATGTTTATACAGCTGCGGGCCTTACCCTTCTTGCCATTGACTACACAAAATCAGATAAAAGTAAAATAAAGGATTCATTTTCTAAAAATGCAGCAAAAGGCTATGTCCCATTTGCCGCAACAGAGCGTGATTTGAGCGTTATTCCTTCTTATGAGCCTTACAACAAAAATGCTGAAAGCATCAATAAATTAAGTGACGCAAAAAACTTTCTTTATCTGATTAATCCTAATCAAAAAGATTTTCCAACAAAAGAAGCTTTTATTTCAGCTCTGGAGCAGACAGATTATGATTTATTCGTGATTGATTTATTCTCTTGTGATCAGGCACTTTCGGCAGATGATATTAGCAGGTTAAAGATTAAGAAAAATGGAGCCCGGCGTCTGGTCATCTGTTACATGAGTATTGGAGAAGCAGAAGATTACCGCTGGTACTGGCAGAAGCAATGGAAAAGCAATCCACCAGACTTTTTATGCTCAGAAAATCCTGAATGGAAAGGCAATTATAAAGTAAAATACTGGTATCCAGACTGGCAGACAATTATTTGTGGTGAAGACAGCTATCTTTCCAAAATTATTCAGGCTGATTTTGATGGCGTTTATCTGGATATTATCGATGCCTTTGAATATTTTGAAGAAAAGTAATTCATAAATGATTCACAAATGATTTACAATGGAATGAACAGGAAGAGGAATGGTGTTTTTCTGTAGTGGATGTTGTGTGGGGGGGGCTTGACGGAAAGTGTCAACCCAAACAATTATTGGATGTTGTTACTAATCTTATAGAAACTGTGGAAAAGGATGACAAAAATGAATAGTGTAATAAAAATCTTGCGTGAACAAAATCATTATACGCAGATGAAGCCGACATTCTCAATGTTGCAATGTTCGGTTTAACTGCTGAAAGAATAGGTGATTTTATTTCAACGGTGAGTTTCTTTTTTAGGGACTCGCTTTCTTGCCCTTTAAACTTCTTTCCGAACTTTGCAAATCTTTCAAATCTTTCAAATAATTCCACAAAAATTTAATTTCGTGATATAATAAACATATCTTCATAAATGGAGGTGAAATTATGCTTGCAGTAAACGGCTATTATGACGGCAACGGCTATGTAACGGAAGGCAATGTAGCTATAAAGACAAATCAAAAAGTAATTATTACAATTCTTGATGATTATGTGCCTGCCAGACCTCATCGCTCACTTTCAGAAATTAAATCATATATGGACAGTTCCAGTAAGTCCATTCCTGAAGGAATTTCTACAGTAGATTATATCCGTCAGCTTAGGGAAGAAGCATGAGTAAAATATATTTTGATACGACTCCTATAATTTATTTTCTTGATGACGAAAAACCTTTTTCGGATAAAATAGCAACATTTATATGCAATCATCAAAACGAGGATGATTTTTATCTTACTTCTACGATAACAGATACAGAATATCTTGTTTTCCCATACAGAACGGAAGCCGAAGAGAAGGTAAAGGCGTATGACAGTTTTTTAAAAGATTTTTATTTTCAGATAATAGAACCAAATCGTGCAATAACAAAAATTGCTGCAAAACTCAGAGCAAAATACAAAGGACTAAAAGGAATGGATGCAATTCATATTGCAACATGCATCTACTATAACTGTGATATTTTTCTTACTAATGATACCCAGCTAAAACAAGTATCTGAAGCCAATATTTTGCTGGTTGATGATATGTAAAAATATCATGAGAATTCTACTTATAGAAAAATGTTTCAGAAATAGCATTGTTTGCAGACTTTGAGGACTCTATTCGAAATAAATATGCTTCTTATTCCGAAATTGATTATATAATCACTAATAATGTTAATAATTTTTAGATAAAAAGAGCCCCTATTGCCCGAAAATCCGATTTCTGATAATATACAGTCTCAGTATGAAAACTGAGTGTATTGTTGACATTATGATTCTCATGGTTAATAAAAGTGTTCATACTATTTGTATTTTGTGATTTCAATGGCGAGTTTCTTTTTTAGGGACTCGCTTTTTTTTACCCGCGTGGTTTTATAGGAGTTAATATAGATGAAAAGAGAAGACATCAAGAAGGTTTTGATTATTGGTTCGGGACCGATTGTGATTGGTCAGGCGTGCGAGTTTGATTATTCGGGAACTCAGGCTTGTAAGGCGCTGCGGGAATTGGGTTATAAGATTGTGCTTGTAAACTCGAATCCGGCAACTATTATGACTGACCCGGTTATGGCAGATGCTACTTATATTGAGCCGCTGAACGTTGAGAGATTGAGTCAGATTATTGAAAAGGAGCGTCCTGATGCTTTGCTCCCGAATCTTGGTGGTCAGACTGGTTTGAATATGGCCATGGAGCTGAACA
>JAEEGH010020406.1_pt1 | contig 13783 bp, 10 predicted proteins | sample 9134181 | NCBI WGS metagenome assembly JAEEGH01 (sample SAMN16246544, study PRJNA631951) | gut metagenome | biome: gut microbiome; feature: rumen; material: DP-attached | host: Bos | place: Iran: Karaj | collected 2018-10
CCTACGGTATAACAATTGCAAGCATAAAGAGCACCCTGAGCAAGCAGAATATGGAGCTTGGCGGCGGTGATATAGAGGGAAGTACCCGTGAGTATCTGGTCCGCACCACAGGTGAGTTCAAGAATGTGGAGGAGATAGCCGAGACTGTAGTGGCTGTCCGGGGTGGGACTCCGATCCATCTTTATGACCTTGGCAAAGTGTTCATGGGACATAAGGATAAGACATCCATCGCATCTGTAAACGGTGTTCCTGGAGTTTATGTTTCAATTCAGCGGGCAACCGGTGCCAATGTAGTGCAGGTGGCCGACGGCCTTTATAAGAAAATCGAGGAGATTAAGGATTACCTCCCAGAGGATATTAACCTTGTCATAATCAGGGACGACAGTACTGAGATCCGTGATACCCTGTCCGAGCTCAGGACCACAATGCTCCAGGGTCTTGGCCTGGTAATCCTGGTTCTCTTCATATTCCTGCGCAGTATCCGCAGTACAATTATCATCAGCATATCGCTGCCTGTGGCAGTTCTTATAACTGTGTTCGCCATGTACCTGTGCGGATTCACTCTGAACATGATGTCCATGACTGGTCTTATCCTGGGACTTGGTATGATTCTGGACGCATCCATAGTTGTGCTTGAGAACGTGTACCAGCACCTGGACAAGGGCGAGGTGGGCAAAGAGGCAGTAATAGTGGGTGCCCACGAGATGATTGCATCCATCACTGCATCCACCATGACCACAGTAGTTGTATTCCTGCCGTTCATCTTCTACAAGAACCAGCTGGAGATGGTAGGGCAGATCCTTACCGACGTAATCTTCACCATCATCATAGCTGTCAGCATAAGCTTGTTTGTGGCTATCTTCCTGGTGCCTGTACTGGCCACCAAATACTTCCCTGTGCGGACCAAGCGCAAGGCAGTAAAAGTGGAGGAGGGTAAGAAAGCGAAAGTACCTTTTGTGGAGCGCTTTAGAAACGGATACCGGGGTGCTGTGCGGTTTGCCATCAAGTTCCGCTATCTGGTGATTATTCTTATAATTGCTGCATTCTGCGGCGGCCTCTATATGCTCTCGAAGACCCGTATCATCTACATGCCTGGAATGACCTCGAACAACGTGACTATCTCTGCCACATTGGCTCCTGGAACCAAGCTGGAGGAAACAGAGAAATTTATGCTGGCCCTTGAGGAGGAAGTGAAGCAGGAGGTCAAGGATTACAAGTACATAATCACAACCTCAGGTTCTGGCACCGCATCTTATTCGGGCGAGATCTCCATAGAGCTCCTGAGCGCCAGCGAGCGTTCCGAGACATTGGAGCAGGTACAGGATAAGCTTCGCAAATACTTCACCAAGTATCCTCAGGCAAAGCTTAACTTCAGCACCCGCCGTGGCGGTTTCTCGTCAACACCTACAATCCAGGTTCAGCTGACCTACGAGGATATAAACAATGTACGCGTGGCTGCTGATGAGATAATGGATTTAATACGGCTCAACATGTCCGATTCTGTCACCAACACAGTGCTTGACCTTACCGAAGGACTCCCACAGGTGGAGGTTGTCATCGACAGACAGAGGGCATACAACTTCGGACTCAGTGTTTCCGAGATAGCTCAGGAAGTAAGAAACTCCATAGAGGGTACAAATGCCACCACCTACCGGGAGTCTGGAAACGAGTATGATGTAATCCTGCGGCTCCAGGAATCAGACCGTCTGCAGATACCTGACCTGAACAAGATTTTCCTTATCTCAAGTTCAGGAAAGAAAATCTATCTTTCCAACGTGGCATCCCTCAAGAAGGGTGTGGGGCCTATGACTATCAGCCGTGACAACAAGCGGCGTATGGCCACTATCCGTGTGGAGTGCTCGGCTACTGCAAAGATGAATGAGGTACAGAACAATATCAAAGTTCTCATGGATGAGAACATGGTGTTCCCGGATGATGTCACCTATACATTCGACGGAGACTGGGTGAATGCGCAGGAGAAGGGAAAATATGTAATCATAATCCTGAGCATGGCCATCATCCTTATCTTCTCGGTAATGGCGGGACAATATGAGTCCTTCAAGAACCCGTTCATCAACATGTTCACTATTCCGCTCCTTGTCATCGGAGTTGCGGGCATCTACTACATAACAGGGCAGTCCTTAAGCCTCTTCAGCGCAATCGGTGTGGTTATGCTGACCGGTATTGTAGTAAACAACGGTATTGTACTGGTGGACTACACAAACCAGCTGCGGGCCAAAGGAATGAGCGTATATGACGCCTGTGTAGAAGCTGCCGCAGCCAGAATCAGGCCTATCCTGATGACCAGCACCACCACAATCTTCGCCATGATGCCTATGGCTTTCTCCCATAAGGAGGGGCCTAACATGACACAGCCTATCGCCCTAACAGTACTGGGCGGTCTTTTGAGTGCAACTCTTATAACGCTGTTCTTTATCCCGATTATGTACTACATATTCAACAAGCGGGCAGACAAGAAAAAGCAGCGGTGAATCTTACTGTTCCGCTCAAAGTCGAAGGGAATTGATTCCGCAGTCATATCCTTGATCTCAAACTCTTTTGAAAGGCTCTCATCCAGCTGGAACTTTCTGTAGTTGGTGGAGAATATGATGATTCCACCGGGAGCCAGGCATCCCTTTGCAAGGATAAGCAGAATGCGGTGGTCCCGTTGTACATCGAAGATATCTTCCCTGCTCTTGGAGTTTGAGAATGTGGGTGGATCTATGAAGATAAGGTCAAACTTTTGCCTTGCTTTCTGGAGAAATGCGATGCAGTCCTCTTTTACAAAGCTATGTTTTGCCGGTTCCAGACCGTTCAGCTGGAAGTTCTTCTTTCCCCAGTCCAGATATGTGGATGATGTGTCCACGCTGGTGGTGCTTACAGCTCTGTTTGCAGCGGCATAAACGCTGGCAGTGCAGGTGTAGGCGAACAGGTTCAGTACTTTTTTACCTTCGCTCATATCGCCGATCATCTTGCGTACCGGCCTGTGATCCAGGAAGATTCCAGTATCCAGATAATCATAAAAGTTCACATAGAACTTGAGGCCGTTCTCCTGCATTATCTCCAGGTGCTCCGACTCGCCGCTCTTGGTGTACTGGTTTGCTCCCTTCTGTTTTTCTCTGCGGCGGATGAATATGTTCTCCCGTGGTGTGTACTGCTCCAGCACCTGAGCCATCTCCCGAACACGCCGTTTTGTTTTTGCCGGGTCTATGTAGGCAGGGGCGGCATACTCCTGCAGGTACATCCACTTGCTCTCGTAGAAGTCGATGGCGGCGGAGTAGTCGGGCAGGTCTGCGTCGTAGATGCGGTAGCTGGTGACACCCTGGCGCTTTGCCAGTTTGCCGAACTGCTTCATGTTCTTTGCCAGCCGGTTTGCGAACATCTGGGCGCTCTCTGAAAGCTCGTGGGTATGCTCCTCGCGGTAAGCGGAGTTTATGGAGAAGACAGCGGAGATACACTCGATGGGGCCGTTGTAGATTTTGTTCACCTTGGAGGCTTTGAGGCCAGTTTTGCGTGCTAGTTCCTCGTCGCCTGTTATGAAGATGCCCTGCCAGCCCTCCAGCCGTTCTTTAAAGATGTTGCCCATGTCGGCATAGAGGAGGCGCAGTGCCTCAATCTCCCCCAGCCGCTCGCCGTAGGGCGGGTTCACCGCTATGAAGCCAGGCTTGTCGCCAGCCTCTGCAGGGATGGATAGTTTATGTATTTCTTTCTTTGCAATGTGTACTTTCTCAAGGAGCTCCGGGTACATGGAGAAGGCCTTGGATACGTTCTTGCGGGCGGCGGTGACTGCGTCGGTGCTGTAGTCGTAGCCGAAGAGGTGGGGCACTGTGCCTATATTTGCCTTTATAGTCTCAAGGGCATCGTGGCGGAGTTCTTCCCAAAGGTCGCCCCGGAATTTCTTCCAGTACTTGAAGCAGAAATAGTTGCGGTCAAAAGCAGGTGGAATCTTGGCTGCCATCATGGCCGCCTCGATTACCAAGGTGCCGGAGCCACACATAGGGTCTATGAATGCGCCGCCCGCTTTTGCCACCTTTTCCCAGCCGCCGCGGTAGAGCAGGGCGGAGGCTGCATTTTCCTTGAGCGGAGCTTCCACATGGGCTATGCGGTAGCCCCTGCGGTGCAGGGAGTTGCCAGCCATATCCAGGCTCACTGTGGCATGGTTCCGCTCTATGTATAAGTTGATGCGGATGTCGGGCTGGCTGGTGTCGATGTCGGGGCGGCTGGCTGTCCTTTCCCGGAAGGTGTCCACTATGGCATCCTTCAGCACCAGCGATAAATATGATGCATTCTTGAAGCTGCCTGTGGAAAGGACTGTATCCACCGCAAAGGTACGTCTTACATCAAAAAGGGAGATCCAGTCATACCGGCGGGCATTCCTGTAGACATCCTTCTCCTGCTGGATATCAAAATCAAAAAGCTTTAGGAGCACCTTTGAGGCTACACGGGACCAAAGACATACCTTGAGCCCTTCTGCTTGGGTGCCAGAGAAGGTGACATTTCCTTTTCCCATTGAATATTTGGCTATTCCCAGAGCCTCCAGCTCCTTGGCTACCAGGCTTTCGTATCCGTTTGCAGATGTGACGGAGAATGTATAGAATTCCATACTCTTACGATACCTTTTTTCCGGCGTATAAACAATAGGCAGTTGTATTTCAGCTGAAATTCTTTTATTCTGATAGCATGGAAAGGAAAAAGGCTGAACTTCTTGCCCCTGCCGGGGATTACGACTGCGCTAAGGCGGCCATTCTGGCTGGAGCAGATGCTGTATACATGGGACTCAAGAAGTTCAATGCCCGGGAGCGCGCCTCAAACCTGGGACTGGAGGAGCTTAAAGAGATAGTCTCTATTGCCCACAGCCACGGAACAAAAATATATGTGACAATGAACACGCTGCTGACCGACAGTGAGCTTTATGAGGCAGTTCAGTGTGCTTCCGAGATTTTTGGAGCAGGGGCTGATGCCCTGATTGTGCAGGATTCCGGCCTTGCCTATGTGCTCCACCAGTATCTGCCGGAACTTGAATTACATGCTTCCACACAGATGACCACACATAACTGCCTGCAAGTTGACTTCCTCGAGAAGCTTGGGATAAAGAATGTGAACTTTGCCCGGGAACTTTCTGCCGAGGAGTTGGAACCGATAATCGCATACACAAAAAAGAAGGGGATAAAGACCGAGATTTTTGTCCACGGCGCCTACTGCATTTCCTGTTCAGGAATCTGCTACATGAGTTCTTTTATTTCATCCCAGGCAGGGAACCGTGGCAAGTGTCTACAGCCCTGCAGAAGACGTTACAGTTTGACACCCCATGGGGAGAAGAGCTACTTCTTCAGTTTAAAGGATAACAATGCGCTGGCCAATTTGGACAAAATAAGGGAGCTTGGGGCTGATGCCCTAAAGATTGAGGGGCGGATTAAGAACTATGGCTATGTGCACACTACAGTTTCGGCTTACCGCCACGCGTTGGATGGGGCTGGTCAGGAAGATGATGTGAACCAGGTGTTCAACCGGGGCTTTACCACTGGCTACTTTGACAGCTGTATCAGCCCAGATATGTTCGTGGAGTCGCCCCTGGACCAGTCCATGGTCCAGGCTGGCACAGTGCTCTCTTATACCGCCGACCGGCAGGAGCTGGCGGTGGCGCTGGAGAAGGATATTGTGGAAGAGGGAAGCCGGATAAGCATCTACACTCCGGAGAACAGCTTTATATGCAGCGCCATAGTGGACCGCGTGCTGGGGCGTGGGGTCTATCATGTGGTGATAGAGAACCTGCTCCACGGGAAGATATTGAAAGGGCAGATTGTGGCACTGTTGCCCCAGCCTCAGCGGATGCAGGCCCTGGCCCGCCAGCTCGCGGAGCTGAAGCCTGTGCCAGCCGTAGTTGACGCCGAGGTGTTTGCCGCCCGGGGCGAGCCGCTGAAAGCGGTGTTCAGTTGCAACGGCCGGAAGGCCGAAGTTTATAGCGAAGCCCCGATGGAGCCGGCGCAAAACAGGGGCCTCTCGGCGGAGGGCATCCGAGCCCAGTTCCAGAAAACTGGCGATGCGCTCTGTACCCTGGGTGCATTGACCTGCCACGGCCTCGAGGAGCCCCTGTTCCTCCCGGTTAAGGAGCTTAACCGGGTGCGGCGCACAGCGCTGGAGGCGCTTTTCGCCGCGGCGCCGGAGCCACAGTTGCCGCACCTTGCTTACCAGCCCCACACTCAGAAATCGCTTTCCGTGCTGGTCTCCACTCAGGAGGACGCAGACCTCTTTGCTGGCCGGTGCGACACTGTGTTTGCCGAATGGTTGCCGAACTGCGCTCTTAAACTTGGTAAAAACATATACCCATGGATTCCCGCATTCATAGAGGATACAGCCGTTCCGGACTACCTGGCCATGCTTGATACCAAGCCTGCCCTGGTAGTTTCTGACAACGTGGGTCTCGGCCTTGAGGCCTCGCGCCGGGGCATACCTTGGATTGCAGGTCCTATGCTGAACAGCTCAAACAGCTACACCCTGCAGGCCTACCGCACCCTGTGCGGCGCAAGCGGTGCATTCCTCTCCACAGAGCTCAACAAGGAGCAGCTTGCCCAGATCTCGGCTCCGGCCGATTTCAAGCTCTTCCTGCAGGTCTTTGGTCCCATCACTATGATGACAACACGGCAGTGCCTCCTGGCCTCCGCCGGCCGATGCCGCAGCGGCCGTAACCGCTTCACCGAGCAGTGCAGGGCCTGCAGCGGTGTTGAAACTTTCTACGATGAGAAGGAGATACCGTTCCACATAGTAAAGAGCCCCGGCTACATTAATCGGGTATTCAACGATGCGCTCCTCTATATCCCCGAGGCCGTGAACCAGGCGGCTGCCGATAGCTTCCTCCTGGACTTCCGCTCGCTTCCATTCATGCATCTGAGTGCGGATGACAAGCTGGCAATCTTCGACTGCTTCAATGGCGACCGCAGTGCCCAGGAACGCGCAAAGGCAGTTGCCGGCTCTATAACCCGTGGCAACTGGCTCCGCGGCTTTTAACCACTTCATTTGACGCCGGGGGCTACAATATAAAAACGCAAACAAACAGCATCACTGCGGTAGAGTCTACCAGAGGCATTGCGCTCTGCAGCAACAAGGCTGTCACCCTGAACCCAAAAGAAACAAGTTCAGGGTGACATGGGCTTGTCTGCAGGGTACGCACTCTGCCGATGGTAGACTATACAAGCAGGGGTGTCTTATTGCTTGGTTGTATTATTTCTTTTTTTATATTATAGTCCCTGTAGGAGAGTGTATGCAGAAGGTTATTTTCCCGGGGTCCTTCGACCCTGTCACAAACGGACATCTCAACGTAATAGACCGGGCCACCAAGCTCTTTGACAAGGTGGAGGTCGTTATCTCGGTCAACCCGCAGAAGCAATATCTCTTCTCGGTGGAGGAGCGCTTTGACATGATGGAGAAGCTCACATCCCACTATGACAATGTCCACATTTCTGTATGGGACAAGTTGATTGTAGACTTTGCCAAAAAGATAGACACCTTCCTGATCATCCGTGGCGTCCGCTCAATCACCGACTTCACCTACGAGTTTGAGCTCTCCCTCATGAACCACGGCCTTGATAACCGGATCGAGACCCTCTATATGCCCACCGACTCCAAGTACTCATTACTCAAGTCATCGGCAATAAAGGAGCTGGCTTACTTCGGCGGAAATATCTCCAAAATGGTGCCTCCGTTGGTGGAGGAAGCCCTCAAGGCAAAATTTAACAAGGGTTCTTGACAATCTATCCCTATTTATTTTAAATTATACAATGCATAATTATTATTATGGAAATATAATTTTTGGTTATAAGAGGTAAATAAAATGGCTGTACCTAAAAGAAAGCCTTCAAAAGCAAGAAGTAGAAGAAGAGAAGCAATAAACATGCGGCTGGAAAGCCCAGCTTTGACAGAATGTCCAACCTGTGGAAACAAGGTTGCACGGCATCAGGTTTGTCCAAAATGTGGTTTCTATAAAGGCAAACAGTACATCGACGTAGAAGAGATGGCATAAGGAGAACCTCATGGACGAAGTATTTGAGAAAGTAAAGAAGATTATCGCTGAAAAGCTTGATATCGAAGAGGATAAGATTACAATGGAAGCTTCCTTCCGCCAGGACCTGGGAGCTGACAGCCTTGACACCTACGAACTCATCTACGCCCTTGAGGAGGAGATGGGAATCCAGATTCCAGACGAGAAAGCCAACGAATTTGAGACAGTAGGCAACGCTGTAGAATTCATTAAATCAGTTGCAAAATAAGTTTTTCCGTGTTTAATTTTCAAAAGAAAATTGCTGTAAAAGCTCCCCGGATCGATTCAAAGAGAAAAAGGGAGCTTTTGTTATTTCAAAGCCAGGTTGGACTTGATTTCATCAACCTGGATCTTCTCAATCTTGCATTCTGCCACCGCTCCTATGTGAACGAGAGCTCAGAGGACATTAATAATAACGAGAAACTGGAGTTCCTGGGCGACTCTGTGCTGGGGCTCATCACCAGCGAATATCTCTATCTGAACCTGAAGGACAAGGCCGAGGGCGACATGGCCCGGATCAAATCCTTTGTGGTCAGTGAGGCATCCTTAAGCAAGATTGCAAAGGCTATCCGCATAGATAATTTCATCCTTATCGGGAAGGGTGAGGAATACTCAGGAGGCCGCTCCAAGAAGGCTATTCTGGCCGACTGCATGGAGGCTCTTATCGGCGCCTACTACCTGGATTCCGGGTTCAAGCCGGTGCAGGAATTTGTCCTCAGCTATCTGGTGCCCGAGATAATGAATGTGCTGGAGAACAAGCACGAGCAGGACTACAAGACACTGCTCCAGGAGTATGTTCAGAAGGCATATAAGACCTGTCCTAAATATAAACTTGTGAAGAAGACTGGACCTGACCACGACAAGACATTCCTGGTTGAGGTTGTGATCAAGGACGAGGTTTTCGGACCGGGCGAGGGGAAGAACAAGAAGACTGCCGAGCAGCATGCTGCCCATATCGCTTACGAAGAGTTCAAGAAAAGAGATTCCGAATAATTATTTTTTCAGGAAATTGTGGGACTGAGGCATCCGTCTCTCAAGCTCTGCCATCTGACCTGCCACCTTCTTTATCTCATCCTTAAGAATGAAGATGCAGTCGGTCTTCTGTGCCTTGCCGGTAACAATATCCTCGGCCAGTGAATGGCAGGTTGGTGCACCGCAGGATCCGCAGTCAAGGCCAGGGAGCTCCGCATCTATCTTGTCGATCTCGTCCATCATCTTGATAGCTTCGGACATATTCTCGCTGAGCTTGAGGACAGGGTGGGAATAGATTTCCTTAGTCCAGGATATATCGAATTCGGTGAGCTGGTCGGAGTCCTTGATTCCCCGGTTCTCGCAGGCCATGCTGTACCGCTTAAGTCTTGAGCGGGCAATGAAGGGGTTCTCCACTGCCAGTGTACCGCCTACGCAGCCGCCAGGACAGGCCATTGCTTCGATGAACTCAATGTGGTTGAAGTCCTCGCTCTCTATCTGCTCCAGCACCTTGATTACATTGTCGATGCCGTCCACCGAGATACTCTTCTTGGAGTTCACAGCCTCGCTCTCGCCATCGCTGTGTCCCCATCCTATTCCCAGGCTGGAGGCCTTTGAAAGGTGCTCCGGCTTGTCGATGGTCTTTATGATCTTGCGAAGTGCAGGGTAGATATCTTTCTGTGCAATTACGCCGTCCACCTCGGACTTCTCATTTCCTAATGGAACCCGCACGCTGGTAACCTTTGCAGGACATGGGGAGATGAAGAATACACCAAGGCCGCGCTTGTCGGGGTAGATCTGGTTCTTAACGATGCGCGCCGCAATCTCCATAGGTGTCTGGATTTTTATTACGTGCTCGATAAGGCTTGGAAACCGCACCTGGATAAGGCGCACCACAGCAGGGCAGGATGAGGATATCATTGGGCGCGGAGTCTTCACTTTTTCAAGGAGCTCAGCTGTGGCAAGAGTTGCGATCTCGGCTGCGCTTGCCACCTCGTACACATCATCAAAACCGAATTTTTTCAGGGCTGTGAGCACTGTATCTATAGGAACATTCTTGAACTGAGCGTAGAAGCTTGGTGCTGGCAGAGCCACCTTGAAGGTGAACTTGTTCATCATGTCCAGAGGGTCGCTGACTGCCTTCTTGGCGTGGGATGGACAGGTTCTGATGCACTGTCCGCAGTCGATGCACCGGTTGGAGATGATCATGGCCTTGCCGTCCCGCACACGGATAGCCTCGGTAGGGCAATGGGAGATGCAGTTTGTGCATCCTTTGCAGAGATCTTTATCCAATGTTACGGAATGTAAGTACTCTTCGCTCATTCTGTCATCCTATCTTTATCATTATCTTGACGGTGGTTCCCTCTCCAGGGACAGTGTGGATCTCCATGTGGTCCGAGTTCCTCTGGATGTTAGGCAGACCCATACCTGCGCCGAAGCCCATCTCTCGGATAGCGTCGGTGGCAGTGGAGTAGCCTTCCTGCATAGCCAGGTTCACGTCGGCAATACCAGGGCCGTGGTCAGTAAGCTCGCAGTTTATCTCGGTAGGGGTGACATCTATAGTAATATCACCTCCGCCACCATGGATGACCATGTTGATCTCGGCCTCGTAAAGGGCTACAACTGTCCGCTTTATGATGGAGTTGTCAACACCGATCTGCTGAAGTTTCTTCTTAAGTGTGCTGGATGCGATTCCAGCCATGTCCATGTCATCGCCTGGTATAGAAAAATTAAGCTGCATAAATCACCAACATTACAATTATAACAGTAATTGGGATAAAATACAACAATAATTGTATATAGAGCGGTTTCTTGAGCTGGATAGGCCTGAAAACAGTGGGTTTTGCCTTGCCTACGCCCCTTATTTCCAGCGCCATTGCCAGGGTAGGGATGTTCTTCACGGCCTGAATCAGAACCGATGCCAGTACAGGGAGAATGGAACGGAAACGGGCAATGAAGTTCCATCTGCTTATCTTCGGACAGTTCTCTGTGTAGCGCAGTTTGTGGGCATCCTCGGCATCGTGGTAGGTGTCCAGGAGCAGAGGGATGTAGCTGGTGGAGATGGATATGATGAGGGCAAGCCGGTAGGGCATGCCGAAGAAGCGCAGTGTCTGTATGAACTCGTCCGGGTCGGTTGTCTTGAAGTAGAGGAAGAAGAGTGCTGTTATGCCGATGAACCTCAGGATGATGCGTCCAGTCTCCTCAATTCCCGAGAAGAGAGGTGTGAGGATTGCAGTCAGGATCAAGAGCGGCAGAATAAGCTTGAACACCGACAGGAACTGTCTCCAGCCGCAGGTGATGAATCCTGTTGCAAGCACCGGGATAAGCAGAAGCACATATCGGATGAGGGGCAGGGGACAGAAAAAGGCCACGGTGTAGATAATCATAAGTATGAGCTTTAAGCGGGGGTCGGCCTGATAGAGGAAGGATTTTCTCATAGAGCCCCCATCCTGTAGATATTGTCTGCAACCAAGGCCGCCAGCTGTATGTCGTGGGTTATTATAAGTATGGCCGGGTTCGCAGGTGACTTTTTGAAGGCCTCTACAATCTCACGGTATTCCTTGGAGGAGATGCCGGAGTCGGCCTCATCTATGATTACTATTTTCTTTTCCAGGAGCCAGTAGATGGCGGCCTGCAGCTTCTTCCGCTGGCCGTAGCTCATTAGGACGGGCGGAGCGTCTGGGTGCTCTATGCCGAATATTTCTATTGCTTCCTGTACTTTCTGCTTTATCAGGGCGCCATCCAGCTTCTGCAGCCTGAGGCCGTATTCCAGCTCAGCCCGGGCTGTGGGGAGGAAGAGCTGGTAGTCTGGGTTCTGGAACAGGTAGGAGCAGCTGCGGTTAAGGCGCTCAGCCGAAGCCGCCTCTCCCCCCAGCCGGACCTCGCCCGCTGCCGGCTTTAAAAGCCCTGCGATTATGTGGGACAGGGTTGATTTGCCGCAGCCGTTGGTGCCGATAACCGCAGTGGTCTTCCCCTGAGCCAGGGCAAAATGCTCCACGTTCAGGGCAAAATCGGAGTCGTCGTCGGGGTAGACGAAGCGCAGCCCCTCGACTTCTAAAATTGGGTTTTCAAAACTTTTGGCCTCCAGAGCCCGCAGGGCTTCCTCATCCGGCAGCGGTGCATCCAGGCAGAAGCCCCCCTCCTTCACAGCACGGGCAAACTCAGGACCCGAACCAGCGGGAAACTCCCTCAGGGAGCCGCCGGTGTAGACGAAGAAGGTGTCGGCATACTTTTTATACACATCCAGCATCTTGGCTGTGAGTATTAGTATAGTTTTCCCGCTGGCCTTGAGGAAGGCGAGAATCTCCTCCCGCCCCCTTATGTCGATTTCCTCCAGCGTCTCGTCCAGGATCCACAGATCCGGGGCGGTGGCGCACAGTACGCTGACCAGGAGCCGCCGCTTCTCGCCGCCCGAGAGGTGGATGGGCTTCTTGAAACGCAGATACTCTATCCCGGTCTTCTGAAAGGCGTCATCGGTGCGGCGCCCTATCTCCTCCCGGGGCAGGCCGGCGGCCTCCAGCGGGAACACCACCTCTTTCTCGGCAGTGCTGCAGAACAGCTGTTCGTCGGGGTTCTGGAACACAATGCCGGTCTGGCCCTGCTTCTCGATTGTGCCCGAGAGCTGGCCGCCGGTGTAGGCCGGCACAAGGCCGGTGAGTATGCGGGACAGTGTGGTTTTTCCTGCGCCGGGCAGGGCCAGGAACAGGTTCAGGCTCCCTTTCTCAAGCTCAAAGGAGAGACCGTTGAAAAGAGGGCTGCTCTCCAGGCCTTGATATGAGGGATATTGGAATGAAAGATTTTTTACAGAAAGGATGGCTGCCATAGTATCAGAGCTTGTTTTTCAGGCTCTGCTCCATCAGACTCACCACATCCTTGAAGGTCTGCTGGTTCTTTTCGTTGATGTTCATCAGGCACCGGTGGGCATCCAGCATCATGATGGTCTTGTCCTTCTTCTCGAATTTTTCGGGATCAATCTCGCCGAAGATATCATCAAGATTCGACTTATCCTCAACTAAATTGAACACCTGGTCAAAACCTAAGCCCTGCAGGGACTGGTTCACATCTTTAGAGGTTGAATAAATAGTGGTCTTACTGCCGTTTTTATCCAGCATAAACTGGGCTATCTTAGCCAGAAAACCTAAGTTTGTGCTGTCCAGGAAAGTGGCCTCGGTCAGGTCTATGACAATAGATTCAACATGGTCGGCATGGGCAATAAAATCATCCAGGAATGTGTCAAAATGGCCACATGATGTGTATTTGAGCACGCCAGTGAGTTTGAAGTAAACTTTATTGCCATCTTTTGCAAAATAGTAGTTTCCCATCTGAACTCCCTACTTCCTGATAAGCATGAATGTCACATCATCCGGCAGGCTGTCGTGCTGCCTGATTTTGAAACTTTCTATAAGTTTCTCAAGGGAATCCCCATTCTTTGCAAGTTCTGACAGGATCCTGCCGTTCTTTGCCTCAAGATCTTTCTCTTCCAGGATATCCAAGAGGCCGTCAGATGTAAGGAACATTGAGAAGTGCTGGGGCAGCTGGATTTCCTTTGCCTGTATAACCGGAGTCTTGAAAAGCCCTATGGGAGTTCCCTTGTCTGACAGAAACTCTCCTTTCCCTTCCGAAACCATTGCCGGATAAGGGAACTGGCCGCAGTTGGCGTAGTTAAGGGTGTTATTCTCCATATCTATGATGCCATAGAAGATAGTCAGGTATTTGCCCAGGTTTTCCCGGAGCAGTATGCTGTTCATCCTGATGCATATCTCCTGAGGATTGAGAACA
>JAEEGH010020408.1_pt1 | contig 13782 bp, 10 predicted proteins | sample 9134181 | NCBI WGS metagenome assembly JAEEGH01 (sample SAMN16246544, study PRJNA631951) | gut metagenome | biome: gut microbiome; feature: rumen; material: DP-attached | host: Bos | place: Iran: Karaj | collected 2018-10
CGCCGCCCATGTAGCGGACAGTCATCTTACCGGTGTTGTTTCGACCGCCGGTAGAACGCTTACCGTAAACGAGAGACTTCTCTGGCACGGATGCAGTAATATCCTCGAACGTGCCAATAACCTTGTGTCTTTGACCCGGAGTAACGGGCTTTAATTTACGTACTGCCATTTCTTATTATTGAATATTGCTATAAAAATCAATGCTGTCGCCCTCCTTAAGAGTAACGATTGCCTTCTTGAACGCATTCTTCTGACCTCTCACGAGACCTGCCTTGGTATAGCGGCTTGAACGCTTACCGGCATAGCGAATGGTGTTCACACTCTCTACTGTAACGTTGTACAGGCCCTCAATCTCCTTGGCGATCTCCACCTTGTTAGCCTGGGGCTTCACGATGAAGCCGTACTTGGCGTGGGCCTTCTTCGTTACCATCTCACCACGGTTCTTACCGGTCTTGGCCTTGAAAGTCCTTTCGGTAGAAGACTTCTCCGTGATGTTGGTCATTTTCTCTGTAATCAGAGGCTTTATAATAAAACTCATCGTAATTTACTATTTGACTATTTACTATTTACTATTTAACCCAACACACCATCAATGGCCTTCAGAGAATTCTCGGTAATAACCATCACGTCAGCATTCAGCACCTTATAGGTATTGACATTGGCTGCGATGATGCACTCTGCCTTCTGCAGGTTGCGAGCCGACAGATACACATTCTTATTAGACTCGGGCAGCACCACCAGCACCTTCTTGCCGTCAACCTTCAGGTTCTGGGCCAGGCTGATGAACTCCTTCGTCTTGGGAGCCTCGAACTGGAAGTCCTCAACAACGATGATGGCGTTCTCCTGAGCCTTGTACGACAGAGCCGAACGGCGAGCCAGCTGCTTCACCTTCTTGTTCAGCTTGAAACCGTAGTCGCGTGGTGTAGGACCGAACACGCGGCCACCACCCTTCAGCAGAGGTGAGTTGATATCACCATGACGAGCACCGCCGCCGCCCTTCTGGCGACCCAGCTTGCGGGTAGAACCGGCATGCTCAGAGCGCTCCTTAGCCTTTGCGGTACCCTGGCGCTGGTTAGCGAGATACTGCTTTACATCCAGATAAATCACATGGTCGTTAGGCTCAATGCCGAAGATAGCATCGTTCAACGTAACCTTACGTCCGGTCTCCTGACCTTTGATATTCAATACGTTAATTTCCATAGCTTACTTCTTAATTAAAACAGTTGAACCATTACAACCAGCGCAGCTACCCTTCACAAGAATGAGGTTGTGCTCTGGAATCACCTTTAACACACGTAAGTTCTGCGTTGTCACGCGGTCGCCACCCATCTGGCCACCCATGCGCATACCTTTGAACACCTTGGCGGGATAAGAACAAGCACCGATAGAACCGGGCTTACGCAGACGGTCGTCCTGACCGTGGGTGCTCTGACCGACACCACCGAAACCGTGGCGCTTTACTACACCCTGGAAACCCTTACCCTTCGAGGTACCAACAACGTCGACAAACTCTGCATCACTGAAGAGGTCGACAGTAATTGTGTCACCGAGGTTATGCTCCTCGTCAAACTTGAACTCGGCCAAGTGGGCCTTTGGTGTTGTACCTGCCTTCTTGAAGATACCCATCATTGGCTTGGTGGTGTTCTTTTCTTTCTTCTCACCAAAGGCCAACTGAAGGGCGGTGTAACCGTCCTTCTCGACGGTCTTCACCTGTGTAACAACACAAGGACCAGCTTCGATAACAGTGCACGGCACATTCTTACCGTCGGCACTGAAAACGGATGTCATTCCGATTTTTCTTCCAATTAATCCTGGCATTTCAGTTTAAAATTTAAATAAAATAATGTTGTTTTGAATATATTCTCTCTTTTTAAGTGCTCTTCCGCTCCTCCTTTGCCCACAAACGCACTTAAAAAGAAACGCACTCACTTCTTCTCAAACAGAAGGTTAAGTCGCTCTGTTTCAGTGTATTGTTAGCTCACGAGCCAGCGCAATACGCACTTTAGCGGCTGCAAAGATACACATTATTTATAAACTACACAATACGAATAGTCTATAAATTAATATTTTTTAAGATGATTTAAGACTCTAAAATCGTATTGGCTATCTTATCGACGTTCATGCTGCGGGCACTGGCGTCGAAGATGTCCTTATAGAGTCCACCCTGCCTGTAGACCTCCTGCGGCGTTCCCGCCTGCACCACCCGACCCTGTTGCAACACGTAGATGCGGTCGGCGTCAATGATCTGTCCGATATTGTGCGAGATGATAATCACCGTCCTGCCCTGCTTGATGGCGTCGATACTCGCCTTGATTTGTTCGGTGGCGATAGCATCAAGGCTGGCCGTAGGCTCATCTAAAAATATAATAGGTGGATTCTTGATAAACATGCGCGCTATGGCGATGCGTTGCTGCTGCCCGCCACTCAGCTGCAGGGCCATCGTGTCGAAGCCATGCGGCAACTGCACGATCTGGTCGTAGATGTATGCCTGCTGCGCTGCCCTGACCACATCCTCGTGGGTGGCCTGCGGACAACCGTATTTGATATTCTCCTCGATGGTGCCGTCGAAGATATGGTTCTTCTGCAACACCAGTCCGACATTCTCGCGCAGCCATTCCGTGTTCCACTCCTTCAGCGACACACCGTCCAGCTCGATGCTACCCTCCTGCGGCTCGTAGAACTTGTCCAGCAGGTTCACAATGGTACTCTTACCCGCGCCGCTCAGACCCACTAGGGCCGTAATCTTGCCGCTCTCGATGTGCATCGACACATCCCACAGTGCCTGCGTGCCGTTCGAGTAGGTGAAGTCTACACCCTTCAGTTCGAAGTCACCCCTTACCGTCTCCGGCTTGTGCGTACCCGTGGTTTCCACCTCGTCGTCGGCGTGCAGGATGCCAAAGAATCCCTCGGCATAGATCAGCGCGTCGTTCATGTCGTCGTAGATGCGGTGCAACTGTCGGATGGGTGCGCTGACATTGGCAAACAACATCACGTGGTACATAATCTTACCGATCGACATGCCCGGGTACTCAATCAGCACCAGGTACGCCGTTAATATAATAATAAGTACGGTACCAATCTGTTCCAGGAAGCTCTTCAGTCCGTTGAACATATAACTCTGCTTGCGCGTATTCAGCTGCAGACCCGTCATCTGGCGCTGGATGGCAGCCTGACGGTCGGCCTCAATCTGTTCGCGGTTGAACGACTTGATGACACTGATGCTCTCCAGGATATTCAGGATGCCCTGACTCACCGCCTGGTGTGAACCGAAGATGCCACGCCGTCCGCCTTTCATGCGCGACGCCTGCACGTAGGTCACCCAGAAGTACAGCGGCACGATGCACAGTGCCACGAGTCCCACAAACACGTTAGCCATAAACATCAGTGCCAATGCCAGCACGGCACTCGTAAACAGCGGCAGGATTTCAATGAAGAAGTTGTTCACCGTGTTCGACAGACTCATGATACCGCGGTCGATGCGCGACTGCAGCTTACCCGTCTCGTTGCCCTCGCTGGTGAAGAACGCCATACGGAACGACAGAATCCGATCCACCACGCGCAACGACAGGTCGCGACTCACCAGAATCCTCATCCGCTCGCCGTAGTAGCGCTGGAAAAAGGTCACCACAGCACCCACCACCTCCTTGCCCAGTAGCACGATGGTGATAATGGTCAGAATCTTCACCGCCTCGCCCCAGGCAAAGCCACCCTCGCGCTGTATCAGGGCATTGATGGCATCCACCGCACGGTCCAACACCACAGCATTCACCTGTGCCATCAGCGATCCCACAAGCGTCAATACCAGTGTCAGCGTGATGAGCCACCGGTAGGGCAGCACAAACGGCAGGATATTCTTCAACAGCGACCAGATGGTCATCCGCCCTTTATTATCATCCATCTTACCTCTTACTTCTTCCATCTTACATCTCTTTATCGTCTGCAAAAATACACATATTTTCGGAATTCACCAAAATAAATTTGATTTTATCGGAATAATACACTACCTTTGCACCATATTATATATATAACGACAGATAACAATGAAGAAGGCGATTTGGACGATAGTCATTATTCTGGTCATAGTGGTTGCGGCTGTTTTCGGGAGCAGCATCTTCATGCTCCACTATTCCCTGGATCCCGACCCCAGCCGCGCCGACACGGCACTCTGCTACCAGCGGCTGTTCAACACCTATCCCGAGACGCGCCCGTGGATCGACAGTCTCAGACGGGCCAATGCCCTGCGCGACACCTTTGTGACGACGCCTACCGGCGAGCGCCACCACGCGCTATACGTCAACCGGGGGAGCCAGAAGACCGCTCTAATCATTCATGGCTGGCGCGACTGTTCCATCGACTTCCTCTTTCTGGCACGCCTCTACGAACACGAGTTGGGTTACAACATCGTCATGCCCGACCTCCACGCCCACGGCCTCAGCGAGGGCGATATGATCCAGATGGGGTGTCTCGACCGCAAGGATGCCGTCCACTGGCTCACCGTGTTCCAGACCGACACGATGGTCGTTCATGGGGTCTCGATGGGTGGAGCCACCACCATGATGACGTCTGCCGAGCCACTGCCCCCTGGCATCCGCGACATCCATTTCGTCGACGACTGCGGCTACACCAGCGTCTGGGACGAGTTCTCGGGCGAGATACAAAACCAGTTCGGTTTGCCGCCCTTCCCCCTGATGTACACTACCAACCTGCTGTGCAAGTTGTGGCTGGACTGGAGCTTCAACGAGGCCTCAGCCCTTGATGCCGTCCGCCGCTCGCCCCACCCCATGCTGTTCATTCACGGCAGCGCCGACACCTTCGTCCCCACCGCGATGGTCCACCGCCTCTATGCCGCCAAACCATCGAAGAAAACCCTCTGGATTGCCCCCGACGCCAGACACGCCGAGTCCTACCTGATGCACAAAGACGAATACCTCCATCGCCTCCGCGACTTCCTAAGCAACAAAGAGCCCCGAACGAAATAATTTTTTCGCCGAACGGAATTAATTTTTCGCCGAACGGAATAAAATTTTCTCTGGCAGAAAAAAAATAATTTTTGTCTTTTGCTACCATGCTACCATGAATCTTTGGGAGTGTCTTTATTTAGAGACGATTCCAATATGGCAGCAAGTGTGGTAGCATGGCAGCAAAAGGCGAAAAACACCCAAAAAAACAACCCAAAACCGACCGAAAGCAAGAAAAAACATGCCAAAACGTTTGGAAATCGTTCATTTTTTTTGTATCTTTGCATCGATAATAATAACTAACATAAATAATGAAAAACATGAAACTGACATTTGTACTCAGAGACAAGAAAAATGCACTGAAGCTCTCGACAAAGACTATGGAGCGCTTCATCGAACGTATCAAGACCGACACCAAGGACGGCATCGTCGCCCGCCGGCGCAGACAGCTAAGCTATGGACCCGATGTTGACGGATTCGACAGCCAGTATCCCTCACACTTGGTCTATCCTTCCGCAGTATTCGAAAAGGACGACAACGACAACCTCCGCATGAAAACCTTCAACGGCGTGGTAGCGCTGACGGTGGACGGCCTTGAGAATGAAGAGGACATAGAATCCGTCAAGCGTGCGGCGCGGATTCTGCACTATACCCTGGCCGCCTTCACCGGACCGTCAGCACATGAGGTCATCATCCTGGTAAGAATCGAAACGTCAGAGACGTCCACAATAACCCAGCCTTATTCAGAAATAACCCAGCCTTATTCAGAAATAAGTGGCACTTATTCAAAAATAAGCGGTCCTTATTCGGAAATAAGTGGCTCTTATCTGACGGAGGAAGAAGCCAATGCGCTTTGTCAGGAAGGGCACCACCTGGCCGCCACACTCTACCAGTCCATCATGCCGAAAGCCATCCGAAGGGAATCGGCATCAGTGAGGAGTTGCTTCCGCATGCCGTTAGACGCGTCGCCCTATTACAACCCCAAGGCAGTGGCGCTGCCCGTCAGCGCGAAACCCGTAATGGCGGAGCCGGCGTCTGTCACCGCCATCTTACCCACCGCCGACTCTACAGACGAGGAATCGCAGGAGGTGAGCCGCAAGACACGGCAACTGATGGATTTCCTGAATGCGCACTACCAGTTCCGCTACAACACCATCATGGGCTATACGGAATACAAGGACAACAGGTATCCCTACCTGGAATGGCGTCCTTTGGACAGCCGGGCCATGAAGGGCATGACCATGATGGTGCGCCTCGGCGGCATCGATGCCCGCGACAACGACGTGCGCCGATATGTGCAGTCGGACATGATCCACGTCTACGACCCCGTCAGCGACTACCTGTGGGAGCAGTACTACAAGTGGGACGGCAAGGACCACATCCGGCGTCTGGCCCGCACCGTGCCCACGAAAAATCCACACTGGGAGGAATGGTTCTACACCTGGTTCCTCGGTATGGTACACCAGTGGCAGGTAGGCAGCATGGCCAAGTACGGCAACCAAGCCGTACCATTGCTCATTTCCTCGCAGGGCTGGAACAAGACCACTTTCTGCGAACAGTTGCTGCCCCCTGAACTACGTTTCGGCTATACAGGCAATCTGCAAATAGACGACAAGAAACAGGTCTTGCAGCAGATGGCGCAGATGCTGCTCATCAACCTCGACGAGTTCAACCAGATTTCACCCCGCACACAGCAGGGATTCCTGAAGAACATCATCACCCTCTCGTCCATCAAAATCAAGCGTCCCTACGGCCGGCATGTCGAGGACTTCCCGCGACGCGCCTCGTTCATCGCCACCACCAATCAGGCAGATGTGCTGGCCGACCCGTCTGGCAGCCGCCGGTTCCTCAGCGTGGAACTCACCGCCCCCATCGACGTCAGCACGCCGCCCAACTACGAACAGCTCTACGCCCAGGCCATGCACGCCCTTCACAAAGCCCACGAACGCTACTACTTCGGCCCGGAAGAGACGCAGCAGATTGTAGAATGGAACAAGAGATTCAGCATAAAGACCGCCGCCGAGCAGTTCTTCCTCGACTATTTCGAACCCGCCGACGACGAGACGGAAGGCGAATGGATCAGCGCCTCGGCCATCTTCAGCTTCCTGAAGGAGAAAGTCGGTGTCAGCCTCCTGAAACCTGCCAACGTCGCATCCTTCGGACGCAGGCTCGCCAACATCCCCGGGCTGAAAAAACGCGTAACATGCAGTAATTCGCTCTATCTGCTGAAGCGAAAACAGCCATAACAGCCATCTTGCTACCATGCTACCATAACTGCTACCATATCGGAACAACCTTTAAACAAAGAACTTCCGAAAGATTTATGGTAGCATGGTAGCAAAATCGCACAAAAAATTTTTCCGACAACTATTAATCTCCGCAACTGCTACTATTAATTCCCACAATTGCTACTATTAATGCTAGCAATTACCACTATTAAATGACAAAAAACGGACTAGAATTTGGTCAGTTCGATTTTTTTTCGTACCTTCGCGGCCGAATTCAAGGGGTGCTCACGGTTGTGGGCTGAGATGATACCCTTCAGAACCTGATTCGGATAATGCCGACGTAGGGATGAATAGAGTAGCTCTTCCCCCTTATTTTAAAGTATTAATAAATAAGGTAAAAAGAAATGAGAAAGATTTTAGTTTTGGCTGCCGTTGTTGCGTTAACGGCTCGAGCTAACACGGTGAACGAAAACGTGGTTTACGACTCCACCAAGGTGGAGCAGTTGCAGGAGGTGGTGGTGCAAGGCGTGCGTGCACAAAAGAATGCGCCGTTTGCCACCAGTAACATCAAGAAGAAAGACCTGGGCGATTTTTCGAGGACAGGTAAGGAACTGCCTTTCCTTTTCTCACAGACGCCAGGTGTGTTGGCGTGGAGCGAGAACGGATTGGGCACGGGAACGACCTATATGCGTATTCGCGGTGCCGGTGACTCCCGTATCAACGTAACGTTGGACGGTGTGCCCCTGAACTCACCGGAGGACCAGTGTGTGTTTTGGGCGAACATGAACTCGTACGGTTCGCTGCTGGGTTCGGTACAGATACAGCGCGGCGTGGGAACGTCGACCAACGGCGACGGTGCCTTTGGCGGTACGGTGGCTATGTCGTCGGCAACGCCCTTGCAGACCATGGGCGGCGAGGTGAATTTCTCGTACGGCTCATACAACACCTACAACTTCGGCGGTAAGTTCTCGACGGGCCTTCTTTGGAACCACTGGATACTGGACGGTGCCTACCACGAGACGCATACCGACGGTTTCCTAAATGGCACCAGCGGCAGAAGTGGTTCATATTATGGCGGCCTAAGCTATGTGTCTGACGATTTCGTCGTCAGATATAAAAACATCGGCAATTTCGAGCGTACCGGCCAGGCATGGAACGGCGTTACAGCCGGTAACAACGACTATTCGCTGATGGACGGCTGCTACGACGACGGCTCGTGGACCTACACAAGCAAAACGGGCATCAAGGACTACGAGGACATGTGGAACGCAGGGCTGGGCAAGTTCAACTCGCTCTATGAATATCTGGTAACGGGCGATGACGGTCTGTTTGTGAAGGATGCCAACGGTAACTACCAGACGGCACGCTATCAGATGGCCGACGGCAGTTTCTGGGACAAGACGACGGACAATTTCTGGCAGAACCATAATATATTGTCGGCAGCATGGAACATTAACGACCATTGGTCGACGACGGCCTCGTTGCACTACACCTACGGATACGGCTATTACGAGGAGTTCCGCCAGAACAACAAGTTGGCGAAGTATGGTCTGACCTTCAAGGACAGCGAGGGCAACAAGGTGAAGAAGACCGATTTTGTGCGTAAGAAGGGACTGGAGCAGCACACCTACGGACTGGTGTGGAATGCCAACTATAAAGATGATGCGTGGGACGTTATCGGCGGGGTGTCGCTACAGAACTACGATGGTTATCACTTCGGATACCTGACCTATGCGAAGCATGCCGAGTTGAGTAAAACGCTGCTGGCCAACGGCAACTATCGCTACTACGACTCGCCTGCCCACAAGCTGGACGGCAACGTATTCCTGAAAGCCGTCTACCACATCAACGAGCAGTGGGACGTATTTGCCGACATACAGTATCGCCACGTGGGATTCAAGACCGACGGATACAATGACAAATACTATACCGATGCCAATGGTGACCTCCAGAAGCACTATCTGGATGTCGACAAGAAGTATGACTTTCTGAATCCGAAGGCCGGTTTCTCGTGGTCGCTAGGCGGTCACCGCGTGTATGGTTCGCTGGCTATGAGTCATCGTGAGCCAGAGCGTAACAACTTCACCGACAATGGCCACTACCCTGCCCCAAAAGCTGAGCAGTTACTTGACTATGAACTGGGCTACACTTACAACGGCGATTGCTGGCGTGTAGGCGTGAACGGCTATTATATGGACTACAAAGACCAGTTTGTACAGACGGGTGAGGTCAGCGACATCGGCGAGAATCTGACAACGAACATCAAGAATTCTTATCGTATGGGCGTGGAGCTACAGGCCGGCGTAGACCCCGCCTCGTGGCTCACCATTGAGGGTAATGCCGCCCTGAGCAAGAACAAGATCAAGGACTTCGATGAGCAGGTTCAGGTCGATTGGGGCGACTATACCACCATTCACTACGACCATTCGACGCTGGCCTTCAGTCCATCGACGATTCTGAACGGTTTCATCAACTTCCACTACAAGGGCATTCAGGCCGTGTGGCACACCAATTTCGTGTCGCGCCAGTATCTGGACAACACAGAGTGCAAGGACCGCTCGCTGCCGTCGTATAGCGTATCGAACGCCTCCGTCAGCTATACGATAAAGCCTAAGAAGGTGATAAAGGAGGTGATTATCGGCCTGAACGCCAATAATATCTTCAACCGCCACTATGCCGCCAGTGGATGGGTATATTCAGCTATTCTCAGCGACAGCCATCCCAACGAGAACCGCTACTATCAGATTGGTTTCATCCCCATGTCGGGATTCACGATGATGGGAAACGTGACGGTGAGATTTTAGTTGACAGTTGATAGTTGATAGTTGACAGTTAAAAATGGCGCTCGACTGGCTTGACATATTCACCACGATACTCGGCCTGATTTATATCTGGCTGGAGTATCGTGCGCATATTGCCCTTTGGGTGGTAGGCATCATCATGCCAGCACTCGACATCTACCTGTACTGGAGTCATGGGTTGTATGGGGACGCAGGTATGGCCTGCTATTATACCCTTGCTGCCTTCTACGGATTCTATATCTGGAAATTCAAGAAGACCAGGAAGAAAAAAGAGTCGTTGCCAATTATCTTTATGCCTCGCAACCAGTATCTGCCTGCTATGCTGTTTTTCCTGATTTCATGGGGAGTTATCTACTACATTCTCGTGACATGGACCAACTCCACAGTGCCCCTACTCGACTCGTTTACCAACGCCGTATCATTTGTGGCACTATGGGCATTGGCACGCAAATATGTGGAGCAGTGGATATTCTGGATTGTCGTCGATGCTGTCTGTACATTTCTCTATATACAAAAGGGTATTCCCTTCAAGGCCCTGCTCTATGGTCTCTATGTTGCCATTGCCATAGCCGGCTATCGGAAATGGAAGAGCGTAGCAAAAACGGTAAAAAGAGACCAGAAATGAGTTAGCCTACATCCAAGAATTTGAGTTCTGCTTCGAGCATGGCCAGTTTGGGCATGTCGTAGCCGGCCTCACGGGCAATTTCGATAGGTCGTGTATAGAGATAGTAAATCTCCATGCGGCGATGGAAGTCGTAGTCCAGCCGCATGGATGGTGAATAGGGCGTCATGGCATCGGTCATCTCCAGCATTTTCTGGGCAAACGACTCGTCGATATTCTTCACGCCCAAATGTTGGGCGGCACCGATGACCTCCATCATCTGCTCGTAGATGAGCTGACGCGTGGCAGGATGCTGGAGCAACAGATTGGTCTGTGTCTTCAGCGCCACTGTCATACCGTTAAACGGCATGTTCCACACGGCTTTTTTCCATCGTGCCTCGTGATATTCCACGAGTCCGGCCTTTACACCGGCCGCATTGAAGTCATCGACCACCTGCTGTAGCAAAGCCTCATCGCGACAAGAGTAATTGCCCAGATTGATTTGTCCGTAACACTGGTGGTTGACACGTCCCGGTTCCGTCTTGGCAGAGCAGATAAACGCCAAGCCAGCGGCCAATTGAATGTCAGGAAACATCTGCTGCACGTCTTGTTCGACACCGATACCATTCTGAATGAGTATGACCAGCGTCTTAGGTCCCAACAATGGGGGCAGCAAATCGCGCAACTTATTATTGTTGATGGACTTCAAGCACACCAGCACGACATCGCACTGGGGCATATCCTCGGTTTGGTTGTACACGTGCGGATTGTCCAAATGGAACGAGCCGTCGCACGAATCAATCTGCAGACCGTGTTGTCGGACATATTCATAATCACTACGCAGCAGGAAATGCAATTCCTGTCCACTCTGAGCCAATCGTGCGCCGTAGTATCCGCCAATGGCTCCAGAACCTATTACTCCGTATTTCATTTCGCAAAATCAGATTTTAGGGTGCAAAATTACAAAAATAAAAATAAAATTAGTACCTTTGCACCCAAAATTTGAAAGAAATGAAGATTGAGCAACAAATAATGGCTGCTGCACAGGCAGCAGTAAAGGCACTCTACGGACAGGACGTGCCCGAAAAGATGGTGCAAATGCAAAAGACCCGCAGCGAGTTTGAAGGTAACCTGACGCTGGTGGTATTCCCATTCGTAAAGATGGCCAAGAAGTCGCCTGAGCAGACTGGTCAGGAGTTGGGTGAATATCTGGTAGCCAACTGCGACGCCGTCAGCAAATTCAATGTCGTGAAGGGCTTTTTGAATCTCAGCATCAGCGACGAGGCTTGGCTTTCGCTGTTAACTGATATCGATAAGGACGAGCACTACGGTGAACGTCCCGCCGACGAGAGTTCACCTCTCGTCATGATTGAATACTCATCGCCCAATACCAACAAGCCCCTGCATTTGGGACATGTGCGCAACAACCTGCTGGGCTGGTCGGTGTCGCAGCTGCTGGCCGCCGACGGGAACAATGTCAAGAAAGTCAACCTTGTCAACGACAGAGGTATCCATATCTGCAAGTCCATGCTGGCCTGGCTGAAATACGGCAACGGTGAGACTCCCGAAAGTTCGGGAATGAAAGGCGACCACCTGGTGGGCAAATACTACGTCGAGTTCGACAAACACTACAGGGAAGAGGTAAAGAACCTGCAGCAAGCCAATCCTTCTATGGACGAGGAGACCGCCAAGAAACAGGCGCCACTGCTCATTGAAGCACAGAATATGTTGAAGAAGTGGGAGGAAGGCGACGAAGAGATTCGCGCTTTGTGGCATAAAATGAACGGCTGGGTGTATGCCGGCTTCGACGAGACCTACGCCAAGATGGGCGTGAGTTTCGACAAAGTTTACTACGAATCGCAGACCTACATGCGGGGCAAAGAGTTGGTCCAAAAAGGATTGGAGATGGGCGTACTGTATCGTCGCGAGGACGGTGCCGTATGCGCCGACCTTACCGATGCAGGACTCGACCAGAAAGTGCTGCTGCGCAAAGACGGCACGTCGGTCTATATGACTCAGGACTTGGGCACCGCCTTGCTGCGACACAATGACTTTGGCGCCAACCGACTCATCTACGTTGTCGGTAATGAGCAGGACTATCATTTCAAGGTGTTGAAGATTATTCTTGGTAGATTGGGATTTGATTGGGCCGACAACGTTTACCATCTGTCTTATGGCATGGTGGAATTGCCCAATGGCAAGATGAAATCACGCGAAGGCACCGTTGTTGATGCCGACGACCTGATTGCAGAAATGGAGCAGACGGCTGCTGAGATGAGCAAGGAGCACGGCAAGAACGATGACCTGCCACCAGCACAGCAGCAAGAGCTGTACCACATGCTGGCATTGGGCGCACTGAAATATTTCATTCTCAAAGTGGATCCGAGCAAGAATATGCTCTTCAATCCTGCCGAAAGCATTGACTTCAACGGCAATACCGGTCCGTTCATACAATACACTCATGCACGTATCCGCTCTATCGTCCGCAGAGGAGAAGAACAGGGATGCTCTCTTGCAAATACTTCCTCAGTGGTCAACCATATCGATTTGAACGACAAAGAGCGTGAAGTGGTAAAGAAAATCCACGATTTCCCGTCGGCCATCGAACAAGCAGCAGCGTCCTACAGCCCAGCAATGATTGCCAACTACACCTATGACTTGGCCAAAGCATTCAACAGTTTTTATCAGGATACTCCGATTCTAAGGGAAGAAAACAGCGACATTAAAAGATTTAGAGTATGCTTGTGTGCCGTAGTGGCTCAAACAATCAAGAATGCAATGAATATTCTGGGTATTGATGTTCCAGAAAGGATGTAATACCTCTCATTTGAGAAAAAGAGTAAACCATGTTCTTTACTGTACCTTTCACTGTCTACACATACCTCAGCGACCGTAACTGTAAACTCTCGCTGCAAGGCATGGCTCAGTTGTTCCAAGAAGCGGCAGAGATGCACTGCATGCACCTGGGTGTCGGCACCGAACAACTTGCATCACGCGGCAAGGCCTGGGTTTTGTCTCGCATTTGTTATCGCGTCGTTCGTCGATTTCCTAATATTGAAGAACCTGTGATTTATCGTACATGGTCGCGAGGCACTGACGGATTGATGGCCTTTCGAGAGTGTGAGATATTGGATGCAGAGAATAATGTTCTTGTGGCCTGCACGTCAAATTGGGTCATTATTGACTTCAATACG